>Ga0209427_10000446_pt1 | contig 43782 bp, 34 predicted proteins | sample DeeMarSWOR136_30_FD_187465 | JGI IMG/M metagenome (GOLD analysis project Ga0209427, IMG submission 187465) | Marine sediment microbial communities from White Oak River estuary, North Carolina - WOR-1-36_30 (SPAdes) (version 2) | ecosystem: Environmental > Aquatic > Marine > Intertidal zone >...
GCCGCTCATAGCTCCATAGTTTTCGGGGTAAAAAGGAAGAACTCCCATGGCATACAGAGGTTCCACCGGCCCACCGCTCGTAATCCAGGCCACCTTTTTACGGAACCAGGAAGGATGTTTCGCCATGAAGTAGTAGGCCATCATCAGGCGGCGGTACGCCGACGTTGAATTGATTTTGCGGTAAGGGTTGAATTGAGGGTTATTTTCCACCATAGTTACTCACCCGGGCTAATGCGGAATGCAGAATGCGGATTGCGGAATAGGAAACCAAAAATTACGTTTTCATTGATTCCGAATTCCGCATTCCGAAATCCGAAATCTAAATCTGACTTAGCATCTCCACAAAAGCTTGAATCCGGGTCTTAAGCTGCCCCATCGAATAGGACGGATCTTCTACCTCTAGAAGTAATGTAGGAATACCCTTTGCTTCAAGGGCAGCTTTCAGATCAGGATAATCAAAAAAATGGGCTTCACAATATTTATAAAGGAGAAAGATGACTCCTCTCGCGCCTGAGTCCTGAACATCTTTTGTCAAAGTTTCTAGGCGAGCCTGCGCCCCCTTATACTTCGTGGGGCAGAAATAAGCATTGAAGTAACGGTCCGTCAGGGCCTCGATCGGATCGAAGTCTTCCCTTACCATGAGGCGGAACGTTCGCGCACCACTGCACAGGTCATCCCAAACGATGAAGGCCCCTGACTCTTCTATGAGGGAAAACCAGGTGTCGGAGTGGGTCATATTCCCCACGACATAGACCGGGACTCTATCTCTGTTCCCATCCGATTCTTCGCGTAGGGCCAGTAACAGTTCTGTTAGGAGCTCGAGATATCGTGGGCGGTCCATCAAGTTCCCGACTCGAATGATACGGGCAAAGTCTTTCCCGGGAAGTTGAGAGGTATCCCTTTTTCTGCGGTGGTACAACTCTTTTTGAGATTCCCGGATATGATTGAACATCCGAATAGAGGCCCGCAGATTTTGGGGAGCAATTTTTCCTATATGGGAGTCCAACCAATCTTTGAATCGTTCGGTTTCTGCTTTCAGGTAGACGCGGGATCGTCCCGAATCAAAATGAGAGGGGATCATGAAGTTGAAATGAATTGGGAAAGGTTTCTGAAGAGCCCAGATATCCGAAAGCCCCCGCATGGAATCGCAGCTGTGGGTAAAGACGATTCCTTTTAAGAAATTGAGTTCTCCCCGAAGGAGGCTTTCGAGAGAAGATTTAACCAAATGGCAGCAATAAGGGGGGAGGTGGGCCTGGGCATGAGAAATACTTACAGGAGTTCCCATCAGGCGAAAGGGGTGGGCACCGGCGGCGTAAAGCAGCTCCTCTGGCACATACGGACAGAAGAAACCGATGGACAAGCGGTCCTTAGGAAGATGAAGAGCGATCTCTTGATATCCTGAAGAAGAGATCGCTTCAATTTCGCTCTGAATTTCAAAGAGAGAAGTCTCTTGATTCAGTGAATTCATCATTATTTTGAAATATTGAATGGAACAATTGTAAACTTAACTTAAGTGGTTGATTATTTCAATGATACTATTTTAGAAATTTATCCTTATTTGAATTGAAAAATAGGATGGAATAGGTTATGAATAGTCCCTTATCTCAATCGGTAGACCAAAGAGGAGGGAAACGATGATTCGTTCATTTAGAAACCCATGGATAATTCTTTTGGCTCTCGTCATGATCTCCATGGCCCTTCCCAAACCCATTTTCTCTAAAACCAGCAAGACATCGAGGCAGATCAGGCCTCAACAAACCCAAAAAACTCAAAAAACAACCCAGGGGGGTCTCCGATCCGATGCTCAATCCGCTGTCTTAATGGATGCCCTTTCAGGACAAGTTCTTTTTGAACAGGATTCCAACCTAAGGATCCCCCCTGCTAGTTTTGGGAAAATCCTCACACTCTACCTGGCGTATGATGCTATTCGTGCGGGACAGCTGAAGATGGAGGATATGGTGACGGTGAGCGAAAAGGCATGGAGAACTCAGGGCTCGAAGATGTTCATCAAAGTGGGTGAGCGGGTGAAGGTGGAGGAGCTATTAAAGGGAATTACCATCTCCTCTGGGAACGATGCTTGCATTGCTCTGGCCGAGCATATGACAGGATCCGAAGAAACCTTCGTCACGAAGATGAACGAGAAGGCAAATCTTATCGGGATGAAGGATTCCCAGTTTAAGAACTCTCATGGAATGCCGGCTGAGGGACAAGTCACCACGGCAATGGACATGGCCATATTGGCGCGACGTTATATCCAGGATCATCCGGAAGCACTCGCGCTCCATTCAACAACGGAATATGAATTTAACAAAATCCGGCAGTACAATCGGAATACCCTCCTCCGGAGGGACCTTGGGGTCGATGGCCTGAAAACAGGTCATGTGAAGGAAGCAGGCTTTCATCTCCTGGCCACGGCTAAGAGAGATGGTCAGAGAATGATCGCTGTTGTCATGGGTTGTGACACCATGAAGAAGAGAGCACAGGAGGCACAGGTTTTATTAGAGTACGGGTTTAAGAATTTTGCTACAGTGGAGGCTATTAAGAAGGGGGCCACGTTTGGCCCGGTGAGGGTGACAAGAGGAAAAGAGAGTAAAATAGCTGTGGTTGCTGCAGAAGAGGGGTGGGTGACGGTACCAAAGGGGAAAGAAAATCAAATCTCCGTCACTCCTGAATTACCCAATGTGGTCACAGCCCCAATCCAGAAAAATCAGATCATCGCAAAGGCCCTTATCCAAAACGAAGGAAAAGTTCTTCGGCAGGTGAACCTTCTCTCTCCAGCCGAAGTGCAAAAGAGCCACCTTCCCCCCTTACCGGTGATCGTGGCGATCGTTTTCGGAGCCCTTCTCATCGGGCTGATTGGTTTCTGGTGGATACGGATTCGAAGGCCAAAACCAAGACCCCTGAGATAATATCGAAATTCAAAATAAGAAATTCGAAACAAGCAAGAATCACCAAAATACCAATGACCAAAACAAAGAAAGCTCTTGGGGAGTATTTGAAAATTTGAATTTAGAAATTGTTTCGGATTTCGATATTCGGATTTCGGATTTACAAATCCAAAGGATTTGAAAGATGCTTTCCAAACAGATTGTACAGACAGAGAAGGATATTGAGATTTCCCTCGATCAAATTTGTGATCAGGTGCTAAAAAAAACCCCTGAGTTGAAGGAGACAGTTTTGGTTGGAATTCGTACAGGAGGAGTATATCTTGCCGAAAGATTACACCAAAAGATTCTTCAAAGGAGAGGGATCGACCTGCCTACGGGAATTATCGATATCACCCTCTATCGTGATGATTGGACCAGATTGAGTCAGACCCCTGAAGTAAAGAAAACGGAAATCCATTTTAGCATAGAGGATAAACACGTCCTTTTGGTGGATGATGTCCTCTTTACAGGGAGGACAATCCGTGCCGCTCTTGATGCTCTGCTGGACTTGGGCCGCCCACGGCGCGTGGAATTAGTCGTGCTCATCGATCGGGGTGACAGGGAGTTGCCCATCGAGGCCGACTATGTAGGAAAAGTATTTGAAATCTCCCGAAAGGATTCCATCAATGTCGAGCTCAAGGAATTGGCAGGTGTTGATCAGGTCGTCATTGAACGCGGAAAATATCCCAACAATTAAGAAGTCCAAATGTCAGGATTCAGAGTTTAAAGAAATCTAATGAAATCCACTTTAGAGAATTAAGGTCAGGTCTAGAAATATATTTCGATTGGTTCGATTCTTTGAAAGGAGGAGTGGAATGAGAAAAGTAAGAAATTTCTTAGTCTTGATGGTGGCTGTTGGTCTAATGACCATGTGGTGCCAGGTGTTTGCGGCAGATAAAAGCACGAGAGTCTCCCCCGTGCTAGATCGAATCCTGGCGAAGAAGGAGCTTGTCGTCGGCACGGCGGCGAGTATGCCCCCGCTGAACATGACGACAAAAGATGGACAGATCATGGGGATGGAGGTGGATCTCGCTCAGCTGTTTGCCGGCGCCATGGGTGTGAAGCTTACCTTGAAGCCGATGCACTTCAATGAACTGCTGCCAGCTCTGGAGGCGGGGCAGGTGGACATGGTTCTGTCGGCGATGACCATGACGCCGCAGAGGAATCTCAAAGTGGCCTTCGTTGGCCCATACTTCGCTTCCGGCAAGTCGATCCTTGCCAAGTCGGCGAACGTCGAGTCCCTCAACGAACTCTCGAAGATGAACAACCCCGACAAGGTGTTGGTTGCGCTTAAGGGATCTACGAGCCAGATGTTCGTCGAGAAGCTAATGCCGAGAGCCAAACTCGAGCTGGCGGACGATTATGATCAGGCTGTGGCGATGGTGCGAAATGGCAAGGCGCAGGCCATGGTGGCTGACTTCCCAATCTGCATGGTCTCGGTCTATCGTTATCCTGAAGCGGGGCTTGCCACACTGACGAAGCCTCTCATGTACGAGCCTCTCGGCATTGCGTTGCCCCCAAACGATCCGCTGTTGGTCAACTGGGTACAGAATTCCCTCAACTTCCTCGAGAAGACTGGCGAACTTGAAGCGCTGACGGAGCGGTGGTTCAAGGATGCTTCGTGGATCAGCCGGCTGCCCTGAGAGAAGGAGGCGAGCAGTGGCTAAAAGAGGGGAATGTCCCAGCGCGTGGTTCGGAGTAATTTAGTTCGGAGTTCGGAGACACTAGGTTTGAATGATTAGTTCTGAGTTCCTAGCTTTTATTTTTACTCCGAACTCCGAACTCCCAACTTTTATTCTTTAATCGAGCTATCCTCCTTCCAAGCTCCTCCGGATCCTAAGGCTTCCCTTACCATTCCACAAATTCGGACAAAACCCTTTGTATCTGTCATCGATCTTTCACGAGGCCTGTCAAACGGGATGGTGATCATCCGGGTGATCCTGCCCGGTCGGTGGGAGAGGACAACCACCCGATCCGACATGAAGCAGGCTTCCGAGATGGAATGCGTAACCATGAGGATAGTCTTTTTCGTCTTTGCCCAGATATCGAGCAGAAGCATCTGCATCGATTTCCGGGTCAGGTCATCAAGTGCCCCGAAAGGTTCATCCATGAGAAGGATCGGAGGGTCGAGGGCGAGAGCCCTCACAATGGCCACCCTCTGCTGCATCCCTCCTGAGAGTTCTTTTGGGTAATAAGACCAGAATTTTCTGTCTAAATCCACCATTTCGAGGAGCATTTCGATTCGGCGGACCTGGTCCTCTTTAGAAATTTTACTTTTTGCAATCTGAAACGGTAGCATGGCATTTTCAAAGACACGATACCAAGGAAAGAGGGTCGACTCCTGAAAGACGATACCGTAACCCCGTTCTCTTCTCAGTTCCTCCGGTGTCTTTCCATCAATGAGGATCTTTCCCTCTGTGGGACCGCCTTCATCCCCGATATCTCCTAAAAGTTCAAGCAGTGTACTCTTTCCTGAACCCGAGGGACCGATGAAGCTGATGAGCTCTCCCTGGTTTACTTCTAAATCGATCCCCCCAAGGGCCTCCACATCCCGGTCCTTAAAATGCTTTTTTACATTAATGAAACGGATGGTGATGGGAGAGGTCCTTTCCTGGTTCATCATCCTCCATCCTTCCAGAGGTCTTTGAAATAATCGCCCAATGGGGCCTTGAACGCATAAACTTTCTTCTTGAAATCTTTCTCTCGAACATTCACCGTCCAGGCATCCCAGTTTTCCTTTTTGGGATCCATTCCAAGAATCTGCATTTCCCAGAGGGTGTGAATGGAATACTGAATGGGATCGTCCAGGCTTTCTCCGATGTCCCCTACACAGCACATCCGGGTCCCCTGATAGCGAGTCAACGCCTTTCCATAAAAGGCCTTTGTTGTAATGGAACCCGGGTTCATGACAGAGAGATCGGTAAGAGGAAGTTCGGGAAGATTTCCCATTTTTGAAACCTCAAAAACACATTGGGAGAAGACAGGGATCAATGTCACCCCTTTCTCCTGACATTCCTGATAGATCCGTCGAATCCCCTCGAGACTACCACAGGCAGTGAAGACATAGACTTGTTTGGGTAGATGGTGGACAAACCCATGTCTCAGAAAAAACGCGATCGTTGAACCAGAGGCAATGGCGGTATCTGGAATCAACCACGTATCTCCCTGATACGCTCCGATCAGGTCTTGATCGTTGATGTCCCAGTCGGTCCCTTTAGGGTTAAGAAGTCTCTGGAGTTTGATCCAACCTGTAGGAAGAAGTTTTGCATCATAGGGCGGGGCATTTCCCATGGCATATTGAAGATCGAAAGGGTAGGCCCCTCTGAGGATGAGGTATTGAGAAAGATCCTTTCCTCTGAGTTGCTCAAAGAAAAGTTCGACGAATGATTTGGCAATGGTGCGAATCATGTTAAATTTTAGCCGGCCACAGACTTCCCTCCCAAGAAGAAATCTTTGGCCCACCCCACTTTCCACGACATAAATTACTGGAGGCAGGCTGGAATCATTTCGGAGATGACGCAACTCCCAAGCCTTCGCATCCCCAAGGGCGTTGACGGAATAGAGTTTGCCCACATCTTCCAAAAAGACCCGTTCAGACATTCAATGCCTCCTGGTTTAGTTTATCAGGAAATCAGGGAATCATGATACAGCATATCAGAGTATCAGGATATCAGGGAAAAACCACTGCAAATTGCAAAATTAACAATGCAAAATTAGCAATATTTTGAATTGCTAATTGACCATTGTTAATTGATCATTTTGCAATGATCCTTTCTGATAGCCTAATACCCTCTACCTGGTAACCTGATATCCTGGTATCCTACTCCCTGATAACCTGATGTCCCGATATCCTTTATTTCGGTACCACGCCACTCGAAAATTTCTCTGAGTATACTTTCTTCACATCAGGCATTTGTTCCAGAAGACCGGCGTTGGCCATATCTTTTGCGACATTGTTCCACTTCTTAGGATTGATGTAACCCAGGCCATTCTTTTTCGTGACAGCGGTGATCATCAAGGCCTTCATGGGACCGACGGCATCCATCTCGTGGGCGAAATCGAGGCCCTCGTTGAACTTCTTCAGAATTTCAAAGGTCTCCTTGGGATTCTGAAAGGAAAATTGGAATCCTTTGTATCTTCCTGTTACCACGGCCTGGACCACCTCAGGATGCTTCTTGATTATCTCTTCCGTAGTGAAGAGGACGTTGTCCATCCAGTCGATGCCCAGGTCCTTATAGTCTGTCGTGTAAAAAGTCTTTTTCATCTTTTTTGTCTCGCGCTGGGCAGTAATCAATTCATTATAGGTCATGGCAGAGGCTAAAGGCCAGGTTCCAGCCAACCAGGGTTTGATATCTCCCCCCTGGTTTTGAATGGTGAACTGTTTCTCCCAATCCTTTCCAACTGCACATTTTGCCTTGGCATCGTATCCTATCCAGATGCCGAAATCCCCTTTGATGTCTTTCGCGGATTTTATCGGCTTCCAACTGATGATTCTCATAGCACTGGTCTGGAAATCGACGCTCACCGCAACAAGATTAATCCCTTCCCTTTCCCGGGCCCGAATGATATTCTCCGGATAGTCATTCCCGAAAGCAATATTCCCTGCTCTCACCGCAGCCACGACCTTTTGAATCGGGGAGATCCCCGGGCCCCCCTGGACCTCGTTCACCTTTACCTTCCCATAGAACCCCTTATCCATGGCCACCCAGCCCCCTGCTGACTCCATATGAACAAACCAGGCTTCATGGACAACCGCTTCCTTATCCTGAGCCCCTGCTGAAAACGGAATGGCCATCACCGCAATGAGTGATATAATGAGCCAATATTTTTTCATCTTTTCCCCTCCTCCTTTTCAATTGCGGATTGCGGATTTCGGATTGCGGAGTTCAATCCAAAACCCGAAATCCATTTTTATATTTTTATTCCGCACTCAACATTCCGAAATCCGAAATTGAACGTCACCTCCTTTCTTCTGAGATGTGCCAGGCGATGGCCCTTTTTTCGATGAGGGTGATGACACCTACAAAAGAGAGCCCAAGAAGAGAGCAGGCGATAATACTCGCAAAGACGCGAGGTGTATCCATGATGTAGATGGCATCCACGATGAGAAATCCCAGACCCTTATAGGCACCGAAGACTTCACCCACGACTGCACCGATCACAGCTAAGGTCCAGGCCACTTTAAAACTGGCGAACACCTGAGGTAGGGCAAAGGGAAACTGGAGGTACCAAAATTTCTGCCACCGGGAGGCACAGTAGGAATCCATCCATTTCATCTCTGATGCGCCGGCTGATGCCAGGGCCTTAAAGGTGGGTCCCAATACCGGGAAGAAGACACAGATGATGGCCGTGATGACCTTTGACCACATCCCGCTACCGAAAATAATCACAATAGGTGCGGCAATGGCCACAATGGGAGTGCTATTGAGAATGACGGCATAGGGATAGAACATTTCCTTCAAAGGACGGAACCAAAGGAAGAAGATAGACGTCAGAATGGCTGAAAGGGAACCGATGAGAAACCCCAACCCTGCCTCGAGAAGGGTAATCGCGGTATGGGTGGTGAGAAGTCGAGATTTGGTGAGGATATAGGAAAGAATAGTAGTGGGAGCGGGGAGAAGAAATTTAGGTATCTCCAGTCCCCTCACCAGAAGTTCCCACAATATCAATATCCCGATGATTGAGCCAATGGAATAACGATTCATCTACGAAATCTGCATAGCGCAGAACTTGGGTTCATTGGGTTTGTTGAGTTTATTGAGTTTTTTGGGTTAACCAAAGAAACCCGGCAGACCCAAGAAACTGAGCAAACCTTAGCCTGCGCTTTGCGCATTAAAGACGGTTTTGATTCATAAATCTTCCTCGGTAAGAGGCTTCTCCCTCGGTACGCTCGAGAATAATCTGACAGATCCGCACGCCGGGCTTGAGGACGAGAGGAAAGGGAGCTAGATTCCCGATCTCCAGGACTTGGCGATTATTGATTCCAGGTTGAACAAAACCTGCCGTCATATGAATCACGAGCCCCATCCGAGCAAAACGGCTTCTCCCCTCAAGCCAACCGCAGATGTTGGCAGGGAGTTTGATTCTCTCATGGGTGATCCCCAGGACGGTTTCTCCTGGCATCAGGGTGAACGAATCCCCTACCTCGATGCGTTCCGTGAGCTCTTCAAGGGTGATGCGATCCTCGACGGTGCAGGCATTTCTCAGTTTCTTAAAAACCCTGAACTCGTTTCCCAGACGAAGGTCGATGGAGCCTGGCCCAACTTGATCCTCCTCAAAGGGATCGATCTCGATGGTTCCCTTGCGGATTTCCTTCAGGATTTCCTCTCTCGTAAGCACTCCCATCGATCCCACCTCCGTTTAAATCATGGATGGATGTACGGTAAGGGGTTTTTGTGAAAGAGATGAGGGCAGATGAATCTTTTGATGAAACTCCTGAACGGATAGGACGGACATCCCTCTCTTTAGTAGGGATTCAATTCCATTGACCACTGCAGAGGCCCCTGAGAGAGTAGTGATGCAAGGGATGTTGTGAGCGACGGATTGGCTCCGAATGGCCACTTCATCTGCCTTGGGCTTCTTCCCGCTGGGTGTGTTGATGATGAGATCGATTTCGCCGTTTTTGATCCGGTCTACAATGTCCGGTCTACCTTCTCCAACTTTAAAGACGGTCTGGACGGGAATCCCGTTGTTAGCCAGGACTTTAGCCGTTCCTTTTGTAGCCACAATTTCGAATCCGAGATCGAGCAGCTTCTTGGCAACGAAGACAATCGATCGTTTATCTTTATTCATGACGCTGATAAAAACTCTTCCCTTCAGAGGCATCCGGACACCGGCAGCAATCTGAGACTTGGCGAAGGCGAGACCGAAATCAGTATCGATCCCCATCACCTCGCCCGTCGACTTCATCTCTGGGCCCAGGACTGTGTCCACACCGTAGAAGCGGTTAAAGGGGAAGACCGACTCCTTCACAGCGATATGGTGGATTTCGACTTCTCCCTGGAGACCCAATTCCCACAGTCTTTTCCCCACCATCACTTTCGCTGCCACCTTTGCCCAGGGGATACCCGTGGCCTTGCTGATAAATGGGATCGTTCGGGAGGCTCTGGGGTTGACTTCAAGAACAAAGACGATATCGTTTTTAATCGCATACTGAATATTCATCAAACCCACAACTTGAAGTTCCTTGGCTAGAGCATAGGTGTTCTGTTTCAATTTTTCAATCAGCTCGTCACTCAGAGAGTAGGGGGGTGTAACGCAGGCACTGTCTCCGGAGTGGATGCCGGCCTCTTCAATGTGTTCCATGATCCCAGCGATCACACAACTCTCGCCATCCGAGACGGCATCGACATCGATCTCGATAGCATCTTCCAGAAACTTATCAATGAGGATGGGATGTTCCGGAGAGGCCTCGACGGCCTGCTGGATGAATCCCCTTAAGGACTCTTCATCATAGATAATTTCCATCGCCCTTCCACCTAAGACATAGGAAGGCCGGACCACGACCGGATAGGTAATATCGCTGGCTATCCTGAGGGCCTCCTCAATCGAGTTGGCCGTTCCATTGGGAGGTTGAATGAGGCCCAGTTTCTTCAGAAGGGCTTTGAACCGCTCCCGGTCTTCGGCTCGGTCGATATTGTCAGGAGTGGTTCCGATGATCTTCGCCCCCGCCCTCTCCAAAGGAACGGCGAGATTAAGCGGGGTTTGACCACCGAACTGGACGATCACACCTTCCGGGTTTTCTAGATCAATGATATGGAGGACATCTTCAAGGGTCAGCGGTTCGAAATAAAGTTTGTCGGAGGTGTCATAATCCGTGGAGACCGTTTCAGGATTGGAATTGACCATGATCGTCTCGCGTTCCAGTTCCTTTAAGGCAAAGGAGGCGTGGACACAGCAATAGTCGAATTCAATCCCCTGGCCAATTCGGTTAGGCCCTCCTCCCAAGATCATCACCTTCTTCTTTGTGGAGCTTTTTGCTTCATCCTCTGTTTCATAAGTGGAGTAATAGTAAGGGGTATAGGCTTCAAATTCTGCGCCGCAGGTGTCGACCAACTTGTAGGTGGGGTCAATGCCTTTTTCCTTCCGCATCTTCCTGAGGGTGGTTTCATCCACGCCGAGGAGATAGGCTAACTGGAGGTCGGAGAAACCAAACTCTTTTGCTTTTCTGAGAAGAGGCTCCGGAAGGCGAAGCTGATGGGGAATCTGAATCTTCCAGAGTTCAAGATCCCTGACCTTTGCCCCAAAGGAGCGAATCTCTTTTTCCAGGTCGGTGATCTCGCTGATATTGTACAGAAACCAGGGATCAATCCTGGTCAACTCCTGAATTTCCTCTACTTTCATCCCCAAAAGGAGAGCATGACGGATGTAAAAAATTCTTTCGGCATTTGGAGTGATGAGTTTCTTTCGAACTTCGTCAAGATATGGGGCGGTATCTCCTGAGAGCTCCGCGGGGAAGGGGAGTTCATCCCTTCCATCTGAGCCCAGACCGTACCTTCCGATCTCTAGGGAGCGCAGCCCTTTCTGGAGGGCCTCTTTAAACGTTCGGCCGATGGCCATCGTTTCCCCCACCGATTTCATCGAAATGGTCAGGGTGGGATCGGCACCGGGAAATTTTTCGAAGGTGAATCTCGGGATCTTCACGACACAGTAGTCGATGGTGGGTTCGAACGAGGCGGGTGTCTTTTTGGTAATGTCATTGGGAATCTCATCGAGTGTATAACCCACAGCCAGTTTCGCTGCCATCTTGGCAATCGGAAATCCAGTGGCTTTGGAGGCTAAAGCTGAGGAACGGGAGACCCTCGGGTTCATCTCGATAATGACCATCCGTCCATCTTCAGGACGGATGGCAAACTGGATGTTCGATCCCCCGGTTTCCACTCCGATCTCCCGAATGGCCCGTATGGCAGCATCCCTCATTCTCTGGTACTCTTTGTCGGTCAGGGTCTGGGCCGGAGCAACCGTGATACTATCCCCAGTGTGGATGCCCATGGGATCAAGATTCTCGATGGAACAGATGATGACCACGTTGTCATTGAGATCCCTCATCACTTCCAGTTCGAACTCCTTCCATCCCAGGACGGATTCTTCGATTAAAATCTCTCCGATCATACTCCATTCGAGTCCGCGGGCGGCCACCTCTTTGAACTCTTCGATGTTATAGGCCACCCCGCCCCCTGTTCCCCCCAGGGTGAAGCTGGGCCGAACGATCAGAGGAAATCCGATCTCCTTCGCCACCTCAAAGGCTTCTTCAAGAGAATAGGCGAGGCCGCTCTTAGGGAGGTCAAGGCCGATCTTCTTCATCGATTCCTTGAAAAGGTTTCGATCCTCTCCTTTCTTGATGGCCTCATATTTTGCCCCGATCATCTGAACGCCATATTGTTGAAGGACTCCGGATTCGTAGAGGGCCACGGAGACATTGAGGCCCGTCTGGCCGCCGAGAGTCGGGAGGAGGGCATCGGGTCTCTCCCTAGCAATGATCTTTTCCAGTATTTCGGGAGTGATCGGTTCAATATAAGTTCGATCAGCAATCTCTGGATCAGTCATGATTGTAGCAGGGTTGGAGTTAACTAAGACCACTTCAAATCCTTCTTCCTTTAAAGCCTTGCAGGCCTGAGTTCCCGAATAGTCAAACTCACAGGCCTGACTGATCACGATGGGTCCGGAGCCGATAATTAAGATCCTTTTAATATCCGTTCTCTTAGGCATGCAATTGTTCCTGCTTGATTATGATTCAGAAATCACCAATAACCAAATCCCAAGTTCCAAACAAATTCCAATGACCCAAGATCCAATGAACCCAAACGAAAACCAGCAAATCTCCTTTTGGAATTTTGGTGATTGGGATTTTGGTCATTATTTGATTATTGGTGTTTGGAGTTTGGTTATTATTCAATCATTTCCTTTCGTTGTCAGTCCACTAAGTTGAATGAGATTCCATCATCTTTACAAATTCACCAAAGAGATTTTGAGTATCGTGAGGGCCTGGAGAGGCCTCTGGGTGATACTGCACGGAAAAGATGGGCAGGTTCTTATGCCTCATCCCTTCCAGGGTTTGATCGTTGAGGTTCCTCTGAGTGAATTCGACTTCATTCGGATTGAGAGAGTTGGGATCGACACAGAATCCATGGTTCTGGGAGGTGATCATCACCCGACCGGTCCTGACGTCTTTGACGGGTTGATTGGCCCCGCGATGGCCGAATTTCAATTTGAAGGTCCTCCCCCCCAAGGCCAGCCCCAGGAGTTGGTGACCCAAACAGATGCCGAAAATCGGTTTCTTCCCTAACAATTGACGGACAGTCTTAATAGCGTAGGGGACGCCCTCCGGATCGCCCGGTCCATTTGACAAGAGGATTCCATCTGGACGGTAGGAGAGGATTGTCTCAGCTGTGGAGGAGGCAGGCAGGACGACCACCTCGCAACCCCACTCCCAAAGGGAACGGAGGATATTGAGTTTTACTCCAAAGTCCAACACCACAACCTTTCTTCCAGAGTGCGGAGTGGAAGGTGGAAGGTTGACATTAAAAAATTGGTGAGGATTCGTGGTTGTCCATTCATAGGGGGTATCGCAGGTGACCTCCTTGACAAGATCCCGGCCGACGAGACCGGGTGAGTTCCTCGCTTTTTCAATCAGACGCTCGCGGCTGTGATCTTCTGTAGACAGAAAAGCCTTCATCGCCCCGGCTAAGCGGATGTGTTTCGTAAGGGCCCGGGTGTCCATCCCCTCCACACCCATGATGCGATGGTGGATCAAATAATCAGAAAGGGGCTTGTTCCCCCGCCAGTTGCTGAAAATAGAACAGTTTTCTTTGATGATGAACCCCTCGACCTTCGGGGCCTGCGATTCAATATCCTCATCGTTGACTCCATAATTCCCGATCAGGGGATAGGTCATGATCACGATCTGGCCCTTGTAGGAAGGGTCGGTAAGGATCTCTTGGTATCCTGTCATGCTGGTGTTGAAGACGAGTTCTCCCGATTTTTCTCCGGAGAACCCGAAGGAGCGTCCTTCGTATACAGTTCCGTCCTCCAGGGCCAGAATGGCTTTCTGATTCTGTTTCATCAAATTCTCCCTATCAAACCAGGATGGATGAGGTCATAAAAAAAGACCCCCGATCCCGTTGGGACAGGATCGAGGGTCTTCAGGTTGGCTTCGCTTGTTTGAGCATAAAGGGTTCATCAAATCATTTCTATTTTGTTACCATACCCGTCTCTCTTTGTCAAGACTTCGTTGAGAGCATCCAAGGGAGGTGCACCCCAAAGTACCTGCCTTCGGCAGGCCTTCGGCAGGCCTGCGGCAGGCGTATCCTCTTGTTAGGCATAGACGTATATTTTCGTCTTTGTGGGCCTGGCCATCAATTTTTCGATCTTGGTCTGAATCTTTTTCCTCTCGGCATTCCTTTCCCATTTCTTCCAGTCATCGACGGTTTGCCACGTGGTGATCACAATATAATTATGATGGTCATCCGAGGCCCGTAGCGTCTCACCTGAGATATAACCCGCTGAGGGGATCGCCTTCGATCTCAATTCCCTGAGTAATTTTCCGAAATCCTCTTCTTTTCCCTTCTTCACCTTCCGATCGATGATGATCTTGACTGCCATGGCCCGCCACCTCCCTCATTTTTACCCCATCCTATCAAGTCTCTTTGGAGATTTCAAGCGAAATTTATTCCGACGACTATTTAATGATAACCTTCCAATTCGCCCTTCGGGATGATCCAGCGAAAATGTTCAGGCGTCATCGTCTCTGGAAATCTGTTGATTTCTATGGTGAGATGGCCGTTCTCCTTGGAAATTCCGAGACCGAAAATATTCTCTACTTTCATGAGGCGATCCGTGATCTCTTTCCATTTTTGCTCATTGATGGGCTCAATCCTGCAGCCTTGGTATTGGGCCTCTTGCAGCCTGTACTTGGGATCATAGAAGATAACCTCGCCAGCGGAGGCGCCTGCCAGGATTTTGGCCCCCTTATAAGGAGAATCCATTCGGTAAAGGATGCCATCATATCCACGGAAGAGGCCAAGCATGAGCACTGAGCCGCCCATGAGTGCCTGGCCGAGATGTTCATAGGCAGTGCCAACGATATTCACCTGTAACCCGGGACCTGTAGGATCACTCACCCCACAGACCCATCCTCGGTCTACCACGTTGCCGAGAATATTGAATGTGCCTCCCTTAGCAGAGTATCCGGTTACCTTGCCGGCATCACCGTGAATCTCTAATGTTCCAGAGTGCATGACCATTCCGGTGAAATTCTGGGCATGATTGTGTACCCGTACCAAGGTGCCCATATTAAATGCTCCACAATATTCACCAGGGCTTCCGAAGACGTCAACGGTCGTGTCGAATGTAAAACCAGAGCCCATCCCCATACCAATCCCTCTCTGGCCTCCTACCTTATACACGATGAATCTCCGCCATCCCATCCGATGGGCATGATCCATGAAACAACTTAACACCCGATGAGGATCAATCCCTTCAGGTCTGAACCCCCGGGCATCCACCACGAGGACGTGCTCTTTATCCCCTGGCTGTTCAAGCTTCTCTGCGTTCTCCACGGTCACCCGAACAATCTTCCCTCCATTCTTCGGACGATCCAACACGGAATCGATTTTTTCTCTTAAGAGATGAAAGAGCGTTCCCCTGTCTTTATTTCCGACATCCCAGCCGGGTAAATGGTCGTGAATCCCGCTCAGTACCTCAATGGCTTGGAGAGCGGGAGAATTCTCCGTCACATCCTCTAATGCCTTTTTGAATTCTCCAAACCCCCAGCGAGGTAGTCGCTCCCGGAAGAAAAGCCTTGGATTGGATTCAAAATCTCCTTTCCCAGGGTCTGCCCCAGGCGGGAGAGGCTTAGAAGACGGAAACTCTCCATGAGGGATCTTAATGGGCTGTCCAAATTTATCTACCACCTCGTGGCCTGTGATCCGTCCTATCTCGTCGTAGAAGACCCTGCTCACCATGCCTGTATTTACTGTGAAGGTGAGGGCAGGGGAGGTGCTGCGCATCAGTCCCAGACGATACAGCTCTTCAATTCCCGCGTCGCTTCCCTGTTTCTCGGAGCAGATGATCGAGACAAAGTTTTCTCCATCGTCATAGAGCATGGCCACGTTGGGTCGCAGCAGCGAAGGATCGATAATATCCAATCTTTCAATCACCCGGTGGTAAGGGTCGATCCGACCACAAAGGTATTGGTAGGGACCATCCGGCGCACTTTCGAGCTCCACTTCTTGGACGCGCTTGAAGCGCTCTCTGGCCTCCGGTGGCAGCTGAGTAAGATTCCATCCCGTCGTCGGCGAAAAGGATTCGACTAAGGCGTCGAATGGGTAGTGGAGGTACTGGCTGAGCAGGTGGAGCTTGAGCGAAGCCACTGCCGTGTCCGTCTGGGCCAGAGGCGTTAAGTGGAACTGGGAAACCCGGTTCCACATGGTGCGATAGTTCGTGGTCTCGCCATTATGCGTGAGGGCTGTGTGAAGCTCAGCAAAGGGATGGGCATTCATCTGGTCGACGACAGAGCCTGTGGCGAGGCGCCGGTGGATGACGTTCACCGGTGCATCCGGAAGTTCCCATGGAATGTGCTTGCCGTCGCTCTTCCAACAGCCCGAGTTCTTGCCGCAGGAAAGGACGGCAGCCTTCCTTTGTTGAACTTCTACATAGTTCTCACGAGTGATCTTACGGGCCAGCCGGTAGATATATTCATCCTCAGCCTCCTGGAGAAATTCAATATTTTCCTTATAATTGCCCATGGTCAGATTTTCGTAGCGAATCTGTCTGGGTGGCCAGATGGGATCACTGAGAAGGTCGTTCTCAATAAACCGATACAACGCTTCTTGTCGCACCCGCACGAAGAACCGGAAGACATCGCCCGGGTCCTTCTCGCCGAAGCGTCTGAAATCCTGCTCTTCCCCTTTTGGATCGCGGCGATAAGGAATCCTGGATTTTTCCAAATCGCCGTCGAAGTCATCCATTTGAAGGCCACCGAGATATCGATCCATGACTTCCTTCATGATCTGATGACGAAGAGCCAAGATTTCCTGTCTCGCCATTTGCCGAATCTCTTCAGGGTTCCGATCAGGATATTTGCTCAGATATTCCTCCTCAACCTGAGGTTGAAGGGTGCCTTTAATCAGGATGTGTAAGGCATAATGGTCCATGCGACGGGGGTAGCAGCCCCCCTTCCAGATGCCAACCCCGTCCATACCACGATTCGCCATACGATCGAGCATCAAATCCATGACATTGCTTGGAATGAAATGGTTCGAGACAATAGCAGCGACACCGCAATCGGAAGGATCCGACCTCTGGACTTCAGAGATCGGTTTGGAGATCTCCGCGCGACGACGCCGACGATCCCGGACTCTCTCTTCCATGAGAGGCCATTCGATCGTGTCATAACGCCCCCTGAGTTCGCGGATATCCTTCATCCCCAGGGCCGCTAGGGCCCTAGCTGTTTGGGCCTGGAGGGTGGCACGGAAGTTGATCAACTGCTGCGTATTGATTTCCACGTTACGCAATAACTGCATCGTCGGTTCAATGGTGGAGATGCCGCTTCGGCATCCTGACTCGCAGTTACGGTCCCGAACACAGCCGATAGCAACGAGGTCTGCGGTCCCCAGGATGACGCCATCAAGACCTAAGGCAACCCCTTTGACCACATCACCCCATGTGCGGAATCCGCCGCTCCCCATGAAAACGACGTAATCCCTCAAACCATCGTCCATCAGTTTTTCGTGGCAGATAGGGATTGCGTACTCCATGTGCATTCCCATCTGACCTTTGATGATATCCGGAGCTGCCCCTGTGCCGCCCCGGGGACCATCGAGCCAGACCTCGATGACCATGTTGTTGTCTTTGGCAATACGGGCAAGGCCCGCAAAGATGAACTCAATATCAGGGGAAGGGGAGACCTTGATACAAATGGTCGTCCGGCGGTTGATCATACGAACCGCATCGATAAAGGCCTTGACGTCTTCGATGGAATAACAGTTGTGGAAAGGAAAGGGAGAGATGAGGCTTGTTCCCTTGGCTACTCCACGAAGTCTCGATACCAGGCCAAAGACCTTTCGACCAAGCAGATGACCTCCCACCCCTTGTTTGGCCCCCTGGCTATAAGCGATGACCACCCGGCGGGCTCGGCGGATGGTCTCTTTGGTAACCCCAAACAGACCGGTCTTGAGTTGCGTGGAGATGTAGGCCTCATCTTCAGAAGTGACGATGGGAACATACTGGATCGGCATCGAGGCTGGATACCTGCGCAAAGCTTCGACCAGTCCCTCATACCCGGGAGATTCTTCTAACTCGTCCTCTACCCGTTGGATCACTTTTTCCAGGGGGATAAGTTTTCTCTCTTCCAAGATCCTCCCCAGAAGGGCGACGTGCTCATCGGCCAGATCAAGCGGGTTCCATTTCGAGTCGAGGATGTAGACGGTGGGGTATCCTCCTTCGCCCGTGTCTAACTGAGTGCCGAGGGTACGCGAGGCCATCACCCGGGCACGCCAGGTTCCCGGACCAATAGACCCGATCGACATTCCAGCGCCCACAAAAGAAGCCTTGAGACGGAGTTGAGATGAAAGTTGGAGACCGGTTGAGACGTCATCAACTTTTTCATCTGGGATGCGATCAGGATCCTCCTTGAAAAGGACGGTCATCTTGTCGAAACCATCTCCCAGATTTCCACGCTCTTCAACATGAGAGAGGAGAAAAGTCTCCTGATCACCGCCTGCCATGCGACCCACCGAGGCAATCAAAGAGGCAGGCCAGACGTGATCGAGATCGAAGATTTGATAGCATGCGCTTTTCAGATTGACGCAATAGAACCGGTGCGGGAGTTGAGTGGGCTTGATCAGGTCCTTCAGTTGACGGTAACGCCACCCATAGCCATCACCCTCCCTTTGCATCCGGGTCAAATTACAGTTTATGTTCCGTTCCAATCGTTGTCGGCTGTTAAAATAGTCATAGATCCTCTCCTCGAGGTCGTCGAAGATAAGGAGCCGATTCTCTTCTCCTACCGTCTTTCTGATCTCTTTGAATCCAGAAGCGCCCAGAACCTCGATGATCTGAATGTTCCAGACTCGGATCAGGTTGGAAATGCGCTTGGCTAAAACTGAGGTCTCGTAAGGAATCGAGAGGGCCGCTCCCGTCAGAAATTTCTGCCGCGCCATCGGATCGGCGGTGAGAAGGACCGGCCAGTCGATTTTTATACCATTGGCCCCCCTCTGGATCGTCTTCTGGGCGTCTGCCGCAGAACGGATGCCGCCTGAAGCCAGGATGGAGAACCGATGCCTGAGTTTCTGCTCCACGAGGAACCGATGAACCGTAGGCACCGCATCGGTCGTAGGGTAAGAGGTTCTTTCGAGATCGTAATCCGAGGTGAGGCACAGGAGATCAAAGGGAGACTCGAAGAGAGAGGTGAGGAGCTTCTCAAAGGCCGGCGCGGGTCGAAGCTCTGCATTGATATCGTCCTTTTGAACATTCAACACGGCACAAAGGATGGTTGAACTGGAGAAAAGGTCCCTGACCTCTTCGACCCGCTCCATGACTTCACTGTCCAATTCGATCTCTACCAAATCGGGAGTTACCTCTTTTAGCACGTCGGGCCACTTTCTCCGGATCAGTAATTCTTTTATATCCTTGGCTGTTAACCGGAGAATCAGGTTATGGATTTTATCTCCCAGGGTCGATCTGAGGTGTTCAACTGCCTCGAGCCCTAATGTAAGACGGGTTCCCATCTCTTTGGCTGCAATAATCATTGCCTCCAATAGATTCTCGCCTCCCTTTATGGGCATGACATCCATGAGGAGGGGAGTTTTTAATCCGATCAGACGGGGAGCAGGAGTGTCCAACCTCTCTCCATTGAAAGACAGATACTTCGGCCGTTGGCCGAGCTGGATGGCAATGGCATCGGCAGAACTTTCATAAAGGAGGTTCTGGGCAGGTCCGACGATATGAAAATGGCCGAAACGGATTCCGTCATTCCCTGAGCCACGATGGGGGTCTCCTTGACCTGTTCCAGAGACAGGAATCTTTCCCGTGGTTGCTTCGAGATCGATGCGGCCGATGACCTCCCTGCTCCAGTAAGGGTCATTCATCTTCAGGACGTCCGGATGAAGCTCCACGGAGGTGGCAGGGATGCCCTTCGCAATCTGCGGGCACCGCTCCAAGCACGCTCCGCAGCCCCGGCAGAGCGCCTCATCATCGATGACCACGCGCCTGGGGTCTGACTCGCTCCGTTTCCGCACGCTGTACATGCAGGCGTCCACGCACGTCCCACAGTGTAAACAGTGCTCCTCATCAATGAGCACGCGGTGTTTGGGAAAAGTCTGGCGCTGTTCGCGAATCTTCTGGTCGAAGCCGGTTCGAATCACATCAAGGAATCGGTGAAAGTCGGGGCTGTTTTCAACTTCCTGGACGAACTGGGTCACTTCATGAATGGGGAAGTCAATGGTACGGGAGAGATACCTCTCCAGGTGATCAAAAAGCTCACGATGTTTCAAATTCACTTGGCACCCTTCGTCGCAGCGGCCGCAGTGCATACAGAAATAAAGCGGAAGAAGCTTTGACAGTTCGAGCCTGTTCGTTTCGAGGGCTCGTTTGATCGTGAGCAGTTTTCCCTTGGCCGTGAATGTTTCGTCCCGAGTCGCTCCATAGACCGGGCATTGAGAGACACAGCTTCCGCACTGAGCGCACGAAAGGATATCGTTCGAAATCTCTTCAAGCCCTTCTGGAACGATCGGAACGCGGCGCCGGAGCGCCTTCTCGGGGATGAGAGAGAAGAGTCTGAAGAGCAGCCACTGGGCTGTGGAAAGCTCGAGGTCAAATATTTCGGATTGGAAAAGTATCCTCTGAAGACGGCCTAACCTTCCAGAAACATGGAAGAACTTCCCTGGATTCAAAATGCCAAGCGGATCAACTTTCTTTTTGTAATGAATGAGTCGCTTCAGTTCTTGCTTCGGGTAGAGATGGTGCAGGAAAGGAGTGTTCCATATCCCTAAACCGTAGGGCTTCCCGTTGTAAAATTGAACAGCTAATCTGACCATCATCGGAACGAGTAAGAGATCAGCATAAAAGACGGCCTTCCGATGATCCGTGGCCAGCATGGCTAAAAAGAGGACCTGCTCATGATTGACCGCATGAGAAGTGGGGTAAAGGATCAGGCCCAGGCGCTTTCCCCATGCGGCAATTTTTTCGTGGTAAGAGGCCACCTGATCCAGAGGAAGCAGAACCTCTGTTGCCAGAAGAGAAGGCCCCAGGTGTTTGATGGACATGGGGAGGAAGCGTTCTTCCCAGAGGTAGCTGGCCGATGACTCATCGGCGGGTTGAATGCCGTTTTGATCGAGATAAGTTTCCAGCTCACGAGCCTTCTCACTGTCGGAAAAAGCGGCCATCACCAGATTCTTGTCCTCAATTGAAAGCTTCCCATTGGATTGGGCCTTAAGGGCTCTTAGAAACTCAGAATGGTAGACCACGAGCTCATCCGGTTCGATCGAGGGATGATGGGAGAGCTTTTTCGCGAAGGCATAGGCGGAAGCGGACTCTTCGAAGGGGATGATGACGGGATACCACTGGGAAGGTCTTCGGCCCACCTTAAGCGTCGCCTTAACGATGACCCCCATCTGCCCCTCCGTGGAGAGGAAGTAGGTGACCTCTGGATCGTCTGAAGCGAGATCTCTCATCCTTCCGTCGGGTGTAATCACCCGTATGGAGACCAGTTGATTTCTGATCGGGCCATGATGATATGTGCCGAATCCCATTCCTCCGGTTGCCATCCAACCCATGAGGGTTCCGCCCTTTCCGGAGGTCATCGTGAGGAGGGTCAATCCATGACGCTCCAGTTCCCGCCCGATATCGAGAAAACGGGCACCGGGTCCCACGGTCACTTGAAGGGCTTCAGTATTCACCTCGATCGAGTCCATTAACCCAAGGTCGATTAGAATCCCGCCTTGCGTGGGGACTGCGCCGCCATACCCCCATGTCCCGGCGCCACGGACGGTCAGCGGAATCTTATGCTCGCAGGCGATGGCGAAGATCTTCACGAGATGTGCTTCAGTGGTCGGTTGGAGGATGAGATCGGGCAGACTTTTGAGCATGAGATCCCGAATCATGGGAGGGAGATCGACATTGAGGTCCTGGCGGTAATATTCTAGCTTCTCGGGGTTTTCGATGACCCTGAGATCAGAAGTCTGATGCAAAATAGTCTCGAGGGCCCCCCTCCATCGAGGGCGAACTTTCATTTCTTTCATTTAATAATTAACCTCAATTTGCCTTTAGAAAAACTTTTCGGGTCATGGGCCGGACATTTAAGAGCATGCGATGCAGGATACTTGTTGAAACGGTCACAAAAAGGATTCGAGCTAATAGTAATCGATTTTACCTAAAGATTCAACAGACGAATAGGTCCCATAAGGTCCCATAAAGAGGGGCAGGGGAGGGCCATCCGTGCCCTTTGGGATCATCCTCGTCTTTGAGATGTCCTCAACGACCTTTCCCCGGGGAGGTGACTGCTGATACCTGGCTTGGACCCCTGCCCGATCTGCGTCTAAGTGGTTGCGGCTCTGGCGGAGATCACCGGAAGCCACGTCCTCCTTTCCTTACAGGAGGGGGAGATACTTTTCTAGTTCGAATTGGGAGACATGGGTCCTGTAATGATCCCATTCAATCTTCTTGTTTTCGATGAATTTTTGGAAAATATGGTCCCCCAGGGTTTCTCTGACGAGTTCACTTTGTTCTGTGATTTGGATCGCTTCGAACAAATTTCCCGGGAGGGATTCGATTCCGTGTCTCTTTCTTGCCTCCTCAGACATTTCAAATATGTCTTCTTCAACAGGAGGTGAGAGTTCGTAACCCTTTTCAATTCCCTTTAACCCTGCAGCCAGCATCACCGCAAAGGCGAGATAGGGATTGCAAGCTGGATCAGGAGACCGAAGTTCAATTCGAGTGGCCTTCTCCTTTCCAGGCTTGTACATGGGAACCCGAACAAGGGCCGAGCGGTTCCGCCTCGCCCATGAAATATAGACCGGTGCTTCGTAGCCCGGAACAAGCCTTTTGTAAGAATTGACCCACTGAGAGGTAATCGAAGTGATCTCCTTCGAATGCTTCAAAATCCCGGCAATGTAAGATTTGGCGGTCTTGGAGAGTTGAAATTCGTCTTTTGAGTCAAAGAAGGCATTCTTATCCCCTTTGAAGAGGGATTGGTGGGTATGCATGCCGCTCCCGTTCTGCCCGAAGATGGGTTTAGGCATAAAGGTGGCATAAACACCGTGCTTCAGTGCAATCTCCTTAACCACCAGTCGGTAGGTCATCGCATGATCTGCCATGGTCAGAGCGTCGGTGTAGCGAAGGTCGATTTCGTGCTGACTGGGGGCCACTTCGTGGTGGCTGTATTCGACACGAATTCCCATGGCTTCCAGGGTGAGGATGGTGTCCCGTCGAAGCTCAGTAGCGACATCAAGAGGCGTCAGATCGAAATATCCTCCCCGGTCCAACCCGTCTGGTTTTCCATTCGCGTTTTTGAAATAAAAATACTCCAGTTCGGGTCCCACATAGAGGGTATAGCCAAGATCCTGGGCCTTTTTGAGATTCTTCTTTAGGACCCATCTCGGATCTCCTTTGTAGGGAGTCCCGTCTGGTTCATAGATATCCGCAAACATCCTTGCAACGGCATTCTCTTTCGGCCTCCAGGGAATGATCTGGAAGGTCTTAGGGTCAGGCCTTGCAATCATGTCGCTCTCATCGATGCGGGCATACCCCTGAATAGAGGAGCCATCAAACCCCATTCCCTCTTCAAGGGCACCCTCCAATTCATCGATGGTGATGGCGAAGCCTTTCAAAAAACCCAGGATATCTGTAAACCAGAGTCGGATGAATTTGACACCATGTTCCTTTGCCATCTTCAACACATTCTCTTTGTCCTTATCCATCTTCTTCTCCTTTCGTTCGTTATGAAATGAAAAAGGCGTCCCTTTCAAATTTGCACGGATGACCGAAAGAGACGCCCTTGTCTTTCAGATACGTCTTTGTATTTTAATATTGGGTGAGCAATTTCTGTGCCAGCGGTAACATTGTTACGGAAAAAGTGGGCCATCTTTAATATGTTGAATTTACTTGGAATTTTCCATGAAAAAAAGCAACGCCCCAAGAGAATAAATCGAGAGATGCAAGAGAGATGATGGAATTTAAACAGGCTGCTAAGAAAAAGGCAGAAAAGGCTAGTTTTCTCCAAATTATAAAATTGACAAACCGAACCCATTTTCATAAATTAATTTTTGGAAACAAATGAGTAAACTTAAGGGGGTTTTATGGAGATAGAGAAGTTTTTGGAAAAGATGAAGCGTTTGGATAAGAAAAAGAAGGGGAAAAAGGAAGATTTGGAGAAGCTTCAGAGGTTCTTCGAGCGGTTCCATAATTTGAACCGCGCCTATCTGGATAAGGAGACTTTTGAAAAGGCACAGGGGTCAATCTCTAGCATGGCAGAGGCGATCGCCAATACGGTCCAGTTTCTCGATTCTGGAATGACAAGGTTGAGAAATAAACGGATGAAACTTCCCTTTGAAAATGTGGAATTGGGGGAGATGCAGAAAGTCCAGAAAAAAAATGAGTTGTTGATCAAGGAGTATCTGGCAGGGGTTCAGGAATAGAATTGAGAGTTAAGCGTTATGAGTTTAGAGATTTGGGAATTGAGGACTTTAGGGATTTAAGGTTTTGAGGGAATGAGGTGGTGCGCTTGGAGAAAAAGGGATGAAACAGGCCATGGAAGTTCGGTTGATCGATTTAAGCAAGTCCTTTGGAGATACAGAGGCGGTGAGGAACGTCAATCTGACCGTTGAAAAGGGGGACTTTTTCACATTCCTCGGGCCGAGTGGATGTGGTAAAAGGACGATGCTCCGGATGATCGCGGGGTTCACCCAGCCTGATCGAGGGAAGATTCTTTTCGACGAAGTAGAGGTGAATGAGGTTCCTTCCTGGGAGAGGGGTGTAGGAATGGTCTTTCAGAATTATGCCCTGTGGCCCCATCTTTCTGTCTTTGACAATGTGGCCTTCGGGCTCAGGGAGGGAGATTTTTCCAAAGCGATCATTTCAGAAAAAACACACCGGGCCCTCGCGATGGTCAATCTCGAAGGGCTGGAAAAGAGAAGACCCTCTGAACTCTCAGGAGGACAACAGCAGAAGGTCGCCCTTGCTAGGACTTTGGTGATAGAACCCCGGCTCCTTCTGCTGGATGAACCATTGAGCAACTTGGATGCAGAAGTGAATATCCAGATGAGACAAGAATTGGTCCGGATTCAGAGGGATCTGGGCATCACTTCCATCTGTGTCACCCACAACCAGGAGGAAGCCCTGACCCTTTCGACGCAGATTGCGGTTATGTCGAAGGGTGACGTCCTTCAGGTGGGAACTCCGAAGGAAATTTATGAAAATCCAAAGAGCCGGGAGGTAGCGGATTTCGTAGGGCTATCTAACTTCTTCATTGCTCAAGTGTTTGGGAAGATGGGAGATAGGATTCATGTGGAGACAGAGGAGGGGTTCCTGCTAATCGTAGGAGTAGAGGAAGAAATGTCTCCAGCCATCGGGTCGAAAGTCCTCCTCAATATTCGTCCTGAATCAATGGCCCTCTCACTTTCCGATGAGACCAAGCCGGAGGAGAACCGCATTCCAGGGACGGTTAGGACATCGGCTTACATTGGTTCGCTGGTTCAATATGAAGTGGAAGTGTCGGAGGGGAAGACGGTAAAAGTCAGTGTCATCAATCCGAGAAAGAAAGCCCTCTTTCACGAAGGGGAAAAGATTTTTATCACCTTTTCATTAGAAGATATCGGTTCTATTCCTCTGAAGGCATGAACCCTCCAGAGTGAATCTCCCGGAGGGTCCGTTTTTTTCTTCTATTTCTTATTCCATTATTTCCCTCTTTTCTCTAGCTCCTTCTTAAGCCCTTCCACCTTATTCCTAAATTCATCCGTGACGGTCTTTGATTGCATGTGATCGGTGACGACGTGGGGGGTCATCATGATAATCAACTCGGTTCTAACTACGCTATACTCTTGTGCTCCAAAAAGGGCACCCAGGATAGGGATCTTGCTCAGCCAAGGGATCCCAGACTTTTTCGTATCCTTGTTGTCCTCGATGAGTCCTCCGATGACAATAGTCTGTCCCTCCAGTACGGAAAGGGTTGTTTTCGCTGTCCTTTTTAAAAAGAAAGGAACATTTTCGAGGTTTCCGAGAGCCTTTGAATCCGCATCACTCCTCTCTATCTCAAGGTCCAGGGAAATCAAGCCCGCATCGCTGATACGCGGGGTGACGGTCAAAATAATGCCCACATCCCGGTATTCGATCGTTCCCTCAACCACATTGGTCGTTGCTGTCGCTGTTGTAGTATAAGTCGAAGTCAGAATGGGTTCAGAGGTGCCGAGTTGAATTTTGGCCTCTTTATTATTGGACGCTAAGATCTGGGGGGAAGAGATCACCTTCAGACGGTTTTCGGCGGCTGCTAATTTGATAGCCGCCGTGAGCCTTCCCGCCTGGTCGACGATGGAATATCGAAATGTTCCGGCACCCGGAAATACTGCCTCAGTGAATGCTCCATAGGTGAAGGCTTGTTCATACCGGCCGACGCGGAGGCTATCGACAAATCGTGCCCATTCAATGCCAAACTTGTTCGACTCATCCAGCGTGACCCCCGCTATTAAGACATCAACCAAAACCTGTTTCGGATAGATGTCGAGTTTCTTGATCGTCTCGAGAATCGTTCTGTAATCTCTCTGTAAAGCCCGGATCACCAGAGCGTTATTTGCCTCGTCTACAACGATGTTGATCTCTCCTTCTGGAACGACGCCTGTTTCCTCCCGTTGCGAAGGGGTAGGCGCAGGGGTCGGCGTCGGGGTAGGTGGCTTGACACCTCTGGGCGTGGGTTCAGGGGTTGGGGTCACGACTTTCTCCTTGAATTCCGGTTTCTTCTCTTTGGGCGCTACAAAGATCTCTTTGAGGACCTCGGCCAAATCCTTTGCTTTTGCATTCTGAACATAGTAGACAAAGACAGCAAGCTTTGTTCCCTCCGTCGGTGTTTTGTCGAGTTCACGGAGCCACCCTTCCACTCTGTCAAAGACGTTGGGAATGGAGCTGACCACCAGAAGGGAGTTGATTCGGGCAATGGGGGTAAAGGTAATTCCCACCCCCCTTCCTGACTTTGTTGAGACCTCGAGAGAGGCAAAGATCCGCTCCATCTCCTTGGCAATCTCAGTAACATCAGCATTGAGGACGGGATAGATCCTCACCTTCATGTCGGCAAAGAGATCGACATCGAAGAGGTTGATGATGTCGAGCGATTTTCTGACATTGGAAGAAAGGTCATTCATAATCAGGATATTATGAGCAGGATGCTCGATGACATCGGCCCCATCCGAAAGGAAAGGTTTGATGATCTTCGAAACTTCTGCTACGGGAATATACTTCAACACGATGATTTGGGTGGTATATCTTTCTTCGGTGAGGAGTTTTGCAGGCTCCCGGGTGGTTGAAGGGGGAACGTAAGACTTTTTTGCATCTGCAAAGGGTACAATTTCATAAACATTGTCCTTCTTAACCGCTGTCGCCCCACTCAATCTCAGAATTGATTGAAAGATTGGAAAGATATCTTCAGCTGGGATTTGACCCACGGTGTGTATGTTCACAACCCCCTTGACCTTGGGGTCAACGATATAGTTGATTTTCAGGATCTCTGCCATCACCCGGATCACTTCATAAAGATCGGCATTATCGAAGTTGAAGACCACTCCCGGTCCCCTCGGGGCCTCAAGAGGTTTCACAGATGGTTCGGAAGGAAGCGGAGAAGGTGCCGCAGGAGATGGGGTGGGAAGATCCGGTCGCGTAGGTTGCGATGGCGGCGGTAAGGGTTCCTCAGGTTGGGGAGCTTCGGCCACAGCAGTCGGAGGGCCTTCCCCCGCCTTGGCTGAGGGGGGCGTTGTTTCGGGGGGAGGCAGAATAACCTCCTTGGGAGGAGGTTTCTCACTCGGTTCCATCTTCAACTGTGGCTTCTTTCCTGCGCAATTGATGCTCCCGAGCATCAGGCATAGGATAAGACCTCCCATTCCTAACCATCTCATCTTGTTCATCCTGAAATGACTCCTTTCTACAACCTTCTTCTTTATTTACTCTCACTTTCAGGAGGTTGGTAAGGCCTCACGGGCCTCCTTCCTCTCAAGGTGCTCGGATAAGAAGGGGGCAGTGGGGTTACAGGTCTTGGTAAAGGAGCTTCCATCACCCTCTCCCTGGGTGGCTCTCCAGGTTTCGGGGCCTCTGCTGCCTTTGGTGCGGGAACGGGTGCGGGAGCTGCTGGTGCAGGAACGGGTGCAGGAGCCGTACTTTTGACTTCTGGAGGCCTGCTTTCCGTCCTCACGACCGTCCTTTTCTTGGGTGCGTTTGCATCATAGAGCAGGACATCAAAAGAATCGTCTCCGGCCTCCAGGGTGATTCGGTCGGGTAAAATTTTCGCCAATTTATATTCTCCGACCTTGTCCCCGATCTTCAGGGTCATCATCTCTCTTTCCCCCTTTCGGAGGGGTCTTCCCGGCTGGACGATCGAGGCAGCCTGAAAGTCCACGGCAATCGTGACTCCATAAAGGATGATCTGAGGACGGCTCATGGGTTTCGATTGATCAGGGGTAGTAGCTATCGAAAATTCCTTCCGATCCGGATTGAAAATATTCTTTTCAGAAATCGCAATGGTGGAGGCGATGGAAGGCGTCTCCTTTCGGCTTCCAACCGCAGAGCCTGCTTCGGTTTTTGGTTCCCCTTTCTTGATCCTCCCTTCTTCAGTTAAGCTTTCAAGGGGCTGAGTCCACACTTCAAGATTTCTTAGACCCAGGAGAACCACTGCAATAAAGAGGAGAAGAGAGAAGAGACCGTATCGCCGGGACATCATCGCTCCTTTCCTTTCTCTTTCGGCTTCGCCCCTTTCATTAATCCGGAGATGACCATGCTCCCCTGGATTTGATTGGGCATTCGAATATTTAGGACCAATAGGTCCATCTCAGAGATCATCAGTTCCTTCTCATGATTTTCGATATCATAAATAAACTGGCCCAAATTGAGCATACTGTTGTTGGGATTGAAATCGATCTGGATAGAAACCTTTCTGTAAACATCGATCTCTTTGGGCTCCAACATCCGGAAACTTCGGATGCTTACGCCTGCTTTCTCGGAAAGCCGCCTCACAACTTCCTGCAGATTGGCTGACCCGAGCTGAGGCGTCTCCCCATCCAAAAGCCTCCTTTGAATCGCGTCATATTGCTGCTGAGTCCGATTCAGTTCTTCTTCGAATAATTTTCGATTTCCCAAATACTCTTCATACCTCACCAAAGCCTTCTTTTTCAGGAGGATTTCTTCCTCCGCCTTCTTTTTGGCTTCGACGAGAGGAAGGATCCCAAAGGTATAGAGGAGGATGAGGAGGACCATCCCAATGAGCCCCCAGAACGCTCTTTTCTGAGAAAACTTTAATCTCTCCAGAAAAGGCCATTCCTTCAGATCAGGCCTTTTTTTCAAAAAGGAGAGTTTCCTTAGAAAAGGCCGTTCTTTCAAGATCCCGACCTCCTGCCTTCCAGCCTTGCCTTAATTTTAAACCTCTCCCTCTCCTTATCCATCCCCTCCCTTCTCTCCCTCTCTTTCGTTACAGGAGCTAAGAATTCTACCCTCTCAAAGAGGGGAGATCGGTCCAGAATGGAAATGAGATCGGAGGCCGATTCAGCAAATCCGCTGATCTCCAGTTCTTTTCCTCTATATTTAAAATTCCAGATCCAGACCGTCGTCGGGAGAAGCTGGGTCAGTTCTCTCAGAATTTCCAATTTGCTCACTTCCGCCAATCGTATTTGCTCAAGCTCAACAATTTCCTTCCTCAGGGCATCCTTCTGCTTTTGTACCTGTTCAACCGCTTCGACAGCAGGCTTTCTATTCTTAATCTCATCATTGACGGTATTCAACGCATTTCGGTATTGAAAGAAAACACCAATTCCCCAGGTCAAGCTCAAGATCACCGCCAGGAAGGCTAGGATCATGAAGATGGGTTTTCCGATCTCCCTGACTTTTTTTCTCATTTCGAAAGGCAGAAGGTTGAGATCAAGTCTGGTCTGGATCAATCCTTTCAGAGGAAGGCCGATCGAGGAAAATATCCTATCGGGCCTGGAGGTTCCAGCCTCTACATCAATACGATGCAGAGGAGGAAGGGAAATCCCTTTAATCTGATCGCTTTCCCTAAGAGAAGGCAACATCTTTTCAGTAGCATCCAGCCCGAAGACATAGAAGATCGGTTTTGGAAAGGCCTCGCCTTTCAATCCGGATCGATTGAAGGCGTTGATGATTTTTGACTCCTGCTCTTCGGGGGGTAAGGAGAGATGGAAACTCTCTTTCCAGTTCTTCCCCTGGATCAGATTCATCTCAAAGAAAGGTGCTGTCACATCGAGGAGGACAGAGATTTCATTTTCTTGGGTCACTCTATGGTAAAGGAAAAGATTGAGGGCGGCCGTGGAGGGAATCTGGATGGAGATAGGGTGGATCCCCACCTTCCTCAATAAAGAGAGATAAACATCGACCTCTTCTCTCTTAATAAAGATGGCAAAGAGGTGAAGCCACTCCTTGTCCTCTTTTAAAATCTGGTAGTCAAAATAGATCTGCTCCTTTTCAAAAGGGGTGTACTTGGAGGCTTCGTATTGGAGAACCTTTCGCAGGTTCTCCTTGGTGGCGATGGGAAGTCGGATGAAGCGGGCAACCACTTTTTCCCTGGGTATGGAAACAGAGACCTTGTTCTTTTTGACCGGATGTTTGGAGATAAACCCATTGACCAAGTTGATCACCTGAGCCTCACGCTCCTCTTTCTGCTCTCCGGGCAGAAGGGGATGGATTTCGTAGTCCACCAATTTGATCCTACCAAAGGATCTTTTTAAGAGGGTGAGGATCAACTGACTATTTCTGAAATCGATTCCGAGACTCATATCAAAGATCAATATGGTCCCCCCTTTAAACATCGCGACGCCTCTCTCATTCTGAGAGAGGGCTAGTGGTCCGTGAGCCTATCCACCCACTGGACAATTTTATATCCTTCCTTCTCCCTGGGGTCTATCTTCACGATGGCCTTCAGGCCTTGCATGGATTCTCCGTTCTTCAGTTTGGCCCTTGACTCGATCGTGTAATAGGCGAGGGTGGTTCGGAAAAGAATCAATCTGCCAATTCCCCCGAAAAAAGGGGTGAGTTCAGGGACTCTCATCAAGAGGTCCTGTTGGTTTTCGAACCTCTTCTCTTCCCGGGCCTTCACAATTTGTTCGGTCAAATCTTTTGGAAGGCCTAAAACGATATTCATCACGAGGGGTGTGGCACTGTTAATGTCCAACTGTTCGCCAAGGGAGTAGATGGAGAAGAGGTCCTTCAAGCCTACCTGATCCCCTGATCCCTCCTCACCCACTGGCGTTCCTTTCTTCCCATGGAATAGATCCGGGGTGACCCCTCGAACCAGGAGAAGTTCTTCGATCGAATCGAGGTTCCCATTCTTACAATAATAGGGTTCCTCGAGGGAAAGATAATAATCATTCTCTGCCCCGTTCACCCGATAGAAATCATTGGGGTCTATCCAGTCCAGTATGGAATCGGCCACCACATCCCTTGCCTCCTCTTCTAAGCCGACTTGCCCGATGATCTTACGGAGCGAGGACTCAGAGACGATATTAATATTGACTTTACCCGCCTCGCTCATGATCTTGACCTCACAGGACCCGTCGTCAAACGGGAGGATATAGGGCCTGCCGTCTGCCATCCACTCCCTCTGCTCCGGAGGGATCTCTTCTGAGTTCAAGGTTGCCCTCATCTGTTGAAGTCGGGGGTCATGCTTGTAGATCAATTCTGTAATGGCACGCTGAACCCCCCCTTCCGCCAAGGCATAGCGCTGGAGTTCTTCTTTATGGTTTTTAGTAATATTAACCTCTGTTCTCATGGCGAAAGAGAATTCGAGGGCCATGACTGAAAGGATTGCCATTACCCATAAGACCATAATCAAGGCAATCCCTTTTTTTCCAAATAGTGGAGAGAGAGCATTTTCTTGAGCAATCCGTTCTTTCATTACACTAAACGATGAGCCATGAACAATGAACCATGAACGATGCACAATGGACTTCAAATCCCTAACCTCTACGCTGACACTTCAAAATTTTAATTAGTAACTTTTAACTTTTGATTTTTAACTTTCAACTTTTAACTCTTAACTCCTCAGTACCTTGTTGTGGACCTTCCGGGAATTCGCCTTCTGCCCGGCACCCTTCTCACTTCCTCATAACGAAAGGCCCGAAGGGATGCCAGAACCGTCATAGGAAGTTCCTCCTTCCCCTCTTGATTCTTACGAATGATAGTCATTTTCAGGGCTTTTGGCAACCTGTTTTCATCCTTGGCCTTCCATTCCTCGAGCCATTCCTCTTCTTGATTGTTCAATGGATCTTCCTCTCGATAATATTCAAAACGAACATCTGAAATGCCCTCCAGCAGAGAAACGGCTGACTCTTCTTTAGGTTCTTCCGCAAAAAAATCTTTATTCAGAGCTTTCTGCTCGTAAAGGATCAGACGGCCTCCTTCTGGACCGCCTTCTTTAAACTCATATTTGGCATCGACGAAGCCAGCCGGCTGTTTTCCCCTGACGGAAAGGGCAGAGACAAATCTCAAAGAACGGGCATTCCCTTCAAAAGCGAGATAGTCTCCTTCTGCCGTTTGAGGCTTGATCTTATAGGGAACGGCGGATTTGACCTGTTGAGTGATCAACTGGCAAACGATCCTCACCTTTTGATACTCCTCCTTGGTTGATTCTCCTCTTTCCCAGGCAGAGAGGCCCAACCGGAAGGCTCCGAAGATGATGAGGCAGATGAATCCTAGGATGGTCAGAGTGATGACCACCTCGATTAGAGTAAACCCCGTCGCATAACCTTTCATACCATGCAAGAAACTGTGAAATTTTTGCCGCCTCATAATTCGAAAAGCCTTTGTTCACTCAACGATGCTACAGGGTAAACCCTGTCGTTAAAAAAAACATCTTTGCCGGGTGCAAGTTTCTTTTTCTTAAAAAAGTCTCGTTTCATTCTTCTTTAAACGATATATTCGTTCGACGTCAGGGGGAATTTTCTCTTCTTGATGCCTCAACCCTGTTTTTGCTCTTCTTCCAATTTGATCGTTCTATAAGTTTCAAGGACGGTGGACCTCTCCTTGATGCCACTCTTCCAGAGGACGTGGACCTTGATCTGAAAAAGTTCCACGGGAGGGGTGAAGTCTGTTTCGTTTTTTTCGGGAAGGAGGTCGACTCGCTTTACATCTACCTGCCAGCGATAAGTTTCGTCAAACTCTCCTTCATCGCTCCCTTCCACCATGGTTGGTTTAACCGTCATCTCTTCCATCTTGAACCGTGCATAATTGACCGCTTGGGTATATTCTGCAGAAGTTCTGAGCAAGCGGAGTCCCCCCGAAAAGAGTTCGATGATCACAGTCAGTCCGATTCCCAGGATAGCCATGGCCACCACCACTTCCATGAGGGTGAACCCTGTCGTTGAAAAAATCCCATTGCCAGATAAAAACCTTCTTCTTCTCAAGATCTTCCTTCCTATTCTTCTTCGAAGAATCCCTCAACTCAACTACAGGGTGAACCCTGCTATTGAAAAAGAATCTCCACTCGAGGCGTGACGTCCCTTCTTCAATCTGATATTTTCCCCTATTCTTTGAAGCATCGTTTCACTCAACTACAGGTGAACCCTGACGTTGAAAAAAATTTCTCTACAACTTTAGGAACCTCTTTCTCAAACTTCCTCTCGCTCTATTTCGCCGATCCAACTACATCAACTACAGGGTGAACCCTGTCGCATAATCCTTAGTATCAAGTGAACTCCTATGAAATCGTTGTCGCCTCCTATTTCGAAGAGCCCTCGTCCCCTAAACAATGCTACAGGGTGAACCCCTTGCCCTTTCATCTTGCTCTCTTGCTCTCCACCATTCCTGTAAGGAAATGGACCTGAATCCTGTATCCCAGACGGTCAGGGCTGTCGATTAGGATCGTCCCTCCATTTGATCCACCATTCGGGTAGAATTCGATCGGAGGAAGTTCAGAAGCAGATAGGGAGGAGGTCATCGGATCCCCTTTCATCTGAATCCCCTCCGGTAATAAATAAGTCTTCTGAGAGACAGAATCTTCTTTTTTGTCATCCCCCTCCGCTGAGGATTCCACCGAATGAACTCTTATCTCTCTGGATTCGGGATTGAAAACGACCTGATAAACCTTCCCCTTGTTGACCGCTTCACTCCGACAATTTCGGAGGATTCCAGAAACCTTTTGGGTGGCCCCTTTCAACTCCATGGTCCTCGAGAACCGGGAAAGGGAGGGACCGACCAGGGCGATGGAAAGGCTGAGGAGAATCAGGACAACCAAGAGTTCGATGAGTGAGAAGCCCCTGTTTTTCATTTCCCAATATCTTTCCAGCTGACAATATCCAGATTCTCTCCCTCGCCTCCTTCCGCTCCATCCAGGCCATAGGAGATGAGGTCATAATCCCCATGCTGACCCGGGGATTTATACACATAGGGTTTATCCCATGGGTCCACAGGGATTTCTTTTGGGAGATAGGGCCCCTCCCATCGTTCCACTCCAGACGGTTTCTCTCGAAGGGCCTTCAGCCCTTCCTCAGTGGTGGGGTATCTTCCCGTATCGAGTCGAAAGGTATCGAGAGCCGTACCGAAGAGCTCAATCTGCGCTTTGGCTGCCTTCTGTCTCGCCGAACTCACCTTGCCAAATAGTCTCGGCCCCACCAAGGCGGCCAGCAGTCCGATGATGATGATGACCACTAGGATTTCAAAAAGCGTAAATCCTTTCTCCAGATTTCTTCTCTTCTCTTTCATTCTTTCTCCCTCGTATAGGTTAGAATGGAATCTCATTGATGCTGAGAATGGCTAAAAGAATAGAGACCACAATAAAGAAAACGATGCCACCCATGATGAGGATAATCACAGGTTCCAGCAACGAGACCACCCGTTTCACCGTCGTTTGGACATTCAGCTCGTAGGCCTCCGCGACTTTGATCAACATCTCATCAAGCCTTCCTGTTTCCTCACCCACCCCGATCATATGAATGGCCAAGGGAGGGAAAACATCTGTCTCCTCTAGCGATTTTGAAATTCCCTTGCCTTCCCTTAAACGGTCGTGAATATAAGCGATCGATCTTGAAATGGCGCTATTCTGGGAGATCTCCTTCACCAAATTCAGAGCCGGCAGAATAGAGACGCCGCTCTGAAGCAAGGTTCCTAGGGTTCTCGAAAATCGGGCTACCTCAATCTTCTTGATAAGATCTCCTATGGCGACCCATTTCAGTTTGAATCGATCCCACCTCCATCTCCTCTCATCGTCCTTCTTGTACATCTTCAGTCCGAGGTAAATCAAGACCAATCCTCCCAAACCAGCCCACCAATACCCTGTGACGATTTTACTGAAGGCGATGACGATCAGGGTCGGCAGTGGGATTGTTCCTCCCATATCGGAGAAGATCTTTGTGAATCTTGGAATGACAAAGGTGATCAGGAGAGTGACCGAGAGGCCCATAACAAACGTCAGAATCAAGGGATAGATCATGACGGAAATGAGTTGGTCTCTCACTTCTTTTGTGGTTTGAAGATATTGTGCCAATCGGGAGAGGGTTGCTTCTAAGAAGCCTCCTGATTCTCCTGCCCGCAACAGATTCACATACAGCTTGGGAAAGATCCGGGGATGATTCCCCAAGGCCTCGGAAAGAGAACTTCCTCCCTCGATCCTCTTCACCACCTCTCTGAGGGCCTCCTTCAATGTCTCATTTTCCGTCAGGGTGCCCAACATATGAAGGCTTCGGTCCAAAGGCAGACCGGCGGAGATGAGTGTGGAGAGTTCTTGAGTGAATGTGAAGAGGTCCTTTACGCCGACGCGTTTGGGCAGGAGAGAGGAGATACGGAACCCGGCAGCCTTGGCCTGGGTGGAAACGATGCGGATAGGGATATAACCGAGTTGATGGAGGCTCTGGACGATGGTTTCCTCATCCTTTCCCTCCATGGAACCTTCTACGGTCTGTCCGCTGAGGGTCGTGGCCTTGTAAAGATATTCAGCCATCTGCAGCCTATAGGGTTTCCTCTTCTTGGGTCACTCTCAGGACCTCGGGGATGGTCGTCACTCCCTGTTTGACCTTCATCCAGCCATCTTCCCTCAAGGTCCTCATCCCCATCTTCCGGGCCGCCTCCTTGATGATATGGGAATCTTTCTTCTCCAGAATGAGTTTTTGGATTGTATCGTTGACTTCAAGAAATTCAAAGATCCCTGAACGGCCCCAAAATCCCGTATGGGAACATCTTTCGCAGCCCTTGACTTCGATGACATGGAGGTCTTCCAATTTCAATCCATCAACCCTCATTTCCTTAAGGATGGCTGCGTCAGGCGTTGCAGGGACCTGGCAATAGGGACAGGCTACTCTAACCAGTCGTTGAGCCAGGATGCCAATGATGGTAGAGGAAAGGAGAAAATCTTCCATTCCCATATCGATGAGACGGGTGATGGCACTGGGGGCATCGTTGGTATGGAGTGTGCTTAGAACCAAATGGCCGGTTAGTGCAGAATGGATAGCAATCTCAGCGGTCTCCGCATCCCGGATCTCTCCGATGAGGATCACATCAGGGTCCTGGCGGACGATGGACCGCAGAGCATTGGCGAAGCTGAGACCAATCGCTGCCTTGACCTGAATCTGATTGATCCCTCTCAGTTGATACTCCACAGGGTCCTCAACGGTGATAATCTTTTTCTCAGGGGAGTTGATCTTTTCCAGAGCACAGTAAAGGGTGGTCGTCTTTCCGCTCCCTGTGGGGCCGGTAACGAGGATGATCCCGTGGGGTCTATCGATCAGGGTCTTGAATCCCTTCAGGGTATCTTGGGGAAAACCTAGTTTCTCAATGTCCAGGACGATGCTGCTCTTGTCTAAGATTCGAAGAACCGTGCTCTCCCCGTAGATCGTCGGGACAGAGGAAACCCTGAAATCGATCTCTTTGCCTTTTACCCGGAGCATGATCCGTCCATCCTGGGGAAGGCGTCTCTCCGCAATGTTCAACTTGGCCATGATTTTGACACGAGAGACGATGGCTGATTGGAGCCTTTTTGGAGGGGATTCCACATCGTGAAGCACTCCGTCGATGCGATACCGAACCCTGAACCGGTCCTCAAAGGGTTCGAAGTGAATGTCGCTCGCCCTCATTTCAATCGCCCTTGTGATAATCAGGTTCACGAGCCGGATGACAGGTCCCTCGGAGGCCATGTCCCGGAGATGATCAATATTCTCCTCATCTTCAGGCTCATATTCCGGAATGCTGTCAATACCTTCGATAATTTTTTCCATGGAGGTTCCGCCCGTCCCATAGAACCGTTCGATGGATTCGAGGATATCCGTCTCCCTTCCCAAAAGGACCCGGATGTCGCGCTGGGAGGCCAGCCGAATGGCATCGATGGTGTAGAAATCTAAAGGGTTGCTCATAATAACGGTCAATTCTTTATCGTTCAGCCGGGCTGGAATAAATTTCGATTCCTTCATGAACTGAATTGAAAGGGTGTTGACCAGAACAGGTTCCTTTGGAAAATCACGCTGAGTGGCGAAGGGTACTCCAAAGAATTGTTCGAGAACCAAGCGATATCTTTGTTCGGTCACGAGTCCAAAATGGATGAGGCGCTCTTCAAGAGAAACCCCCTCCATGGGCTGGTTCGGAGGGAAGGCTTTCTCTAGATCCTCTTTTCGAATTACCCCTTTCTCAACCAGATAGGAGGTAATTTGGTCATTCAAGTTCTCCATAGATAAGTCCCTTCAGTAGACCAAATACAGCGGTTGACAAGCCCTTTTTTGCCGGACCACTTCAAAATTTAACAGGGAATTTGCTTTTCATTTTTGAACAATTTATAACCAATTAGCATTAAAGATTCAAATAGATAATAATAACGCCTCGTTAATTCTAAATAATTAAAGCAAATTTTTAAGAAATATGCAATTTTTTTGTAAGGACACGTTAGGGCAGACATAAGATGATAGGAATGTTTATAAAAGTGCCTATTCTTGCGGCATGAAAGACAGGATTGAAAGGACAGGCCAAAAGAGATCAATCCTTAGACTTTGCACGGTCTAAGGGCCAGGCTTTGGCCATGTCGATGTATCAAATTTTGTCAAATTCTTATTGACTTGATCGTGCGAATTTAAATACATTCTTACTGTTTCATATCATCCCATAAAAGGAGGGAATGGTCATGGTCTTAAGGTATGTATTGACAATCTTTGGTGCTCTCATCATTACTTTCTGGGGGATAGCCCATCTTTTCCCGACGAAGTCTGTTGTGAAAGGCTTTGGCTCAATCTCATTGGATAATCAACGAATCATCACAATGGAATGGATTGCTGAAGGGCTAACCCTCTGTTTCATCGGTCTGCTCGTTCTCGTCGTTACCTCATTTGCCGGCCCACAGAATCTCGTTTCAATCCTTGTCTACAGAGCCTCGGGCTGGATGCTTGTTGTGATGGCGGGGTTGACTTTATTGACGGGGGCCAGAACCTCGATCACTCCGATAAAAATTTGCCCTCTGGTAAAATCGATTGTGGCCATTTTATTCTTTCTTGGGAGTTCATTATGAGAGACCGATTCATGGATGGCGAGGAGATTTTGGAGCAATTGAAATCCTTGTCCAATCCAAAGGCCATAGCGGGAATGGCACGGTTCGGGATTAACCCGAAGAATACCTATGGCGTGTCCATTCCTGTTCTGAGAAAGATGGCTAAACAAATTGGCAAGAACCATCGCCTTGCAGAAAAACTCTGGCATTCAGGTATCCATGAAGCTCGGATTCTCGCCGGCATGATTGACCCACCAGAAATGATTACCCAGGAGCAGATGGAGGGTTGGGTCAGGGATTTCGACTCCTGGGATGTTTGCGATCAATGTTGTTCGAATCTCTTCGACAAAACGAAGTTCGCCCACCAAAAAGCAGTTGAGTGGAGCAGGAGAAAAGATGAGTTTGTCAAAAGGGCAGGGTTTGTCTTGATGGCGACATTAGCTGTTCACGACAAAGAAGCGGATAATCAAAAATTCTTAAGATTCGTGCCCATCATCAAAAGAGAAGCGACCGATGAAAGAAACTTTGTCAAAAAAGCAGTGAACTGGGCGCTGCGACAGATTGGGAAGAGGAACCGTTCTTTGAATAAAGAAGCTATTAAAGCGGCAAAGGAGATTCAAAAGATGGATTCAAAAAGTGCAAAGTGGATTGCTTCGGATGCCCTACGCGAGTTGACGAGCGAGGCCGTTCAAAAGAAATTGCGCGGATAACAAACGCAAATTCTTCTCTTCCCCACGGCGACTGCAGGCCCCGTGGCATGTTAGGTTCAGGACCTGCCCCGCCCTCGGTCTATTGGCAGTGCGGGACCGGGGCCGGTAGGCAGGGGAGAAGATTAAGGTAAGGGGGACCGGGTAGTTTGTTGAGTAGACTATTTCTATTTTTCTTACTTTGTGGCCTTCTTTTTGATTTGAGCTGTCAAAATGCAATCGGTGGCCAAGGAGAAGGTACGATCCATTCGATCATCTTTGCTGGATTAGAGCGGACTTACCGCCTCCATATTCCACCCTCCTATGATAAAAACAAATTCATGCCTCTGCTCATTGTCCTTCACGGAGGCGGAGGCACAGGCGAAAGAATGGAGAAGCTAACTCAGGGAGGTTTTAACAAACTTTCGGATAAAGAGGGCTTCCTTGTGGTTTACCCCGATGGCATTGAGAAAAACTGGAATGATGGCCGGGAGAATGTGAAGTACCGTGCCCATCGGGAGAAGATCGATGACGTCGGGTTCATTTCAAGTCTGATTGAACATCTTGCCGTTGAGCATCGTATTGATAAAAAGCGTGTCTATGTGACAGGCATCTCGAATGGGGCTATGATGTCCTTTCGACTTGGCTGCGAGCTATCTGAAAAGATAGCAGCAATCGCTCCGGTTGCTGGAGCCATGCCTGAAAACTTACCCTCCCGATGCTCACCTTCAAGACAGATTCCGGTATTGATGGTCAGTAATACAGAGGATCGCTTAGTGCCGTGGAAAGGGGGAGATATTCGTTTCGGTCGCAAAACATTCGGAAGAGCCCTTTCGGTCCCGGAGACGGTCAAATACTGGGTGACTCATAACCAATGTTCGTCCTCACCCACTATTTCGATGGAACCGGATAGAGACCCGAATGACGGGACCCGCGTGAGGAAGGAATTATACAATCAATGTCGAAAAAGCTCAGAGGTTGTTCTCTTTGCTATTGAGGGCGGCGGACACACCTGGCCCGGCGGCCATCAATATCTACCACAGTGGATTGTTGGAAAAACGAGCAGAGATATTGATGCCAGTGGGGTGATATGGAATTTTTTCAAAAACCATGAATTGAACTAAGGTATGCACACGAGGGATCCACATCAAGGAGATCTATAATATTTGACTTTAATGAGATGTTCTGACAAGAGCTGGCGGTGTGTTATCAGGCATGCTCTTGAAATATTTATGAAGGGGAGCATACTCAGTGGCAGGGCAGAACGGGATCAGAGGATCTGTGAGGCCGCAAAGAGGTTTGGTTATACGCAACGGGCGGTGGCTGACCCTCTGGGGCTTTTCCTTACGTATGAAAGCAGGGCTCTAACCGACCGGTGGAGGGAGTCTAACATGATAGCCCTGACCCTATCTTGCGGGGCTTTAGATTGTAAGGCGCCACTAGGGAGATATCGAAGAACTAGAAAAGGGGGTCGGAGCAAGGATGATCGTCTCCCGTGAAGTCAGTCCATGGAGAAGTGATGTTTTGAGATTCTCTATCTTCTGTTTTTCCACGATCTTCTCTCCCCACTCATCTTGAACATAGAACACGTCGACGATCCGGTTACCAAGGGTTGAAACTCTTGAAAAGGAAATATTGCACCCATGGTCGGTCAAGGCCTGGGTGATCTCATAGAGAACCCCTAACCTGTCCTCCCCAGTTACCTCGATGATTGTGTAAAAATCGGAGTCCTGATTGTTAACCTTCGCCTCTGCAGCAACCCCCGGGACTACTTTCTGGTGGAGAGAGTTTTTTTCTCTTCCCTGAGCAAAAAAAGTTTTCAGAGCGACCCTCCCACTCCATACGTCTTTCAAATCTCTTTGAAACCGCTGAAGCCGGCACTCTAACTCTCTGGTTGCGTCTTCAACCCAGAAGATATCAAGGGCTAACCCGTTTCCCCAAGTGTGAATTTGGGCTTCGAGAACATTCAGGCGATTCAAGAACATGCAACCCGCAATCTTAGAAAACAGTCCGTACCTGTCATTGGTGCAAATCGTCACCTTTGCCCGGACCTCCTTTTGTATCTCCCATTCTACGAGAAGTGGTTCCTTATTCAGAGAACGGGCCATTTCAATATGACGGGTTATCTCTTCAATAGAACAAGAGGAGAGGTACCGATCTGGAAAATGCTCCGCAACCTCAGAGAAAACCTCCCGGGGGAGAGATTTCTTGAGCTTCTGGATCATCTCCTCCCCTTTTAGAAATGGCCCAGCGACGGCATCTCTTTCAAAAAAATGAGAGGTTTTTAGAAAGAGTTCCATAAGAAGAGCGTTCTTCCATGAAGTCCATGCTTCAGGTCCCACGGCCTTGATATCCGCAAAGGTGAGAAGATAAAGCATCTTCAAATGGCTTAGATGTTTCACCTCATTAGCAAAGCGGAAGATGACCTGTTCGTCATTGAGGTCTCTCCGGAAGGCCGTCTCAAGCATGAAGAGGTGATGATTGATCAAGAATCCTATGAGTTCCTTGCTTTCTGGAGAGAGCCCCATTCGGTTTCCGATTTGTCTTACCATTTCCGCCCCGATGACGGAATGGTCGCCCTGTTTCCCTTTTCCGATATCGTGAAGAAGGGTAACGAGAAAGAGGATCTCTGGGCTTTCAATCTGTCTGGTCAGGGAGGAGAGGAGGGGATAGTCCTTCAAATAAGCGCCCTCTCCTAACCTTTCTAATTCCTCCACTGCCTGGAGGGAATGGATATCCACCGGATGGACATGGTAGAGATCGTAGTGGACTTTTCCCTCGATCGCAGAAAACTCAGGAATGTAACATGAGAGAAATCCAAGTTCATGCATCTTCTTTAAGATGGCTGCTGCCCCCTCTCCTTTTCTCAGGATTGAAAGGAAAGCCTGATTGACTTTTTCCGAACCTCTGAAACGATCGTCTACGAAGGGAAGGGCCTCCATCACGGCTTCCTCAGTGCGGAAGTCCATCTTCGCATGATAGGCCTGAGTGTGCTGGAAGAGAGTCATCAATTGGGTGAGATCCCTTTTGAAGGTCGTGGAGTCCAGAAGTGTGAGCTCTCCATAGGCTAATCCGAAACTGGGATCGATCCTCTTCTTTTGAAAGAAGAAGAAGGTTTTTTTGAAAGGGGCGGGTCCATAAAGGGCTCGTTCAACGACATCGTTGACAAAGTTCGATATTTTCTGTGTGGAGAGATGATACTGCCTCATCATCTCTTCAATCCCCTTCGTCCCGGGAGGAAAGCCGAGGACAGGTGCGACCTTCTCCTGCCATTCAAACGTCAAATCATCTTGCCTTCTTCCACTAAAAAGATGGAGTTGGTTCCTTAGCGCCCACAGGAATTGGAGGCTTCTATCAAGCGTCCGTGAATGATCCGGGAAGAGAATGGAGTCCCAGCGATCGGTCTTATATTTTGCCCTCACGATCCATCGACCGATCTGAAAATCCCTCAGCCCTCCTTCCCCTTCTTTGATGTTGGGTTCCAGAACATAAGCGGAATCTTTATATCTACGGCGGCGGCGGTAAAGATCCTGAGCCAGGGACTCTGCAAATTTCCATATCTTTCGGTGAAGGACCTTTTTAGAAAAGAGATCATAGAGGTTGCGGAAGAATTCATATTCTCCATCCAGATAGCGTCCGTCAATGAGGCTTGTCTTGATCTGCAAATCGGATTGAGCCGTTTTTAGGCACTCGCCCACGGACCTCGAACTACAGTTTACTTCCAGCCCCAAATCCCATAGAGGATAGAGAATCTTTTCGACCAAAGGGGACAAGTCTGATTGATCGGAAGGGGAATGGAGAAGGAGGAGATCCACATCTGAATACGGAGCCAGTTCAGTCCTTCCGTAGCCTCCAACCGCCGCAAGGCAAACAGAAGGGGAGGGGACTGTTGATTGTGCTATCTGGAAGGCCTTTCTCACCAAGCCATCCACCATTTCCGAATAGTGGCGTAGAAGTTCTCTGGGGGAGGGATAGGTGAGGGTCCCTTGGGCCATCCGGTTCTTAATATCTTTCAGCCCATCTCGGGTGATGCCTAACTTAAATTGCATCTTTACCGCGTTCCCCTGTTCTGATTCGAATGACTTCCTCCACCGGAGAGATGAAGATCTTCCCGTCCCCGATCTTTCCTGTTTTGGCAGCCCGCTCAAGGGTCTCGATCACCTGAGGAAGGATATCATCAGGAGTGATCAATTCGATCTTGACTTTTGGGAGGAAATCGATCTTATATTCGGCCCCGCGGTAGACTTCGGTATGTCCTTTCTGTCTTCCAAATCCTTTGACCTCGGTGACCGTCATTCCCTGAAGACCGATTTTGGTCAATGCATTCTTGACCTCATCCAGTTTGAACGGTTTAATAATCGCCTCTATCTTTTTCATGTTACCTCCAATCACGTTCAAATCCCCCCAACCCCCCTTTGCTAAAGGGGGGCGAGGGGGGATTATTTAAAAAGAATATCCCGCCTCCCCATGTTGGCTCAAATCGAGACCACCAATTTCGTGTTCTTCACTGATTCTTAAG
>Ga0209427_10000447_pt1 | contig 43771 bp, 45 predicted proteins | sample DeeMarSWOR136_30_FD_187465 | JGI IMG/M metagenome (GOLD analysis project Ga0209427, IMG submission 187465) | Marine sediment microbial communities from White Oak River estuary, North Carolina - WOR-1-36_30 (SPAdes) (version 2) | ecosystem: Environmental > Aquatic > Marine > Intertidal zone >...
GCAGGTCTGGCCTATCGCGGCAAGGCGCCCGTGAACTGGTGCCCCCAGTGCCAGACCGTGCTCGCCAACGAGCAGGTGCTGGGCGGCGGCTTCTGCGAGCGATGCGGCACTGCCGTAATCCGTCGTGACCTTGAGCAATGGTTCTTCCGCATCACCAGATACGCCGACGAACTGATGAACTTCGACGGCATCGACTGGCCGGAGCGCATCCAGATAATGCAGCGTAACTGGATAGGCCGGAGCGAGGGCACGGAGATATCCTTTACCCTGGACCACCCGGGCGTGCCAGAAAAAGAGATACGGGTCTTTACCACCCGTCCCGACACCACTTTCGGCGTTACCTTCATGGTGTTCGCCCCGGAGCACCCGCTGGTTTCCGTGCTGACTACACCGGATAGCAGGGCAGAGGTCGATGCCTATATTGAGAAATCAAGGCGTTTGAGCGAGATAGAGAGACTGTCCACCGAGAAGGAAAAGGACGGGGTCTTTACCGGGTCATACTGCACCAACCGCCTGAACGGTAAGAAAGTTCCCATCTGGATAGCTGATTATGTGCTTTTAAGCTACGGCACAGGAGCGGTGATGGGCGTGCCGGCACACGACGAACGCGATTTCCTCTTCGCCAAAAAATATGGCATCCCCATACCCGTGGTGATCGCACCGCCGGGCTGGCAGGGCGAGGAGCTGGAAGAGGCTTACATTGAGGAGGGAACTCTAGTGAATTCCGGCCAGTTCGACGGCCTCCCCAGCAAACAGGGCATCGAGGCTATCTCCGATTTCCTTGAGGAGAAAGGCTGGGGCAAGCGGACTGTCAGCTACCGGCTTCGGGACTGGCTCATCTCGCGCCAGCGTTACTGGGGAGCGCCCATCCCCATGGTCTACTGCGATAAATGCGGGATTGTCCCCATCCCCGAGGCAGACCTGCCGGTACTGCTACCCGAAGACGCTGAGTTCCGACCAACCGGTGAATCGCCCTTAAAATACCATGAACAGTTCGTCAATACCGCCTGCCCGCGCTGTGGCGGGCCCGGCAAGCGCGAGACAGATACCATGGATACGTTTATGTGTTCCTCGTGGTATTTCCTGCGCTATACCAGCCCAAACAGCGACGATGCCCCCTTTGACGACGATAAGATAAATTACTGGATGCCGGTTGACCTATATACCGGCGGCGCGGAACATGCCGTGATGCATCTCCTCTACTCTCGCTTTTTCATCAAGGCGCTGCGCGATATCGGACTGGTAGACTTTGACGAACCATTCACCCGCCTGTTCAACCAGGGGATTATCATCGCTGAAAAGCAGAAGATGAGCAAATCGCGCGGCAACGTGATTACCCCGGACGAGTACGTAGCCGAACTGGGAGCGGACACGGTCCGGGCGTACCTCATGTTCCTGGCACCCTGGGAGCAGGGTGGCGAGTGGAATGACAGCAGCATCAGCGGCATCAGCCGCTGGCTCAACCGGATATGGCAGCTGGCCCTCGGCGGCTACCAGCCGAACGAAAAAGCAACACCCGGTGACACCAGTAAAGCGGATAGAGAACTATCCCGTTTTGCTCACCAGACCATCAGGCGGGTAACACAGGATATGGAAAAGCTACGCTTCAATACCATGCTCTCCGCGCTGATGGAGTTCACCAACTACCTGACCAAGATAAAGGATGTCGGCTCTGTCAGCACCCGGGCGTGGCAGGAGTCAATTGATATCCTGATATGGCTCCTAGCGCCCACCGCTCCCCACCTCACCGAGGAACTCTGGGAGAGAATGGGATGCCAGTACAGCATCCATAATCAGTCCTGGCCGAAGTGGGACGAGGAACTGGCCAAAGATGAGGAGATAACGCTTGTGGTTCAGGTCAATGGCAAGCTCCGCGACCGCATTACCGTGCCGGTTTCTCTAACTGAAGACGAGCTGCCCCGGCTGCTGCAGGAGCAGGCTACCAAAGCCAATGCCTACCTGGAAGGCAAAAAAATTCTGAAAAGAGTATACGTGCCCGGCAGACTGATAAATTTCGTCGTGCAGTGAACATAGATATCGGTGGTTACCATGAAGATAGCTTTTGTCGGCGGCGGGGCGATGGGGGAGGCCATTCTGGCCGCAGTGCTGAACCGCAGATTGAGCACTCCGCAGACCATCTGGGTCAGTGACGTCAAGGATGAACGCCGCCAGCACCTGAAGCAGACCTATGGAATTTCCGTAACTGATAACAATGCTGAGGCGGCTGCTCATGGCGATATCATCGTTCTGGCTATCAAGCCGCAGAACCTGCCCGAGATAATGCCTGACCTGAGCGGCCAGATAAAACCGGGCCAGCTCGTTCTTTCCATCATCGCTGGTGCCAGAATTGATACATTATGTAAAGGTTTGAATCATCGCCAAGTCGTCCGGGTTATGCCCAACACGCCCGCCCAGATCAGCGAAGGGATCAGCGTCTGGACCGCCACGCCGGAGGTAACAGAAGCACAGCAAGAACAGGCCAGGACCATCTTGAGCACCATGGGCCGGGAAATCTTCGTGGCAGATGAGGGATACCTGGACATGGCCACAGCGGTAAGCGGCAGCGGTCCGGCTTACTTCTTCCTTTTTGTGGAATGCCTGATTGAGGCGGCGGTCCGAATCGGGTTTTCCGAAGATGTGGCACAGGAACTGGTGTTACAGACCATGCTAGGTTCCGGACAACTGCTTAAGAAGGCCGGAAAATCACCAACGGAATTGCGCCGTATGGTAACCTCTCCCGGCGGCACCACTGCTGCTGCTCTAGAGCAGTTTGAAAACGAGAATTTCAGAGAACTGGTGTACCAGGCAGTTGCCGCCGCCCACCGCAGGGCACAAGAACTCGGCAAGTAGTCTGTGGCAATCCCCTGTCCCATACTGCTCACATATCAAATTTTACCATTTTTGAAAATTTAGTATGTTCAGTCTTGACAAAACGTTCTATACGCATTATAATATAGGCAATAAATAAAACGGCGGAGGAAGGTCGTATGGAGGATCAGCCTAAGACGCAGGAAAAACAGTTTGCCGAGGAAGTCGGTATCGTTTTCGAGCAGACCGGGATGCCGCGGATGGCCGGCCGCATTCTGGGTTGGCTTCTCATCGCCGATCCGCCTCATCAGTCCACGGAACAGATTACCGAAGCTTTGCTGGCCAGCAAGGGGTCTATCAGTACCATGACCCGCCTTCTCATCCAGTTCGGCCTTATCGAGCGCCTCAGTTTGCCCGGTGTCAGGCATGACTATTTCCGACTGCGCTCCGACGCCTGGCAGCATATGATAGGTCGTGGTCTTACCGGCGAAATCACCATGGTCCGGCATCTTGCCGAACGCGGGCTGGAACTGCTCGGCGATAAGACTCCCGCTACCAGGAAATGGCTGGAGGAGATGCTTGATGTCTATACCTTTCTGGAACAGGAGTTCCCTGCCCTGCTGGAAAGATGGGAAAAAGAACACCAGAAGGGCAGCCAGATAGTAAAACAAGGTCGTTAGCGAAGTGCAACCTATTTTTTCTGGAGGTATAGAATGAAAAAATTACAAATCATCACCGCTTTTCTGCTCCTCATTGCCTTAAGCACAGTTACCGCATGCAGTCCCCTGGGAGAAGAGGAAAAGGAGGTGGAGCGGTATGTTGAGGTAGAAAAGGGAGACCTGCTGGTTACCGTCAGCGGCAGCGGTAATATTGAGACAGCAGAGGACGCAAACCTGAGCTTTGGCAGCGGGGGACGCATCGCCAGAATACATGTTGAAAAGGGCGACCGTGTTACCAAAGGTGAAATTCTGGCTGAGCTTGACATCGATTCTCTGGAACTGGCCAAGCAACAGGCCGAATACACACTCACCCAGGCCGAGGTTGCACTCACCCAGGCGGAGCTGAATCAGAAAGCCGCTGAATATGAACTCGATAACGCTCTGGACCAGAAAGATGTGCTGGAGCTTGCCCTGCTTAAGACACAGATAGACGTGAGGTCGGCTGAGCATTACCTCGATGAAACCCGCGATATATACACCTGGCCGGATATTGAAACCGCCCAGAAAGACGTGGACAACGCCGAGGCGTTTTTGCAGTACGCATTAGAGCGGAATCTGTCAGACGAAACGATAGCCTATGCACAGGCAAGGCTGGATGCAGCGGAGGCAGTACTAGACGCAAAAAGGAATGCCTATGATACCGAGGAGGTAGCCATCGCCAGGCTGCAACTGGAGGCCGCACAAATGGCCGAGACCCAGGCCCAGAAAAACCTTGACCAACTGAGCGAAAATATTGCCCTAAAAGAACTGTCGGTAGAGGCAGCGAAAGCGGCTGTTGAGCAATCCAAGCAGTCAGCAGCGCTGGCCAGAAAGTCCGTGGAACAGGCGGAGAAAGACCTGAAAGAGGCGGTCATCAAAGCTCCGTTCGATGGCTTAGTGGCCAGCGTCACCGCCGAAGAAGGTGATATGATACCATCTCCAACGATGTCACCCAAACAGATCATAAGCCTGATTAATCCCACCAGTATGGAACTGGAAGTGGAAGTGGATGAAATCGATATCCCGGAAGTGGAGGTAGGTCAGGAGGCCATTATCACTCTTGACGCCCTGCCTGACAGGGAATTTACCGGCGTGGTCACCATCATCTATCCGCTCGCGACCGAGGTCGGCGGCGTTATCGTTTACAACGTTAAAATTGAGCTAAACGTCCCCGAGGACTCAGGCGTCAGGGTTGGCATGAGCGCTGAGGCCGACATCGTTCTGGTCCGCCGCACTGATGTCCTGCTGGTGCCGGACCACGCCATCAATGAGGACAACGAGGGTAATCCAGTGGTCTATGTGGTGGTTGATGATGACCTGGAAGCAAGGCCGGTTGAAATAGGCATCAGCGATGGTTTCGATACGGAAATCATCAGCGGCTTAAACGCCGGAGAAACGGTCCTCGTCGACTGAAAACGCTGGTAACTAAACGGGAGGTTATGCCAAATACGTCACAGGATTAACAAGACAGGAGCATCAGATGATTGAGCTTGATAATATCACCAAAATCTACCGTATGGGCAAAGTTGAGGTCCCAGCTCTCCGGGGGGTAGACCTGACCATCAAGCAGGGGGAGATGGTGGCCATCGTCGGTGTCTCCGGTTCCGGCAAATCAACACTGATGAACATCATCGGCTTTCTGGACAAGCCTACGGCGGGCAAATATACGCTAGAAGGCATGGACGTCAGCCGCCTCAATGATAACAAGCTCGCCGAGCTGAGAAACAAGAAAATCGGCTTTGTTTTTCAGACGTTCAACCTCCTGCCACGTGCCTCAGCCATTTCCAATGTGGAGCTGCCCCTCCTCTACAGCGGCGGCGGACAGCGGCACAAGCGCAGCCTAGAGGCGCTGGAAAGGGTCGGCCTGGGAGCACGAGCTTCCCATAAACCCACCGAACTGTCCGGCGGCGAGCAGCAGCGCGTAGCTATCGCCCGTGCTCTGGTAAACCAGCCGTCACTGATACTGGCAGACGAACCAACAGGTAACCTGGATAGCTCTGCCACCACAGAAATAATACGCATTTTTGGTGAGCTTCATAAGGAAGGGATTACCGTAATTCTGGTCACGCACGAACCGGACGTAGCCATGCAGACGCAGCGTATAATACGCCTGCTAGACGGCCGGATTATCAGCGATGAAAAAGTTAAAAACAATAATACCTCCGTAAGCAAGCGAAAGGGTGTCGAGAACTGACGACAAATGAATAGTAGGAGACATAGTTGAAATTTTTTGATTCCATAGTAATTGCCATCAGGTCGTTATTCGCCAACAAGCTGCGCTCTTCGCTGACCATGCTCGGCATCATCATCGGGGTGGGGTCAGTCATCACCCTCATGTCAGTGGCCAGGGGCGCCGAGGCATCTATCACCGAGGCTTACGAGGAACTGGGCACAAATGTGCTCAGCATAATCCCCAGCAACCCCGAGGCGGAAGGTGGATTTATGGCCATGTCCCCAGGATATGCCCTGCCGACGCTTACCATGGATGATGTCCGGGCACTGGAGAGTGTCCGTGGTATCAGCGATATTGTGCCCATAAACGAGAATTTTATCACACTTACGGCTGGTGGCGAAACCCACAGCGCACTGCTCCACGGAGCCACTCCCGCGTACCTGGACGTTTTGCAGTATTCCATAGCATCTGGCCAGTTTTTTACCGACCACCATGTAGCGCAGCGGGCCAACGTGGTGGTGCTGGGCAGCGAGGTAGCCGAAGACCTGTTCGGCGATGATGACGCAGTGGGAAAACAGGTGAAGATGAAGAAACAGCGCTTCACCGTGATAGGGGTGCTGGAACCCAAAGGCGGCGCCATGATGGGTTTCAGCCTCGATGATTTGGTAGTTGTGCCCGTCACCACCTATCAGGCACGTTTATTTCCCCAGCAGACCGCCACTGGGCAGGATGCTGTGGCTTCAATAAGCTTTCAGCTGACCGACCTAGAAAACAGTGAAGCGGTAACCGAAGAAATTGAGTCCATTCTGCGACGGCGACATAACCTGAAGGACGATGATAAGAATGATTTCGCCGTGGTTACTCAGGAACAGGTTTTGGAAATCGTCGGTCAGGTGACGGGGATATTCTCCATCGTCCTAGGTTCCATTGCCAGCATATCGCTTCTGGTGGGAAGCATCGGCATCATGAACATCATGCTGGTATCGGTAACAGAAAGGACGCGGGAGATAGGCATCCGCAAGGCGGTGGGCGCCAAACGCCGCGATATCCTGCTCCAATTCCTCGTGGAAGCGGCCACGCTGGGTTTTATCGGCGGCGGTATTGGCATAACCAGTGGCTGGCTCCTGTCCTGGGCGATTTCTCAGATAGACATCGGTGGCTTTCGCCTGGGGGCGACTGTCTCTATTGATATAATTTTGCTGGCCTTCATGGTCTCGCTGTTCATTGGACTGGCCTCCGGGCTATGGCCGGCAATGCGGGCTGCCCGCCTCAACCCCATTGACGCGCTGCACTACGAATGATATTAATAATAAGAATTAAAACCGGGTAACGGATTGAGAATTTAGAACGGCAGGGATAAAGGTTTTATTAAATTATGAGCTGGCTTGATATTGCGCTTCTGGTGGTAATCGGCATCACGGCGCTGGTCGGCCTGAAAATCGGCATCATCAAGGCGGTGCTGACGCTAATTGGAGTGGTTGTGGGTGTTATCCTGGCCGGGCGTTTCTACGTCGCTCTGGCAGGTAGTCTCACCTTCATCCCTCAGGAGACGCTGGCCCGGGTGGTCGCCTTCGCCATAATACTCATCGGCGTGGTTCTGCTCACCAGCATACTCGCCGGTGTCCTGAAGTGGCTGACCTCAATCATACTCCTTGGCTGGGTAAACCGACTGGGTGGGGCACTCTTAGGCCTGATAATGGGAGCCATATTCTGCGGGGCCCTGCTGGCCATCTGGACCAAATTCCTGGGCATAGCCGAGCCAATTGCGGAATCAGCCCTGGCTACCTTTCTACTGGATGGTTTCCCTATGGTGCTGGCGCTATTGCCTGATGAATTCGACTCGGTGCGCTCTTTTTTCCAGTAAGAGAAGATTATTAACCGCTGAAACCGGAAGTTTAGATATGGGGGCTACGCTATAGGGGATAAACAGGAACGCAGCCCCCATTTTTTTCTCAATTACCGGTATAAGGTTTTACCTCAAGTTACCATCAGGTAACTGACGGCGTTTCTCCCGGATGCAGCTTCTTCCACCTTTCCAGAAGCTGCTCGCGGCTTTCCTTGTGCGCCGGATCAGCCACGCAGGCATCAACCGGGCAGACCTCAGCGCATCGCGAAGATTCATAGGAGCCGACGCATTCAGTGCATTTGTTGGGGTCAATCACATAGATGGTCTCCCCTTCGCTGATGGCCTGGTTCGGACACTCCGGTTCACATGCCCCGCAGCTTATGCACTCCTCCGTAATCTTGTACGCCATTCATCTACCTCCTTTTCTACTTAAAATGTCGGATTTGGGTAAAAAGCACGTTAGCAAATTTTCAATTATATTGTATCGTTAACCTTTCTCTTTAAAGCTTCAGCCACATACTCCGGGACAAGGTCGTTGATATTGCCATCCAGACGGGCTACTTCTTTCAGCAGGCTGGAACTGAGAAACTGATACTCCTGACTTGCCATCAGGCAGAGCAGGTCCAGGTCCGGAGCCAGTTTGCGGTTCATCATCGCCATCTCAAACTCTTTTTCGAAATCGGCATTCATTCGCAGACCACGGATCATAACCTGAGCTTTTTCATTTCTGGCAAAATCAACCGTTAACCCGTGGAACGATTTTACCTCAACATTCGGTATATTGGCTACTGCCCTCTTGGCCAGCTCTACCCGTTCCTTCGTGCTGAAGACAAGGTGCTTGTTCGATTTCTCATACACCCCGATTATTATTCTGTCAAATAACCGGGCTGCCCGCTGCACGATATCGAGGTGACCATTGGTAATCGGGTCAAAAGTCCCTGGATAAATAGCTACGGTCACAATGCCCCTCCTTTGCGGAACACAGCGATACAGCTATCACCGTGACGATGCTCTTTGACCAGATTCAGGGCACCATACACGGCATTAAATGGAAGCAGAGATGAGTGTGTTACCACAACCACTGAACTATCGCCGACCAGACTGGTTTCGGCTAACTGCGTTATCAGTTTTCCAATTGATGAATCAGAATAAGGAGGGTCCATCAGGATTATATCGTACTCCTTGTCCAAGAAGGAAAGTGCTTTGACGACGCTGCAGCAATAAACATGCGCCTGACTAAAAAACCCCGTCTTTTCCAGATTTTGTTTTATTATAGCACAACATCGCGGTTCCCTTTCAACAAAGTCAACCCAGCCAGCCCCGCGGCTCAAGGCTTCTATACCGAGTTGGCCGCTACCGGAAAAAAGGTCAAGCACCTGTGACCAATCCTCAGTCACGTTTTCCAAAATGGAAAAAATCGCCCCTTTAACCAAATCGGTCGCCGGACGGGTGACGGTTCCTCCGGGAAATTTGAGCTGGTGCCCTTTCGCTTTACCGGCAATGACTCGCATACCAAATATGAAATAACTTTGGATTCAACGCACCTTGAATGAACGGCGTCATATAATTAGGATAAATATTGTGGAAATAATTGTCAAACAAAACGCAATACTATCCTCCGGTTTATTGGCCGGCGGTCAGTCCTATTCCCAAAAAGCCAGATAATCAGAAGTCCTGCCCTGGCAATAGTACCCGGTGTAATCCGCAACACCGGCAACGCTCATATCTGCGGGCCACCTTGTAAAGTCCCTTTTTATTGCAGTAGGGACAGTAAGCAAACTTAAGCCCGTTGCCGCTGCGGTTCTGGTTTTTTCCATTGTGGCAACCCGTAATTTCGTTTGAAGCCACGTTTCGTTTGCTCCTGTATAATGTACCATATACCCACCAGCGCTTCAACAACGGCGAGGCCCCACACCGTCGTTTCTTGCCGGGAGTACTTATCTCTTCCGACCTATATGACGCCGACCATTCCGGTTTACTTAGAATCGCGTGATGAAGTCATCAGCGGCGGTTGCACCGATTTCATTGCCGGAGTTATTGCCTGGCGCCGGTGGCTGACCATAGGACGGCGCAGGAACGAAGGAACGTCCAGCTCATCCTCGCTCTTGATGCCTCTAAGAAGCTGGGTCAGTTCATCCTCCTGACCCGCTCCAGTCAGCCCGAGCTTGGACACGAAGCCGGTGGCGATCAGGGTAATGCGGACATCATTGTCCATTTCCGGGTCATGGGCAACGCCGAAAATGATATTTGCCTCCGGGTCCACGGCCTGCCGTATAACGTCAGCTGCCTCGTTTACCTCAAACAGGGTGAGGCTGTTGCTGCCGACCACATTGAAGAGCACCGCCTTTGAGCCATTGATGGAGACATCCAGCAGCGGGCTGGCCAACGCCTGTTTGGCCGCCTCCACGGCACGATTCTGACCCGAGCCCCGACCAATGGACATCCAGGCAGGTCCCGCATCTTTCATGATCGCTTTAACATCTGCGAAGTCCAAATTGATCAGCCCGGGAGTGGTGATAACCTCAGCGATGGCCTGCACGCCGTGCCTGAGAACGTCGTCGGCCAGCTTGAAGGCACTATCTACACCAGTCTTCTGGTCGCAGAGTGTAAGCAGCTTGTCGTTGGGAATAATTATCAGGGTATCAACTTTGCCCATCAGCCTAGTGATACCTTCGTTGGCTACCTGCATGCGATTGACACCTTCAAAACCGAACGGTTTGGTGACCACGGCGATGGTCAGAGCACCACTCTGTTTGGCTATCTCGGCTACGATAGGCGCGGCGCCGGTGCCGGTACCGCCACCCATACCACAGGTAACGAACACCATATCGGCACCATCAACAAGGTCACTAAGCTCGTCACGGCTTTCTTCGGCAGCTTTCTGGCCCAGGTTATGGTCACCACCAACACCCAGCCCTCTGGTCAGTTTCTCGCCAAGCTGAACTCTTATGGGAGCTTCGGTAACCGCCAAGGCCTGGGCATCGGTATTCATGGCAATGAATTCCACACCCTGTATTTCTTCCCTGACCATGCGGGTTATTGCATTACTGCCGCCACCGCCCAAGCCGACAACTTTGATTTTGGCTGGATTAGCCACAAAACTTGACTTTGCCATTTCCCCCTCCTTATTGCATTAAACTGAAAACGTTCTGGTTTCAATTGCTAGCTGAAGAGGCTCTTCAGCCGGTGAGCCAACCGCCGGACCGCCGAGCCAAAATTCCAGCGCGACCAGCCCTGTCTTCCCTCATGTTTGATTCCCCACATGAGCAGACCAACGCTCGTCGCGTATGCCGGATTGCAGAGGACATCAGCGATACCTTCAATATTGGATGGAGCACCTATCCTGACCGGAAGCTGCAGTATTTCACGGCCCAGCGTGGCCGTGCCTGCCAGATTGGAGCTGCCGCCGGTGAGCACCAGCCCTGCCGGCACCAGCGTTTCGTATTCGGAGTTGGGCAGTTCCAGCAGGATGAGCTTCAGAATCTCCTCAACGCGAGCGCGGATAATGTCGCACAGGTCCTGATATGAGACGCCATGTCCGTCCTGAGATATCGCCGTGGTATCATCAGTCCGGCCTTCATAGACGGGCATCACGCTGCCGTACCGCTTCTTCATCTCCTCGGCGACGTCAAATGGCAGGCCCAGGCCAATAGATATATCCCTGGTGAGCTGATAGCCGGCGACGGGCAGTATTGAGGTATGCCAGATGCTGCCTTCTTTGAAAACCGCGATATCGGTCGTTCCACCGCCGATGTCAGCCAGGATAACGCCGACTTCCTTCTCATCCGGAGTCAGTATCGCCTCGCTGCTGGCGAGAGGCTCGAGAACAAGGTCATCAATATCAATGCCTATGCTGCGGATGCACTTCACCAGGTTCTGTATTGAGGTTACAGCCGCGGTGATAACGTGAGTTTCTACATCAAGCCTGAATCCATGCATGCCGACCGGGTTCTTAACTCCGGCTTGACCATCAACGGCATAAGCCCTCGGGATAACGTGGAGGAGTTTGCGGTCGCTGGGTACCTTTATGCTCTGTGCCGAGGCAAGAACACGTCTCAGGTCATCCGTGCGCACTACACGGTCGTTCCGAGTTATTGCCACCACGCCGCGGTTGTTCAGCGAGGTAACATGGCGCCCGGTCACGCCGACATAGGCTGACTCCACCCTGTAATTGCTCGACTGTTCCGCTTTCCTTACTGATTCTCTGATTGATTCTCTGGCCTCATTGATGTTTACCACCAGGCCTTTATGCAGGCCCACTGATGGAGCAATGCCAACACCGACGATACGCGGCGTGCCGCCTTCATTGAGGTCAGCCACAACCGTGCATACCTTGGTGGTACCAACATCAATTGCCGCTACAGTTCGATTTCTCATCTAGCCCTCCCTTTTCATAGCTTTTAATCATTAGAGTTCTGTTATCCTTCACATTTCCAGAACCTCCTTGACCGCATTACTTAATTTGTCCGGCGGCATCAGGCCATGGCAAATACCATTTGCAGCTTGCGCAAAAGCGCCGGCCTTCTCCAGGCCCTGGCTTTGGTCTCCGCCAGGAGTACTTCCATCTCCTCTGTGGCCAGGCAGTCATTCTGCGTTATCAGGCGCGCTGCCCTCAGCTTGGCGCTGCGACTGCGCGGATTGGCCCGCATCTCGTCCTCGGAAGGCGCAACCACATGCCGGTGAATGAGCTTCAGACGTGGTTTATGCCCGCAGACGCACACCGGCGTACCAGGCGGACAGACGCATTTTCTGGCTTCCCGTTGCATGAAACACTTCACGATGCGGTCTTCCAAGGAATGGTAGCTTATCACCACCAGCCTGCCTTCAAAGCCGAGGAGCTCAATTGCCTGTTTCAGTGCTATCTCCAGGTTTTCCAGTTCCAGGTTCACCGCAATTCGGAGTGCCTGGAATGTTTTCGTGGCCGGGTGAATTTTACTTCCTTTTCGACTTACTGCCTTCTCCACGATGCGGGCCAGATGAAGGGTGGAGGTGACGGGACGTTCACGTACGATATACCGTGCTACCTGACGGCTGTGGCCTTCCTCGCCATAGGTTCGGATAATGCGTGCCAGCTCAGCTTCAGGTGAACTATTGACAATATCAGCGGCCGTTATTTCCTGGCCGGGATTGAAACGCATATCGAGGGGAGCATCATACTGAAAGCTGAAGCCACGCCCGCTGCCGTTCAATTGCATTGAGGAAAGACCGAGGTCGAACAGGATGCCATGTACCGGAAAGAAATCATATCTGATGCAGGTTGCCTGCAGATTTACGAAGTTATCATTAACCAGCAGGACAGAACTCCGATGTGCCTCAAGTCTTTTGTGGGCAGCATCTATCGCTTCGGGGTCGGCATCAATGCCGAGCAACTGTCCTCCGGGGAAGCTGCGTTCCAGAATTGCCCGGGCATGTCCGCCACCACCCACCGTGCAATCAACGTAGCGACCTCCGGGCTGGACCGCCAGTGCCTCCATTGTTTCTCCCAGCAGAACGGGGACGTGGTATGAGCTATGTTTACTTGGACTCATCACGCCGCTCCAGGCTTTCTATAATCTGCCAGGCCTGCTCCAGGCTGACCGTTTTTTCTTCTTCCCAGAGAGCCTGATCCCAGATTTCCAAGTAGTTGTTGGCTCCGGTAACGACGACGTCTTCCTGAATTTCCGCGTGCTCTCGCAGTGGTATCGGCAGGGCTACCCGGCCTTGCCCATCAATGGCAACGTTGAAGGCGGTGGCAAATATGGCCCTCTTTAGCCGGCGCATCTTGCTGGGTGTCAGCGGATCACTGGTAAGAGAAGTAGCCAGTTTGCGCCATTCCGACAGCGGATAAACGTTAATGCATTTTTCTGTCCCTGGAGACAGAATCACGCCGTCTTTCAGTTCCCTGCGGAACCGGGGCGGTATCGCTACCCGACCCTTTTCATCTATCTTGTAGCTGTATTCCCCGTAAAACACCCTGACGCCTCAACTAGTCACCATTATTTACCACAATTCCCCACTTCTCACCATTTTATAACACTTTTTATAACACGATAGTCCACTTTTGTCAAGGCTTTTGGGCTAAATTTATTGAATTTTCCATAAAATTTTTTTCATTTTGTTATTCGCTTCATCTGTGGTAAAATGAAGTTTGTTTTGGTAATGGGCAATGTTTAGCGTCGGTATACTGACCATCAGCGATAAAGGGGCGCGCGGCCAGCGCTATGATAAAAGCGGCCAGACCATCAGGGATGTATTTTCCGACCTGGGCAGTGAGACCGTCCACTACGAGGTCGTCCCTGATGAACTTGATGTTATCCGCCGGAAGCTATCAGAATGGGCGGATAGCGGCCAGACGGATGTCATCATCACCACCGGCGGCACCGGGCTTGGCGAGCGTGATGTTACCCCGGAAGCTACCGTAGCCATTGTCGACCGCCTTGTTCCGGGTCTAGTGGAAGCAATGAGAGCCAAATCGCTGGACAAGACACCGATGGCGATGCTGAGCCGGGCCACTGCTGGAGTTCGCGGCCGGAGCCTGATAATCAACCTGCCCGGCAGCCCAAGGGCGGTCAGGGAATGCCTCGAGGTGGTGCTGCCGGCGATACCGCACGCCGTTGATATTATCAAAGGGGTGGTCACCGAGCACTCTTAGCCAGGGACAGGGATTTTCGATGCGTATTGATGTGCTGACCATATTTCCACAGATGTTTGACGTGCCGTTCAGCTTCGGCATATTCAAGCGGGCCATTGACCAGAATCTGGTCAGCATCAACGTACATAACATACGTGATTACACCCATGATAGACACCATACCGTTGATGATTATCCCTATGGCGGCGGTTCAGGCATGGTGTTCAAGCCCGAGCCTATCTTTGAAGCGGTGGAATCGGTGAAGACACAGGTTGACCGAGAACCTGGAGCCGCGGAACCACCGATCATCCTGCTCACGCCGCAGGGGCGGCTCTTCCACCAGCAAATCGCCGTAGAGCTGTCAAAGCACCGCCATCTAATTTTTATCTGCGGCCACTATGAGGGCATTGACGAGCGCGTGGTGGAGCACCTAGTTACCGATGAAATCAGCATCGGTGATTACGTGCTGACCGGCGGCGAACTGCCGGCGCTGGTGGTCATTGACGCCGTCATACGTTTGCTTCCGGGCGTGCTCGGCTCGGAACATTCTGCTCAAGAGGATTCATACACCAACGGCCTGCTGGAATACCCTCAGTACACCCGTCCGGCTGATTTCCAAGGCTGGTCCGTGCCGGAAGTGCTGCTCTCCGGCGACCACGCTCAGATTGCCCGATGGCGCCGGGAACAGGTCATCCGACGCACTCTGGAGCGACGGCCGGACCTCATCAAAAAGACTAAACTCGGTCGAGAAGAAGAGCAATTGGTGGAGAAATTCACCGCTTCAGATAAAACCAAGTCAAGTTCAAGCAAGGAGCCCGAAGAATGAATATCGATTCGCTGATAGATGTCAAACGCAACCCCAGAATTCCAGAACTTTCCCCGGGTGATACGGTACGCGTTTTCACCAAAGTGATCGAAGGCGGTAAGGAACGCCTCCAGCCATTCCAGGGAGTGGTCATAAAGTTGCAGGGTGGCGGGATAGGCAGCACCTTTACCGTCAGGCGCATCGCTTACGGTGTCGGCGTGGAGCGCACTTTCCCGCTGCACTCGCCGCGGGTGGAGCGCGTGGAAGTAATACGCCACGGAAAGGTACGCCGCGCCAAACTGTTCTACCTGCGCGGGCGCAGCGGTAAGGCAGCCCGAATCAAAGAGCGCCGTTTGGACCGGGAAAAAGAGCTGGCCCAAATGCAGGGGCTTGCCGCTGAGGTCGAAGAAGAAACAATGGGTGCAGTCGAATCGGCGGAAGAGGAACTGCCGACCGAACCGGAAGAAGCGTTGCCGGAAATCGAAGAAGCCGTATCCGAGGCTACGGAAGAGCCGTCTGTAGAGGAGAAAGCTCCTAACGAAGTGGAGGAGGCGGAGCCAGAGGCGATTCAGGCTCAGGGTGAGCTAGGCTCTGAAGAGCCGGAAGCGGCACCAGCAGAAGAAGCAACCAAAGAAGAAAAGCCTGAAGAGTAACCTTTCCGTAGCGTCCAGCAACAGAAGTTTGGGGCAATCGCTCGAGGACAGGATGAAATATGCCGAGGTCAGCGTCAATTCCCCGGTTGCCCAGCGCCGCGCTTTCAGCTACGCCATACCACCGCATCTGAATGTCGAGGTAGGGCAGGCGGTATGGGTTCCCTTCGGCGAACGCACCCTACAGGGCATTGTCATGGCGCTGACCCCCCACCCGGCGGTGGAAGAGACCAGAGATATTATCGATGTAATCGAGTCCCGCCCGTTGCTCTCCCCAATCCAGCTTCAACTGGCCCGATGGATAAGCGATTACTATCTATCTCCCCTTTTCGATGCCGTGGCCCTCATGCTGCCGCCGGGATTCGAGCGGAGAACGCTGACCTTTGTCTCGGCGGTGCTGGACTCTGATGAACAGTCCCTGTCTTCCCTCACCCCACCGCAGCGCCAGGCCCTGGCGCTTTTGCAGAATCAGGAAAAGGTGAACACCAGGGAACTGGAGAAAAAGCTCGGTATAAAGAAGGCACAGGCCATCATCTCACAGCTGGTGAGAAAAGGCCTAGCGACGAGAAGCTATGAAATTGAGCCGATAAAGATGCGGCCCAAGACGGTGCCCTTTCTGCGCCTCAACGTGCCTTTAGCCACTGCCCGGGAGATATCCGCAGAGCTTAAAGGGAGAAGAGCTTTAAAGCAGGCAGGCCTTCTTGATTTCTTGAGCGAGTCAACCGGGTCGATTCCCTGGACGGAATTGAGGCAAAAACTGGGTATAGAACGGGCCACCGCCGACGCCTTGGTCCGCCGGGGGTTGATTGCTTTCGAGACTGTGGAAGTCAAACGGGAGCCGATTTCCTATCAGGACATTGCGCCAACGTCGTCGCCGCAAATGACCCGGGCCCAGGAAGTAGCGTTCTCACGCATCGGTGAAGCGATGCACGGTGATAAGACACAACCCGGGGTTTTTCTGCTACACGGCGTTACCGGCAGCGGCAAGACCGAGATATACCTGCGGGCACTGGCGGAAACGGTGAAGTCGGGGCGGAGAGGCATTGTCCTGGTGCCAGAAATCGCCCTCACCCTGCAGACCATAGAGCGCTTTGCCTCCCGCTTCCCGCGCCGGGTAGCTGTGCTGCACAGCAAACTTTCACCTGGTGAGCAGTATGACGAATGGCGGAGGATAAGGGACGGCGAATTCGACGTCGTAATTGGCCCCCGGAGCGCCCTCTTTTCCCCCCAGCCTGACCTTGGGCTTATCGTGCTCGACGAAGAACATGAATGGACTTACAAGCAGGAGAACCCACCTCGCTACCACGCCCGCGATGTGGCCATGAAGCTGGCCGAGCTGACGGGGGCGGTCGTTATTCTGGGCAGCGCCACTCCCGATGTAAACACCTATTTCCGTGCCCGACAGGGAAGCTATGAACTCCTCCAGCTTCCGCAACGGGTAGTCCCGGTGGAAAGCGCACCGCTACCGCATGTTGATATCGTGGACATGAGGGAAGAACTGAAGGCCGGCAACCGCAGCATATTCAGTCGCGCCCTATCACAGGCAATGACACAGGCCATAAACGGCGGGGAGCAGGCGATTTTATTCCTCAACCGTCGGGGCGGGGCCACGTTCATCCAGTGCCGACGCTGTGGCTTCGTGCTGCGCTGCCGTCGCTGTGAGGTACCCCTGACCCACCATTATACCGAAGATGTACTTGTCTGCCACCAGTGCAATTACAGGACGGCGGTGCCCGACCGCTGCCCCCGGTGTTTCAGCCGGCAAATGAAATACCTTGGCCTGGGCACACAGAAGGTGGAACAGGAAGTCAGCTATGCCCTGCCCGGAGCACGACTGCTCCGCTGGGACAGTGATATGACCCGCAGCAAAGAATCGCACGAGAAAATACTGCGCCAGTTTCGCGACCACAAAGCGGATATCCTCATCGGCACGCAGATGGTGGCCAAGGGGCTGGACCTGCCGCGGGTAACGCTGGTGGGCGTGGTGAGCGCGGACACTAGCCTGAATCTACCCGACTTCCGCGCCGGCGAGCGGACTTTCCAACTGCTGAGCCAGGTAGCCGGTAGGGCCGGTCGAGGGCCTCTGGGCGGACAGGTAATCATTCAGACCTTCTCGCCGGAACATTATGCCATCCGGGCAGCAGCGAATCATGATTACCTCGCTTTCTACGAAAGGGAAATCGACTATCGGCGTCAGCTGCATAATCCACCATTTTCCCGGCTGGCTACGTTAACTTACAGCCATATCAATAATGCCATCTGCCAGCGAGAGGCAGAAAAAATGAGAAACATATTAACGCTGGAAAGAGACGCCAGAGGCATCAGCGCTCTCAACTTGATTGGCCCGGCTCCAGCATTTATCCACCGACTCAGAGGCCGCTACCGATGGCAGATCATACTGCGCGGCACTGAACTATCATCTTTCCTCTCTCAAATAACCTTCCCGCAGGGCTGGGCGATTGACATTGACCCGGTGAGTCTGCTCTAGTAAACTGTAATCGATTTTATCAACCGGGTAACTACGATGGCAGTTCTTCCGATTCGTAGCCTTCCTGATTCGGTACTCAAACGGAAGGCCAGGAAAGTACAAACTGTTGACGGCTCAATCAAAAAGCTGATCCGGGACATGCTGGAGACGATGCATGCCGAGCCGGGCCGTGTCGGGCTGGCGGCGCCGCAGGTAGGCATCCCGCTGCGCGTTATCGTCATAGGGATACCCGAAGAGGAAGACATCGTTTTGATAAACCCGGAGATAGTGCGCCGGCGCGGGGAACGGATTGTCGATGAGGGTTGCCTCAGCATCCCCGGTTATTTCGGACAGATCAAACGCGCTGAGTCAGTAACCGCCAAAGGCCGCGACCAGAATGGCAGAGAGGTGAGGATTAAAGCTGAAGGCCTGCTCGCCCAGGCGCTGGAGCATGAGATCGACCACCTTAACGGGACGCTGTATATCGACCACCCTGAGGTAAGGGAAACGCTGCATAAAGTACAACCAGAGGAAACCGGGCTTTAAAATCGGGGACCAAATTGAAGTACTCCCATCTGCAATTTATCACTATCTCCCTTCCATATTCATTATTCATTACTGTTCTCGCCGGTTTTTCCGCTTATACTCTGCGAGCAAATCCAGTCTTCCGTTAATTAATGCTTCGATAATTCCTTGTGCCACTTGTCCCCACGGCAAAATCACTTAGCCGGTCATTATCGAGATAAAAGAGGTCATCAAGTCCGTAATCGGGAAAGGCTTTCTTTGCCCCGATGATGAATTTCTGGTTGATGCTTCGTTTTCCTTCGCGGACTCGGTAAACCTGGCTCACGGATAGCCCCATGGCATGTGCCAGTTCTGACAGGTTACGGTAGCGCCCATCACACAGCTCAAACACTCTGGTTCTGATTATCATGTCCATACTTTTTGCTATGACTTTTGGCGCATATTATAGCCTCAAAAATGCCATTTGTCAATATAATTATCCTCTAAATAAAATTTGACAGCCATCTATTAGGGGCATAAAATAGCACAATGCACTGATAAAAATGGCTAGTTAGCAAACATATAATATGCAAAATTCTCGGCAACCTAAACCTGGTGATAGATTTTTTCGCCCCCGAAGAATCAAACAATTCCGCTTGCGGCGAGTACTCGGCATTCCTGCGGTATTCAGTGCCGGCTATGGCAATGTCGGCTCCTCCATCTATTATGCCTTGGGCATTGTTGCTCTGGTAGCCATGGGGGCAACACCCGTGGCACTGGGCATTGCCGGTGTCCTTTTTATCTTTACCGCGCTCACCTATGCGGAAGGCACCGCCGCACTACCGGAAGCTGGCGGTTCGGCCAGTTTCGCCCGGCATGGCTTTAATGACCTGGCTGGCTTTATCGCCGGCTGGGCGCTTATGCTAAGCTACATCGTCACCATATCCATCTCCGCCTTCACCATTCCTCCTTACCTTGGCTTCTTCTGGGAGCCTTTCAAAGACTCAGCGATCATAGGTACTCTGGCTTCCATGGCAATTGTCTTCTTCCTCATGACCCTGAATGTCATCGGCATCAAGGAAACGTCGTTTGTTAATATCAGCGCGGCGGTGCTTGACCTGGCAACGCAGATTTCACTGGTAGTTATCGGCTTCATACTTTTATTCAACCCGACCGTCATTATCAGACGCATCGTTGATAACTGGCCAGCGCCAGAGAACCTGATTATCGGCATTGCGCTTGCCGCCATCGCCTATACCGGAATTGAAACCATGTCTCAGATGGCGGAAGAGACCAAGCAGCCGCAGAAAAGGGTGCCAAGGGCCCTGGTGATGATGATTGTGGCCGTCCTGGTCATCTTTGCCGGTATCTCGCTGGTATCGCTATCGGCAATGACGCCACAGGAGCTGGCCTCTGACTGGTCTAGAGACCCGGTCGCCGGCATTGCGGCTAACCTGCCACTGGTGCTGCTGCAGGATGTGCTCAAGCCGCTGATCGCCATCCTGGCTGGTACCATACTGCTTATCGCCACCAATGCCGGGCTCATCGGCATTTCCCGCCTCGCTTTTTCGCTGGGCAACCACCGTCTGGTGCCGCCGGCGCTGAGCCGGATTCATCCCCGATTTAAAACGCCCTACATATCCATAATTCTGTTCAGCGTTATTGCTATCCTCATCCTGCTGCCCGGCTTCTTTGAAGCCGATGTCTTCAAAAACATGGGCGCGCTATACGCGGTTGGTTCCCTGCTGGCCTTCATGTTCGCCCACGCGTCCATCATCAGCCTGCGCATCAGGCGACCGGAATTGCCACGCCCTTTCAAGCTTGGCGGCAATATAAAGATAAAGGGACGTGAGCTGCCAATAAGCGCCCTTCTCGGCATTTGTGCGCTTGCTTTGATCTGGATTATCATTTTGATAACTCAGCCCTACAGCCGGTGGGTAGGGCTTGGCTGGATGGTGCTTGGCATCATCATTTACTATATCTATCGAAAAAGGGAAAACCTGCCTCTGACGCATACACCAAAGGACCAGGAGAAAAATAAAAAAAGTGATACCCCATTGTAGATTTTTATGGAGAGGATTATAATACCCCTGTATTAAATATTGTAAAAGGATATGGAATTCCAGAAAATCCTAGTTCCGGTGGTCGGTAGCGAGGCTGATGTTGAGGCTATAAGGCTCGCCATCAGGCTAGCCAAGAAAGAAAAAGGGAAAATCTGGTCGGTTTACGTTGTCACCATCAAGCGTGCCCTGCCCCTTGATGCGGAAATCGGACCCGAAATCGATAAAGCCGAAAGCATCCTCGACCATATGGAAATCCTCGCTGAAGAAGAAGACTACGAGGTGGAGACGGACGTCCTCCAGGCCCGCGATGTGGGCCCAGCGATAATCGATGAGGCGGTGGAACGGGAGGTAGACATCATTCTGATGGGCGTCAAGTATAAGAGACGCTTTGGCCAGTTCAGTCTGGGCAGTGTGGTTCCTTACGTACTGAAGAATTCACCCTGCCCGGTGATACTTTACCAGCATTAAAATCCATTTATTGAGGTCAATGATGAAAATCGTCATTATGGGCTGTGGTCGAGTTGGCGCCCAGCTCGCCGGAATACTGGAACAAGACGGCCATGAAATCACTGTCCTCGATATTGACGCCTACAGTTTCCGGAGGTTGCCGCCTGACTTCAGGGGCACGGCCCTGCTCGGCAACGGCATGGATGAGGAGGTACTGAGGAGAGCCGGCATTGAAGAGGCAGACGTCTTCGTCGCCATGACACAGGGGGACAATCGGAATGTAATGGCCGCCCAGATTGCCAAGCATATTTTCAATGTGCCGCGTGTTTTATCCCGAATATATGACCCTTTGCGCCAGGAGATGTATGAAACCCTTGGTCTGGAGGCCTTCAGCCCGACCACAATCTTTGCCGAACTGGTGAAAGAAAAAATAGAGGAATAAGAGGAAAGCGATGTACATCGTCATTGTCGGCGGTGGTAGAGTAGGTTATTATCTGGCAAGGGCCTTGCTTAATGAAGGGCATGAGATAGTCCTTCTGGAAAAGAATGCCCGTTTTTGCGATATCATTAATGAGGAACTGGGGAGCATTTGCTTGCAAGGCGACGGCTGCGAGGCAGCCACTCTGGCTGAGGTGGGCACCGGAAGAGCAGACATGCTGGTGGCCGTCACCGGCGATGATGAAGATAATCTGGTCGCCTGCCAAGTAGCCAAGCACAAATTCAACGTGCCCCGCACTATCGCCCGAATCCGAAACCCCCAGAACGAGGCCATCTTCAAGAAACTGGGCATCGATGTTACCGTAAGTGCCACCAATATCATCCTGGAAGCCATAGAGAAAGAGGTGCCCACCCATCCGTTGACTCACTTGTTGATGCGAAGTGATAAGGGACTGGAGATTGTAGAGGTAAGAATCACTTCGGACGCAAAGACCATTGGCAAACCAGTCAAGGCAGTCTCATTACCGGAAGGAACCAAGCTGGCACTGGTAATTCCTATGAACCGCAAGCCGGTTATTCCTAACCCCAATACCATTATCCGCGAAGGAGACCAAATAGTTGCCCTGACCTCTCTGGAACTGGAGGAGGAACTTCGCGCCAAGCTGACCGGCCTTTAACAATCAGAATGTTTCAATAAAGGCAGCAAAGGATTGAGCTCGGTAAGCCAGCAAGCGTATTCAACTCGAAATCGCGCTTGTTAACATTATGTAGACTTATTTCAGGAGACGCTCATGGGCCGGTTCAATAAACTTTGGGCGGCGGTTATACTGCTTCTCGTCATTTTGATTGTGGTCGGCAGCATATTCATCTGGTCAAAAGCGAACCGAAACCGACCAATCGAGATTACGCTGCCTACATCACCTGAAACCAGCCGCCAGATAACCGTTACCGGTGCGGTCAATGTCCCCGGGATTTACGTGCTAAAAGCCGGGGATTCCATCGACGATTTACTGCAGGCGGCTGGCGGGGCAACTGCTGCCGCTGACCCGGATGGAATCAAGCTCCACATACCCTCTATTGATGAAACAGAAGCACCGCAAAAGGTCAACTTGAACCGTGCTGAGGTCTGGCTGTTGCAGGCACTCCCCGGCATTGGTGAGACAAGGGCTCAGGCCATCATAGATTACCGTCAGCGGAACGGCCAGTTCGGACATATCAGTGAAATAACAGGTGTAGAAGGCATCGGGACCGCTACCTATGAAAAAATCAAGCACCTGATTACGATTTCCGATTAATCTTCGGGCAGGACACAAGTGCCGCTCATATTGCTCAGCGCCGCCTGGTTAGCTGGTATCTACCTCGGGACCAAATTCGACCTGCCTCTAGTTCTGCTGTCAGTCAGCCTAAGCCCGCTACCGTTCCTTCTCTTTCTGAAAAAGCACCGAAAAAAGATAATCCTGACCAGCCTCAGCCTGGTTGCCTTCTTCACCGCCGCCTGGTATGCCCACCAGAGCCTGAATATCATAAACACCGATGACCTGCGCTACTGCAATGACCGCGGCATTGTTAGCATCAGAGGCGTGGTGGCCAGAGACCCTGAAATCAGCGACCGCAGTACTCGCCTCTATTTTTCCGCCATGGAAATACACAATGAAGATAAATGGCAACCATCGGAAGGGAATGCCCTGCTGTTTGTGCCGCGCCAAGTTACCTATAAATATGGTGACCTGCTCCGCGTAACCGGCGAGCTGGAGACACCGCCCCCGCTCAATGACTTTGATTACCGGGGTTACCTTGCCCACCAGGGAATCTACAGCACCATGCTATACCCTGAAATCGAAATTGAGGAGCATGGGGTCGGCTTCAAACCTCTGGCCTGGATTTATGAATTGAGAGCCAGCCTGGCACAAACATTGGCCAGGGCGCTGCCCGAGCCGCAGGCAGCACTGGCCCAGGGGATCCTTCTGGGCGTCCGGGGAAACATACCGCAATCAGTCAAGGATGATTTTGTCTATACCGGGACAGCACACCTGCTGGCCATATCCGGCCTGCACCTTGGCATCGTCGCCGGCATCATGCTCAGCCTCGGCCTGTGGTTATTCGGCCGCAGGCACTACCTGTATATTTGGCTGGCGCTGGCCATCATATGGCTGTATGCACTGCTCACGGGCATGCACCCGCCGGTGGTCCGCGGCGCCATCATGGCCAGCCTGTTTCTAGCCGCCGAACTTCTGGCCAGGCAGCGCAGTGCCATCACTGCCCTCATATTTGCCGCCGCAGTAATGGTCGGCCTCAGCCCCTACATCCTGGGAGATGCTGCCTTCCAGTTGAGCTTTCTGGCCATGGCCGGGCTGGTCTTCCTTTTCCCCGCTTTCCGGTCGCTGGGAAGAAGCCTGATAAATAAATTTATTGGCGAAGAAGGGGCAACCGTAACTGCCGCCGGCATCATCTCGGACAGCCTCAGCCTCACCATGGCGGCGGTAATCGCGGTATGGCCGGTGGTGGCCTATTACTTCGGCATCATCTCCTTCGTGGGGCCGCTGGCCACTTTCCTGCTCCTGCCAGCGTTGCCCCTAGTAATCCTCGCCGGTGCCGCATCCGGCATCGCTGGGCTGGTATTCATTCCCGCAGGGCAGGTTATCGGCTGGCTGGCCTGGCTGCCTCTGTCCTATATGCTGGTTACGGTCAGCGGGCTGGCTTCTTCACCTCTGGCCTTCATGGAAGTGGGCCCGGTGGCCCCGGCCTGGCTATGGCTGTATTACGCGGTACTGGCGGCAGCCGTCGTCCTCGGTAGAAAATGGCAGGCAAATCGGTTACTAAATGCAGCAACCGGGCTCAAGTCAGGAGCCGACCGACCGGCGAGTATCACCCGCCGCCTGCCATGGAAATGGGCGATTCCACCACTGGCTACGGCGGCGCTGGTGGTCTCGGCGATTGCCGCCACCATGCCTGATGACAAACTGCACGTCAGCTTCCTGGACGTGGGACAGGGAGATGCCATCCTGATACAGCAGGGAAACCAGCAGATGCTGATTGACGGCGGTCCCAGCCCGCAGGCGGTAAATCTGGAACTGGGCAGACAGATGCCCTTCTGGGATAGAACCATAGAGCTGGTCATCTTGACCCATCCCGACCAAGACCACCTCGCCGGCCTGGTGGAGGTGCTGAAGCGTTTCCGCGTGGAAAAGGTGCTCGACCCGAACCTTGATAGTCATTCGACATTGTATCAGGAATGGCAAAGCCTGATTGTCGAAAAGAAGATTGAAAAAATCACCGCCCGGGCCGGACAGCAGATTAACTTATCCGATGCAGCGCTCACGGTGCTCCACCCTTCGCCAACTTGGACGGATGAAGACATCGACAATAACAGCGTAGTCCTGCACCTGAACGCCGGTCGCGTCAGCTTCCTGCTGGCGGCGGACATAGGGCAGGAAGCGGAATTCCACCTCATTACCGAGCGAGCGGCACCAAACAGCACGGTACTGAAGGTCGCCCACCATGGCTCCGATACCTCCACCACCCGGGAATTCCTGTTCGTGGTTAATCCACAGATTGCGGTGATCTCCGTTGGCCAAGACAATAAATACGGCCACCCTAGCCCGGATGTAATGGCCCGGCTAGGACAGAAGCTCGGTTCCAATAATATCTACCGTACAGACCGCCAAGGCACGATACAGTTCATCACCGATGGGGAAAGGCTCTGGGTAAGTACAGCACAAGGTGAATTGGCAAGCGGAGAGTAAATGGGCTATAATTGAGCGGATAAACGGAGACAGCAGCCAATGAAAGCCTTTTTCCGTGAACTTGCAATAACCGCGGTGCTCGCCCTGACCATTTTCTTCGCATTACGGGTCACCATTGACACCGTCATTGTCCTGGGCATCAGCATGGAGCCAAACTTTCACACCGGGCAGCGCGTCCTAGTGAGCAAAGTTACCTACCTGATGCACGAGCCAGAAAGAGGCGATGTTATCGTCTTCAAGCCAAGCAATGGCGTGGAAGGGGAATTTATCAAGCGCATCATCGCCCTTCCCGGAGACACGGTGGAGGTCAAAGACGGTGCGGTCCATATCAACGGGACCAGACTGAAGGAGCCTTACATTAAGAGCCCTCCCAGCTACCACCTCTCCGAAAAAGAGATACCGGTAAATAATTATTTCGTTCTCGGCGACAACCGCAATAGAAGCGATGACTCGCACAACGGATGGGTGGTCCCACGCCAGAACATCATCGGCAAAGCCTGGGTTACTATCTGGCCGCCACCGGAATGGGGGCTGGTGCCAGAATATCAGCTGGCAGACCAACTGGCCAATATAATAAGTTCATACACGGTGAACCAATATATATATGTGAACAATATATATAAATAGGTAGTTTGATATCTGCCTGGAGCCAGAATGTCCAGCGAAACGGAAGAAATCCTACAGAAATCTGGAGCCCTGCTCAAGGGTCATTTCTTGCTCACCTCCGGACTTCACTCCCCCGTTTACTGGGAGAAGTTCCACGTCCTGCAGTATCCCAGCTTTACCGAGCAGCTCTGCCGGATGATTGCCGACCATTTTCGCCACGAGAAGGTACAGGTCGTTGCCGGGCCAACCACGGGAGGAATTATCCTCGCCTTTGAGGTCGCCCGCCAGCTTGGTGTCCGGGGCATCTTTGCCGAGAAAGAGGGCGAGGAAAGAAGCTTTCGCCGGGGCTTTAATATAGAAGCCGGCGAACGGGTGCTCATTGTCGACGATATACTGACCACGGGCAGCTCGGTCCGCGAGGTTATAGACGCCGTACAAAAACTGAAAGGGAACATCATCGGCATCGGCGTGCTGGTGGACCGCTCCGAGCAGGCTCTAGAATTCGGCTACCCTCTCTTCTGTTGCCACCGCGCCGCCACCGTTACCTACCAGCCGGAAGAGTGTCCGCTGTGCGCGGCCAAGGTGCCGCTGGTAAAGCCGGGCAGTAGCCAGCAGCCGACGAGTTAATCAGGTTGGGGCGTTACCGTAAAAAGCGTCCATCTTCTCCACAATCGACAGCAATCAGTCTATACCCGTAGGAATTGGGGAGGTTCACCATGGAGGTTATTGTTCTGGTCATCGTCATCATAACCGTCGCCGCCATTCTGGGTATCCTGCTGATTTACTTTACCACCCGCTTCAGATATGAGAACAAATTCAGGCAATGGCAGGAGGAGATGTGGCTGAGGTGGGAAGAAGAAAAAGAGAAAGCGGTTCGCGATGCTGTAACGCAGAGCCGGGCGGTGCTGGGAGGCAAGTTCACCGAACAGATGGCGCCCCACCTTCCCCAGTTCAGATACGACCCCACCGAAGCCCGCTTCATCGGCAGCCCGATAGACTTCATCGTCTTCCCGGGGCTTTCCCGCGGCGAGCCGGAGGAAATCGTCATCATGGAGATAAAGGCTGGTCGCAGCGCGCAGCTCACCCCTCAGGAGAGAAAGATACGCCAGCTCATCGAGGACGGCATGGTGCGCTGGGAGCTGCTGCAAAAACCTCCGGAAGCAGAAACATAGCCGTTTCTATCCCCGCCCGAACTCCCGTCGTAGCTGCGCGGCACTTATGTGAATCAACGTTGGCCGGCCGTGAGGACAGGTATGGGGAATGGCCGTCTTTTCCAGCTGCCGCACCAGCGCCCCCATCTCTTCGTCGCTCAACAGCTGGCCCGCCCGCACTGCGCCGCTGTGGCAGGCGATGGAAACGGCGATTTTTTCTTCCCAGTCGCCCACCCTTTCCCCTGAGTCTAGCAGCTCGCGCAGCGCCCCGGACCAGTCGCCACCACTCAGTGCCTGCGGCACCGACCTGACCAGATAGGTACGGTCGCCAAACGACTCCAGCGAGAAACCGAACTCGACCAGGTTCTGATGGTGCAACTTCATCACCGCTTCCTGTTGCGGCGTGACCTCGAAAGGCACCGGCTCGAGCAGGCCCTGCACCTCGATTTCGTGCCTCGAGCGCTGCTCTCTGACCCGCTCGAAGACGATGCGCTCGTGCGCGGCATGCTGGTCGATTACATAAAGCCCATCGGGCCCCTCCGCCGCAATGTAGCTACCCATCAGTTGTCCGAGAACCCGGAGGGCGGGCAGCGTGGCTGTCAGCGGCGGGGCGGCTTCAAAGGTGCGCCTTATCACTCCCTGGCTGTCCACAGCCCCGGACCAGTCGATTTCTGTCTGTCGTGAAGGGGGGCCATAAGCCACGGCCACTTCTTCTATCCGCGGCACCGGCGTCTGAGCAATCAGCGTCTGCCGCACCGCTTTCTGAACGGCGGTAAACACCTGGTGCTCGTGCTGGAACTTCACCTCGCTCTTGGTGGGGTGGATGTTGACATCGACCTCTGCCATCGGCAGCGAGATAGTGAGCACCGCCACCGGGTGCTTCCCCTGCGGCAGCAGGCTGTGATAGGCCTCCTCCACCGCCCAAGCGAGGAGTCGACTGCTCACCCAGCGTCGATTGATAAAAAAGCTGAGGTAGCCCCGACCGGAGCGGCTCACCGCCGGGGAGCCGACCATGCCGGTCACGCTGACCGGAGCACCGCTACCCCATTCGCTCTCCGGCACCTCCAGCATGTGCTGGGCGACTTCTGTACCATACACCTCAATGATGCTGTCGATGAGCCGACCCTTCCCTGCCGTGCCCAGCGCCTTCCTCCCCTCGAGGAACAGGGCGAAGCTGACCTCAGGATAGGCGAGGGCGTACTGGCTGACCACGTGGGCAATGTGGCTATTTTCCGTGGCCACCGACTTCAGGAACTTGCGTCGGGCTGGCACGTTGCGGAACAAATCTTTTACGGTTACCGTCGTTCCTACCGGTCGGGCCTGGTTCCGGTGCACCTTCGTCTCGCCTTCGGAGGCGCTGATAAAAGTGCCTGCCGCCTCGCCAGCGACGCTGCTCAGGATATCCACCTGCGCCACCGCGGCGATGCTGGGCAGGGCCTCCCCGCGAAAGCCGAGGGTGGCAATGGACTGTAAATCGGCAAGGTCGGTTATCTTGCTGGTGGCGTGGCGTTCAAAGGCCAGTGCCACCTCAGCCGACGGTATGCCGCTGCCGTTGTCCATGACCCGGATGAGGTTAGTGTCGCCGCCCCGCACCTCCACCGCGACCTGGCTCGCCCCGGCATCGAGGGCGTTCTCCATCAGCTCCTTCACCACCGAGGCCGGCCGCTCCACCACCTCGCCGGCGGCGATCTGGGAGATAACGCTTCTATCTAAGATTTTTATGGGCATTTTATCATTATCTTACACGCTTCCGTGTATACTGTCAATATTTTCTGTGTAAAATTATTCCACCTTCTCCAGCCTAGCAAAGCTGAGCAGGAGCTTTTTCACCCCCACCCCGTCGAAGGCCACCACCACCTCAACGTCGTCCCGCACCGGACTGCCGCTAACCACCACCCCCTCCCCGAACTGAGGGTGCCGGACATGGTCGCCGGCGCTGAGCTGCGGCAGGTCTGCACCGGGCATCGCCATCCGGTTCCAGGAATACATGGCCGTGGCCAGGTCGCTGTCCTCACCCCGCCACCGCTCCCCGCCCGATATCAGGTGCGGCGGGATATCCTGCAGGAAGCGCGACGGCGGGTTGATGTTGCTGCTGCCCATGAAGCTGCGGCGGAAGGCGCGCACCAGGTAGACCTTCTTTTCGGCCCGCGTGATGCCCACGTAGCAGAGCCGCCTCTCCTCCTCCATCTGGTCGGGGTCGTCGAACGACCGTATATGGGGCAGGATGCCGTCCTCCATGCCGATGATGAACACCACCGGGAACTCCAGCCCCTTGGCCTGGTGCAGGGTTATCAGGGTGGCGGCGTCAGCTCTCTCGTCCAGGCTGTCGACATCGGACACCAGCGTCACCCCTTCCAGAAAGGCGGAGAGGCCCTCGAGAGACGGCATATCCCGATACTCCCGGGCCACGGTGCGCAGTTCCAATATATTCTCCCAGCGCTCCTCCCCATCGGCCATCTCCTGGACGTATTCCCGGTAGCCGGAGCGCTCCACGATATGGTCGAAAAGCTCGACCAAATTCATCTCCCGGCTTCTTGCGATGAAGTCTTCCATCATGCTGACAAACCCGATCAGCGCCCGCTCGGTACGAGGGTTGAACTGGGGTCGCTGCTCCGCGGCGTCATTTTCCGCCTTCTCCGCCAACCGCTGCATTGCCCGATACTCCGCGATGCCGCACGCCCTCGCCCACCCGGACAGCTCAGCCACCGTTCGTTGCCCGATGCCGCGCGGGGGCACATTGATGATGCGCAGAAGGCTGACGCTGTCGTTCGGGTTCAGGATGAGCCGCAGGTAAGCGATGATGTCTTTCACCTCCCGCCGCTCATAGAAGCGCGTGCCGGCCACCAGCCGGTAGGGCACGCCGTAGCGAAGAAACGCCTCCTCAAGGACACGCGACTGGGCATTGGTGCGGTACATTACGGCACAGTCGCTATGGCTGAATTCCCCCCGGCCCACCAGTTCCTCGATTTCATGGACCACGAACTGTGCTTCCTCCTGCTCGGTATAGGTCTCCACAATCTCGGGCAGCACTCCCGTATCGTTTTCCGTCCACAGCCCCTTGGGCTTGCGCTGCTGGTTGGCCGAGATGACATAGCTGGCGGTCTCCAGAATCATCTTGGTGGAGCGGTAGTTCTGCTCCAGCAGGATTATCTTCGCCTCGGGAAAATCCTTCTCAAAGTTGAGTATGTTCCTCAGGTCGGCAAAGCGCCAAGAGTAAATCGACTGGTCGGGGTCGCCTACGACGCATAGATTGCGGTACTTGCCGGCCAGTTGCTTCATCAGCTCGTACTGGACAAGGTTGGTGTCCTGAAACTCGTCAACCTGTATGTGCAGGTAGCGCGACTGATAGCGCCCTAAAACGGGCTCATTCTGCCGGAACAGGTGCACCACCTTTAACAGAAGGTCGTCAAAGTCGAGGGCGTTGCTCTCGCTGAGGAACTGCTGGTAGCGCTCGTAGACGCGCTGGACGATTTCCTCGAAGTAGCTGTGGCGGTGCTTTAGGTATTCCTCCGGCGTCCACAGCCGGCTTTTGGCCGCCGAAATCGCCGAGTGAATCGCCCGGGGGTTATACTGCTTGGGGTCGAGTTCAAGCGCCTGAAGGCTGCGCTTGACCAAGGTCATCTGGTCCTCATCGTCATAGATGACGAAGCCGGGATTGACGCCAGCGGCCTTGCCGTCACGGCGCAAAATTCGGGCGCAGATGGCATGGAAGGTGCCGATGGTCAGCTCGTCGACGGAGCTTCGAACCAATTTCCGCAGGCGCTCCTCCATCTCCCGAGCCGCCTTGTTGGTGAAGGTGACCGCCATGATGCGGTGCGGGCTGACGCCGCAGACTTTGATGAGGTAGGCGATGCGGTGTGTGATGACCCTTGTCTTGCCGCTCCCGGGCCCGGCCAGAATCAGCACCGGCCCATTGATGAGCTCAACGGCTTCTCGCTGCGCGGGATTGAGGCCAGCCAGAATGTCCATCATTTAATTATAACATTTCACCCCGGCGCTTTTATACGGCGGGAAGGCTACTTTGATCCCGCTTTCTACCTGCATCATAGAACCTGAAAAAATTGACCGCAACAAGCTTAAAGCCGTATAATATATGCGGAAATGCGCATATTATCATGTACATCGAGGTTTTCCTGATGCGAGATTTCATTCAACTGATGAAGGCCCTCTCCGATGAGACCCGCCTCCGCATTTTCCACCTTCTCCTGGAGCGGGAGTGCTGCGTCTGCGAGGTTATACAGGCGCTCGATATCTCCCAGACCAGGGCTTCCCGCAACCTCGGCATCCTGCAGAACATTGGTCTGCTCAAAACCAAGCGCAATGGCCTGTGGGTCCTGTACTCGATAGACCGACAGACGGCAAATCGCTACGCTATGCCGCTTGCCCGGTTGCTGCAGGACCGCCCTATGGAAAATGAAACGCTGGCTGAGGACCGGCGAAGGCTGAAACTGGCCAGACGCATCGGCCCCGGCTGCGGGCCGGAACGAAAGGGAAAACGGCATGCCTAGCCGCCCACCGGCCAATGTTGCTGGCCGCCTTTCCCTGCTCGACCGCTTTCTTCCCGTCTGGATTTTCCTCACCATGGCGCTGGGGGTGGGGATGGGCTACCTGTTCCCGGAGATAGCCAACATATTCGATGTCCTGCGCATCGATACCGTCTCGCTGCCCATCGCCATCGGCCTCCTCTGGATGATGTACCCGGTGCTGACCAAGGTCAGGTACGAGGAGCTGTCCAAGGTGGCCCAGGCCTGGAAGATGTTCGGCGTTTCCATCATCCTTAACTGGCTCATCGGTCCGGTTATCATGTTCGGCCTAGCCTGGCTGTTTCTGAGCAATTACCCGGAGTACCGTGAGGGGTTGATTATCACCGGGCTGGCGCGGTGCATCGCCATGGTGCTCATCTGGAACCTGCTGGCGGAAGGGGATAACGAGTACTGCGCGGTGCTCGTCGCCCTCAACTCTATATTCCAGATGCTGTTCTACTCCGTGCTGGCCTACTTCTACATCACCATCGCTTCCTCCTGGCTCAGCGGCGACGAGGCCACCATTGTCAGGGTATCCATGTGGGACATCGCCAAAAGCGTCCTCATCTTTCTCGGTATCCCGCTGGTCGCCGGCATCATCACCCGCTTCTCTGTCATACGCCGCAAGGGCAGGACCTGGTTCGAGGAGGTCTTTGCCCCCCGCCTCAGCCCCACGGCCATGGTCGGCCTGCTGTTCACCATCTTCGTCATGTTCTCCATGAAAGGGGAATACATCGTGACCCTGCCCCTGGACGTGCTGCGCATCGCCGCACCGCTGCTGGCCTACTTCCTGCTGATGTTCGGCGTCGCCTACATTCTTTCCTGGGGGCTGCGCTTCGCCTACTCACAGACGGCCACCATATCCTTCACCGCCGCCAGCAACAACTTCGAACTGGCCATCGCCGTTGCCGTGGGCACTTTCGGCATCAATTCTGGACAGGCGCTGGCCACGGTGGTCGGCCCCCTGATTGAAGTGCCCGTCCTGATCGGGCTGGTCTACGTCTCCCTGTGGGCTAGGAAGTTCCTCTTCCATCCCGACGGAACGGCAAAGGCATAAGGGGCCCAGCATGCGTAACGCGGCTGCCTTGATTTTGCCTCTGCCATTCGATATACTTTTCAATAGGTGAATAAGGATTACAAGGTGAAAGAAATGGGCTGGAAATCCCTGATTATTTTTTTAATGGTGCTCTTTACCATCGCTTTAGGCGCGGCCGGTTGTGAATCGCTCTCGCCACCCTCTTCGGCACCTAGTGCTCTCTCACAGGTAAGCGGCATACTCAACCAGCAGAATACCGGAATCTGGGTCACCGGTGAAGGAAAGGTCAGCGTTGTTCCCGATGTTGCCATCCTCAACCTTGGTGTGGAATCACAGGCGGAGAGCGTCGCCACAGCACAAAGCCAGGCGGCAACGGCCATGGCCGCGGTTGTTGCGGAGCTCGACCGTTTTGACATCGCCGATAAGGACATCAAGACACAGTATTTCAGCATCACCCCGGTGCGGAGATGGTCGGAAAAAGATGGGCAGGAAATCCTCATCGGCTATCGGGTGACCAACACGGTCACGGTCAAGGTGAGGAAAATCGAGGATACCGGCCCCATTATTGACGCGGCGGCAGTGGCTGGCGGAGACTACATCAGAATCAATAACATCAGTTTCACCGTGGACGACCCGTCGGCATACTATGATGACGCCCGCGTCAGGGCCATGGCTGATGCCTCAGAGAAAGCCAAGCAGCTGGCGGACCTGGCAAATGTCAAGCTGGGTAAGCCCACCTACATCAACGAAAGCGGGGTTTCCACGCCCGTGGTAAAGGATTTTTATCCGGAAGCGGCTATCCCCGCTCCAGCAGCCCCCACTCCCATCAGCCCCGGGGAAACTGAAATCAGTATATCCGTACAGGTAACCTACAGCATAGAGTAATCTCAGAGCCATGCTTGGAATCAGTCGACTATTGCATTTCCCGCCGACAAAATGCTACAATGGCGATAATCTGAATTTTATGTTAAGAAAAGGGCATGTTCACTGGTATAATAGAAGAGGTAGGTAAGGTCCTCTCGACATCCGCTACCAGACTGGTTATCTCGGCACCGCAGGTTGTTGACGGAATGAAGCCCGGCGACAGCATTGCCATAAACGGGGCCTGCCTTACCGTCACCGATTTCGACGGCGCTTCCTTCTCCGTCGACATTATGCCGGAGACGCTGAAACGCACCAACCTCGGGCAGCTCAAGGCCGGAGACGGCGTCAACCTGGAGCGACCGGTGGCGCTGGGCGGTCGACTGGGCGGGCATTTGGTTCAGGGCCACATTGACGATACCGGTAGAGTTATGTCACTGGAATGGGAAGAGGAGGCACTTCTTTTCCGGCTCGAAGCTCCGCCTGAAGTCCTGCGCTACATCGTGCCGAAAGGATTTATCGCCGTTGACGGCATCAGCCTGACGGTAACGGAGAAGGACGCCAGCTCGTTCCGGGTCTCGGTGGTTGAGTACACACGCCAGAACACCACTCTGGGCAGTAGGAAAGTGGGCGATGTGGTGAACCTGGAAGTGGATATCATCGCCAAGTACGTGACACAGTTCACCCAGCCACAGACCGGCGGACTGACGGCGGAATTTCTGGTTGAGCACGGCTTCACCATCGGATGATAAACTAATGAAGTGAAAATGAGCACTGGTCTGGCCACGATTCCGGAAGCAATTGAAGACATCAGAGCCGGCAAGTTCCTGATCGTCGTCGATGACGAGGACCGGGAGAACGAGGGCGACCTAGCCATAGCGGCGGAGAAGGTGACCGCCGATGCCATTAACTTCATGGCCAGGCATGGCCGTGGGCTTATCTGCCTGCCCATCATCGGCCAGCGCCTTGACGAGCTGCAGATCCCCCTGATGGTGCAGCAGAATACCTCCAAGTTCTCCACGGCCTTCACCGTATCTATCGAAGCCAAGCATAAGGTGAGCACCGGCATCTCCGCGGCCGACCGTGCCGAGACGATAAAGGCAGTGCTTGACCCCGCCACCCAGCCCGAGGATATAGTCCGGCCCGGGCATATGTTCCCGCTACGTGCCAGAGAAGGCGGCGTCCTAGTGCGCGCAGGACACACAGAAGCCATCGTTGACCTAGCCAGGTTGGCCGGCCTCTACCCGGCGGGTGCCATCTGCGAGATATTAAACTTAAATGGCGCCATGGCCCGGTTACCCCAGCTCAAGAGAATGGCCAAACGGTTTGACATCAAAATCGTGAGCGTGGCCGACCTCATTGCCTACCGCTATCGCCACGAACGGCTGGTGCACCGGGTAGCCGAAGCCAAGCTGCCGACCCCCTACGGCAACTTTACCGCCATCGCTTACCGAAGCAATATCGATCCCGATGAACACCTCGCTCTGGTGATGGGGGACGTGGCCACCGATGAACCGGTGCTGGTCAGAGTGCACAGTCAGTGCCTTACCGGCGAGGTATTCGGCAGCCTGCGCTGCGATTGCGGCGAGCAGATAAAAATGGCCATGAAAAGTATCGCCGAGGAGGGACGCGGCGTCCTCCTTTATATGAGGCAGGAAGGACGGGGCATTGGCATCCACAATAAAATCCGCGCCTACGCACTTCAGGACGAGGGGTTGGATACCGTGGAGGCCAATCTATCGCTCGGTTTCGGTCCGGACCTGCGGGAATACGGTGTCGGTGCCCAGATTCTGGCCGAACTGGGCCTGCACAATATACGCCTGCTCACCAATAATCCCAGGAAAGTAATCGGGCTGGAGAGCTATGGGCTCAAGGTGGTAGAAACCCTGCCCATTATTACTCCGCCAAACCCGTTCAACACGCATTACCTGAAAACAAAGCAGGAAAAGCTGGGGCATATGTTGAGACTCACCGAGATTTCTCCCGACGACTGTGATTAGTCCCGGTGAAAAGGAGAAGATTATGGGTAAAAGCTATGAGGGCTCACTGCTGGGCAAAGGACTTAAGTTCGGCCTCGTTGTTTCCCGTTTCAACGAGTTCTTCACCCGGAAACTGCTGGAAGGGGCGCAGGACGCTTTGCTCCGCCACGGTGTCAACGAGGCAGACATAGAGGTCGCCTGGACGCCGGGCTCATTTGAAATCCCGCTGGTGGCGCAGAAGATGGCCCAGTCCAAAAAGTATGATGCCGTTATATGCCTGGCCGCAGTCATCCGCGGGGGCACGCCTCACTGGGAATACATCGCTGCCGAAGCCACCAAAGGAATAGCCCGCGTCAGCCTTGAGACCGGGGTGCCGGTAGTTAACAGCATCATCACCACGGAAACACTCGAACAGGCAGTAGAACGTTCCGGCTCAAAAGGGGGCAACAAAGGCTTTGATGCTGCGGTCAGCGCCATCGAGACGGCGAACCTGCTGCAAACCATGGGCTGATACTGCCACTAGGCAGACTGATGCTGGTTCGCCGGTATCGGTCAGTCACCAACGCAATCAATCGGTGACCTTATAGATAGTGTCCCCGCGTCGCACCCGTTCTGTCACCTTGACGCCGACGGAATCGCCGACTTTGGCTTCGCTGACGTCCACATTGTTGATTTGCATTGAGTTCACCGTCAGTTCGAGGTCGGTAGTGTGCCCCTTGATGTGGATTCGATCACCCACTTTGAGCGTACCGGTGAGCTCAATACCGGCGACCACAGGATGAGCGAAGAAATCGCTTACCTTCCCGATTTCCTCCTCAGGCATCTGACTCCCTCCTTACCTAACATTCGATGTTCACATCCTTTATTTTTGAAATTATACCCCTACAGCCTCTATAAATCAATATGTGGCGTGCCGTTTTGACATATTGTCCTAAGACACGTATAATTATTTCACTAAATCCATTAGGAGGCCCTGATTTGGCGCAGGACCGGAAGGCTGCCTCGGTGGCCGAGGAAACAAAAGCCGATATCGAACGCATTAATAAGCGCCTGGATATGCTTGACGACCGTCTGGACAGCATTGATTCCATGGTTACCGCCGTTGCCGAACGAGTAATGAGGCAACCTGTTACGCTCAGTGTCACCTGCTCCAAGTGCGGGCAGACCATAGAAATCGCGCTCCTCGGCCTGGAAAAGCCGAGGAAATAAGATTATTGGTAAAAACCGCTGAGGTCTCCTCCTTTTATACATCAGACTCCGCTCCCTTTTTGGCAAACCAGCTTTGATAACCTGGGGGAGCGCATATAGTCAGTGACAAAGGTAGTGACCGATAAGCCATCAAGCGACGGAAAAAGTAAGTCAGCAGCATGAGCGGACTGATAATTATCGCCCTTTACTTCCTGACCATGCTCGTCATTGGGGTGGCGAGCCGCCGGAAAGCAAGAGGGATCGATGATTTTTTTGTCGCCGGGAGAAAAAGTCCTTCTCCGTTCGTCGTCGGTTCCCTGTTAGCCACCATAATCGGTGGCTCCGCCACCATTGGAATGGCGGGGCTGGGTTTCCAACAGGGACTGACCGGAGCGTGGTGGCTGCTGGTGGGCAGCATCGGACTGGTATTTCTGGGGCTCTTTTTTGCCAAAAAAGTCAGGAGGCTGGCGCTTTATACCCTCCCGGAACTGGTGGAAAGACAATATGACCAACGGATGGCGCTGGCAGCCTCCATTCTCATCGTCGTTGCCTGGATAGGAATTATCGCCGCCCAGATAATCGCTGCCGGGCAAATACTGGGCATTCTGGGAGCTGGCAGCCCAACCATATGGATGGTGATTTTCACCGCTATCTTCGTTACCTACACCATACTGGGTGGTCAACACGCCATCATCCGCACCGATTTTTTGCAGTCCATTATAATTTTCGCCGGCATCTTCGCCGGCCTGGCTCTGCTCCTGTCCAGGCTGGGAGGATGGGAAGGGCTGCGCATTTCTCTGCCCGCCGAGCGCTTTGCTTTTCCGCTGAGCCCGCAGTTCAACGGCGCGGCCCTGATAACTCTCCTGCTACTCGTCGGTCTTACCTACCTCGTCGGGCCGGATATGTACTCTCGAATCTTCTGTGCCCGGGATGACCGGGCAGCCAGCACCGCCACTTTATGGACCGCAGCACTCATCATCCCTCTGGCCTTCGCCATCACCGTAATCGGCATGGGCGCTGCCTCTCTGTTTCCTGATATTGCCCCTGAACAGGCATTCCCCACCGTTATCAATGAACTATTCTCGCCACTTCTGGCCGGCATCATATTGGCTGCCCTGCTCTGCGCCGTGATGTCCTCGGCGGATACCACCCTGTTGAGCGCCAGCACCATATTGACCATAGATATCATCGGAAAGTTCAGGCCGGCAGCGAGCCCAGCAAATATAGTTCCCCGTTCCAAGTGGGCCATAGTATTGCTGGGGATATGCGCACTCATCTTAGCCCTGATGCTCAAGGGCGTTATCAGCGCCCTCCTCTTTGCCTACACGATATATACGTCCGGCGTAATCATACCCGTCATCGCCGGCTTTTTTAAGCACCGTCTAAAGGTTACGCCTGCCGGAGCACTGGCGGCACTAATCGGGGGCGGCTTTGTGGGTCTCATAAGTAAACTACTCGATATCAAGTACCTGGATTTGGGGGCGCTGCTCATCAGCGGGGGGCTTCTTTTCCTGGTTAGCTATCTGCACCGCCGGTTCCGGTCAGCAGCGCGCTGAGCCCGGTTAACTTGACCGGGTAAAGAAGATAAATAAAGTCCCGCCCACCAAGGCCAGACCGGCGCTGAAATAGAACGCCGCGTTAATATTAGCCAGATCAACGAGAGCGCCGCTAATTATAGGACCCATCGCCATGCCAATGCTCAGCGCTATCGTTATGGCAGCAATGGCCGAGCCCATGCCATATTTCCTCCCTTCCTCCACCGTTAACGCCAGAACTGCCGGCGTGGCGATAGCGGTGCCCACACTGCCCAAAATACACAGCGCCAGCAATGGCCAGAAGCCGGGCGAAAATGATATCAGCAGCAGATAGGTGAAAATCACCAAACAGCCGATTATCACCAGCGCTCGCCGGTTGAAGATATCGGCAACCTTTCCCCCCGGTATGCCAAGCAATGACGTTAGCAGGACATGAACCGATATCAGGATTCCGATGAGGTTTTCTGGAAGCCCCAGCTCCATGGCTACAAACAGCGGCAGAAAGGTAAAAAAGGAAGACCGGCCCAGGGCAATGGCCAGACGGAAGCTAAAAAGACCGGCCATGTTGCCGCTCCGGCGCATATCTAAAAATGACAGCGGTGGGGTCGCCGCCTTTTTCTTCACATCACTGCGAGGCAGCATGATGACCGCAATGGTAAAGGCGAGCAAGTTAAGAGCACCCATGGTTATGAAGGCAAGGTCCATCCCCCACTGTGTGGCGAGCACTCCACCCATGAGCGGCCCGAAACCGAAACCGCTGAAAAAGGCGGAGTTCGAGTACCCCATCCACTTTCCTTCCTCACCCTCAGGAGAGAGGTCTCCGATATATGCCTGCGCAATGGGCAGTATCATGGCGCCGGTAATGCCATGCACGATGCGTATTAAAACCAGCTGGTATACATGGCCTGCCAGAACGTAGGTGAAAGAGATCAGCGCATAGGTAAAAAGCCCGATGACGAGAAAAAGCTTCCGGCCTTTGCGGTCGGAGAGCCGGCCAAAGACCGGCGTAAAGATGGTACGGGAAATGGAAAAACCGGCGAAGATAAATCCCAGCCACAGGCCACTCGCTCCCATGCTTTCGGCATAGAGCGGCAGGAGCGGGACAACAATGCCGGCGCCCAGCATGGAAGAGAATATGGCCAGAGCTAGAACAGGGAATACTCGTTTTATCATGCAGATATAAACCCATTATAGCTATTTGCTGCTGTCTCAGGCAAGCTGACGCGGGTTTCAACCGTTCGTTTGCACCAGTGGAATGTCGCTGGTATAATAGGGCTGATGGATAGATAGGGATGGGTCAGGCCTCTCGTCCCAGAGTCGGGTGAGAGGTTTTCGTTATCAACAGGCAGGTTAAAAAGTGGTATCGAAAGCAAATCAGAAAAAAGAGGAGCGTCTGGAGACTATGCGGCACTCCGCCTCCCACGTGATGGCGGAAGCAGTCCAGTCCATCTTCCCCGGCACCAAGTTCGGCATCGGCCCCGCAATCGAAGACGGCTTTTACTACGATTTCGATTTACCGCGTCCGCTCAGTCCGGATGATTTGCCCGTCATAGAGAACAAGATGAAGGAAATCATCGCGGCTGATGCCCCGTTCGTCCGCAGCGAGGCAACCAGAGAAGAGGCGAAGCGGATTTTCGCTATGCAGCCCTATAAGCTGGAATTAATCGATGAGCTGCCCAATGAGAAGGTGAGCCTCTACCAGCAGGGCTCGTTCCTGGACATGTGCCGTGGCCCCCATGTGAAATCAAGCGGAGAAATCAAGGCTTTCAAACTCATCAACATCGCCGGGGCATACTGGCGCGGCGATGAGCACCGGCCCATGCTGCAGCGTATCTACGGCGTCGCCTTTGACACCGAAGAGGCTCTGCAAGAACATTTAAAACGGCTGGAAGAAGCCGCCCGCAGAGACCATCGCAAGCTGGGCAAAGAGCTCGACCTGTTCAGCATTCAGGATGAATTCGGCCCCGGCCTGGTCCTCTGGCACCCGAAGGGGGCCGTCGTCCGGCGCGTTATCGAGGACTTCTGGAAGGAGGAACACTTCAAGCGCGGCTATGACCTGGTCTACACACCACACATCGCCCGCATGGACTTATGGCGCACCAGCGGCCACCTTGAATTTTACAAAGATTACCTTTACAGCCCGATGGACATCGAGGGCCAGAATTATATCCTCAAGCCGATGAACTGCCTGGGGCACATCGCCATTTACAAGACCAGGCTGCACAGTTATCGCGAACTTCCATTGCGCTACGCCGAGCTGGGTACTGTTTACCGTTACGAGCGCTCCGGCGTGCTCCACGGGCTGTCCCGCGTCAGAGGTTTCACCCAGGATGATGCCCATATCTTCTGCCGACCCGACCAACTGGAAGATGAGGTCGTCGGCGTTCTTGACCTTGCCCTTTTCATGATTGATACCTTCGGTTTCCAGAAATATCAGCTACTGCTTTCCACCAGACCCGAAAAATACGCCGGGACGGTGGAAATCTGGGAGGAAGCTACGGAAACCCTGCGCCGGGCACTCGAGCGTTCGGGCCGCGATTACGAGATTGACCCCGGAGAGGGTGTTTTCTACGGTCCGAAAATTGATATCAAGTTTGAGAGTGCACTGGGCAAAGCATGGCAGGGCCCGACTATTCAGGTTGACTTCAACCTGCCACCCCAGTTCGACGTTACCTACATCGGTGAGGATGGCAAAGAGCACCTGGTGGTTATGGTGCACCGTACCGTGCTCGGCAGCATGGAGCGTTTTCTGGCCACCCTGCTGGAGCACTACGGCGGTGCCTTCCCGGTCTGGCTGGCACCGGTTCAGGCACAGGTTATCCCCGTGGCCGACCGTCACCTCGACTATGCCCATCAGATTGAGACGGAACTGAAAAATGAAGGCATTCGCGCCGAGGTTGATGCCCGGTCGGAGCGCATCAATGCCAAAATCAGGCAGGCGCAGCTGGAAAAGATCCCCTACATGCTCGTGGTCGGTGATAATGAGGTGGAGACCAAGACCGTATCCGTTCGCCTGCGAAGCGGGGAGCAGCTGGCCGGCCAGCCCCTGGCAAAATTCAAGGAGACCGTAAAATCAGCCATCGCCAGCCGGACCAGAGATATCGAGAGCAGCGGGGGTGAGCAGAGCTAATGGACGTAACCAATTAAGTGTTTTTGAATTTGATTATTGATTTATAATATGATATAGTCTTTTGACGTATAATATCTGTGCTTGAAGGAGGTAGATAAGGACATAATCAAACAACTGCGCGTCAACCAGATGATCCGAGCTCAAGAAGTTCGTCTTGTGGGGGAGAAGGGGGAGCAGTTAGGAATTATGCCCTTGAGTCAGGCACAGGAGTTCGCCAGAAAGCACGACCTTGACCTGGTAGAAGTCGCCCCAGCCGCCGTCCCCCCAGTATGTCGCTTGCTGGACTATGGAAAGTACAAATACCAGCAGGCCAAGAAAGAACAGGAGATAAGAAAAAGCCAGAAAACCTCCCTGCTCAGGGAAATACGGCTGCGTCCGAAAATCGGCGACCATGATTTTGAGGCAAAAGCCAGAACAGCACGCAAACTGCTGGCTGACGGCGATAAGGTAAAGGTAACAGTGCTCTTTCGGGGACGCGAGATAACCCATCCTGAGCTGGGCTGGAAACTACTACAACGGATGACGGAGACACTCAATGATAGTTCCTCCATAGAGAGGCAGCCGGTCATGGAGGGGAAACGGATGAATATTATCCTGACGCCGGTTACGACAAAAGCCAAAGCCAGAGAAGAGATAAAGGAAAGTCAAGATGCCAAAGCTGAAAACGCATAAAGGCGCAAAAAGTCGCTTCCATATTACCGGCAGCGGCAAAATCATGCGTATTAAAGGACCGAAAAGCCACCTGCGCAGGCGCAAGGCCAAGCGGGTAAAGCAGCTTTTCGATAAAAAAATTGAACTGCATCCCGCTGACCGAACCAGGATTAGAAGGCTTATTCCCTACGGGGTTGGCTAGATAGGAGGGTTGTTCCTTGCCACGAGTTAAGAGAGGGGTCACCACCCACCACCGGCACAAAAAGATGCTCGCCATAACCAAAGGGCAGAGGGCATCCCGGCATAGCCTCTATCGCCGTGCTCACGAGGCCATGCTGCATTCCCTGAGCTACGCCTACCAGCACCGCCGCGAGCGGAAAGGCGATATGAGAAGGCTCTGGATTCTGCGCATCAATGCCGCCAGCCGGGCCCAGGGCTTGAAATATGGTCAGCTTATGGACCTGCTGAAGCGTTCCGGCATCGGCCTGAACCGGAAGATGCTGGCCGAAATGGCGGTAAGGGAACCAGAAGCTTTCAACAATCTGGTCAACACCGCGAGAGAGAAGGCTTAAGTTCAGAACGGAACAATCGGCGCCCGCCACCGCCGCTTTCTTTATCCTTCCATATCAAGGAAAAAATGATACAACAGCTTGAGGAACTGAAAACAAAAGCGTTCCAGGAACTGGATAAAATACCTGACGCGAGAGAGCTAGAATCATGGCGGGTCCGTTACCTCGGTAAGAAGAGCTCTCTGACCTCAATTCTGCGCAGCCTAGCCACGTTGCCGGTCGAAGAGAGAAAATCCGTTGGTGCCCGGGCCAATCAGGTCAAAACGGAGCTGGAAAGCAAGCTGCAGGAAAAAGAGCAGGCGCTGCGAGAGGCTCAATTCATCTCCGGGACACAGAAAGAAATCCTGGATATCACCTTGCCCGGCCGTCCCCTGCCGGCCGGCCGTCTGCATCCCATCACACAGACCCTCAATGAAATCTTTGAAATCTTTGCTTCTATGGGCTTTCAGATAGCTGAAGGTCCGGACGTGGAGTGGGACTACTATAATTTCGAGGCGTTGAATATCCCGGCGGAACACCCCTCCCGCGACACCATGTCCACCTGCTGGGTGGAGCCCAAGTCGGAAAGCGGTGACTACAACATGCTCCTTCGCACCCATACCACGGCGGTAACCGCACGTGTCATCGAGAAGATGAAACCGCCGATACGGGTCATAGAGCCAGGCCGGGTCTACCGCTATGAGGCCACGGATGCCACTCACATCCCGATGTTCTACCAGATAGACGGCCTGGCCGTGGACAAAGGCATCACCCTGGCCGACCTCAAAGGAACGCTCTACGAGTTCGCCCGCCGCTTTTTCGGCGAGGAGAGGAAGGTGCGTTTCCGCTGCGATTTCTTTCCCTTCGTCGAGCCCGGCGTGGAGATGGCCATCGAGTGCCTGAACTGCAACGGGAAGGGGTGCCGGCTCTGCGGGTACAGCGGCTGGATAGAGATACTCGGCGCGGGCATGACCCATCCCGAGGTGCTGCGCCGGGGCAGCATAGACCCCGATGAATACAGTAGCTTTGCCTTCGGCATCGGCATCGAGCGCCTGCCCATGCTGCGCTACGGCATTGACGATATCAGGCTTTTCTACGGCAACGACCTCAGGTTCCTGAGACAGTTTTAGGTTAAAAGATGAAAGTTACTCTCAAATGGCTCCGGGAATTCGTTGACATCTCCCTACCGCCGAAAGAGGTGGCGGACCGGCTGACCATGGCCGGCACCGAGGCCAAAGGGATACAGGCCATTGGCGAAAAATGGGATAATATTGTGGTCGGCCAGATACTGGCGGTCAACCCCCACCCCAA
>Ga0209427_10000449_pt1 | contig 43598 bp, 39 predicted proteins | sample DeeMarSWOR136_30_FD_187465 | JGI IMG/M metagenome (GOLD analysis project Ga0209427, IMG submission 187465) | Marine sediment microbial communities from White Oak River estuary, North Carolina - WOR-1-36_30 (SPAdes) (version 2) | ecosystem: Environmental > Aquatic > Marine > Intertidal zone >...
AGCTCGGGATTCCATCTGATTTCTATCAGAAGCACGATGTCCATGTGCACGTTCCTGAAGGCGCGACCCCCAAGGACGGACCGAGCGCTGGCATAGCAATGTGCACGGCGCTGGTTTCTGCGCTTACAAAGATCCCAGTCCGGGCAAGCGTTGCCATGACCGGCGAGATCACCCTGCGGGGTGAGGTGCTGCCGATCGGTGGACTCAAGGAGAAACTGCTCGCTGCGCATCGTGGGGGGATCAAGGTGGTGTTGATTCCCGAGGAGAATCGCAAGGATCTCACCGAGATCCCGAAGAACATCCTGCAGGATCTTGATGTGCGCGCCGTGCGCTGGATTGATCAAGTGCTTGAGGCTGCGCTTGAGCGCGTGCCGGAACCGATCGAGGAGAAGCCGGCAGGGACGGAAACACCGAAGGCAGGCGAGCCGGCTGAAGCTGTTAATCCCGCTCGTACGCACTGATGTGCATCGGCATTTCGCGCCCCGGGAGGCGATGCTTCCCGGGGCAGTTCGCCGCGTGCATGGTTGGCAAAGCCATTGCGATTGCCGTACACTAGCCGCCCTTCGTAAGGGGTGCGGCCTCGGTGGGGATCGTCCCCGCGGGTGCTTAGCTCAGCGGTAGAGCATCGCCCTTACAAGGCGAGGGTCGGGGGTTCGAAACCCTCAGCACCCACCATCATCTGGAGCGGTAGTTCAGTTGGTTAGAATACCGGCCTGTCACGCCGGGGGTCGCGGGTTCGAGTCCCGTCCGCTCCGCCAAGATTCAGCAGGGGCGAGGAGTCAATCCTCGCCCCTTCTAGTTCCCCCCCCGGGCTGCTTCGCATTTCGCCGTGCGCAGCATTGGTGCCACATGCAGCGATCCGGTAAAGTAGCGCGCCATGCTCTCGAAGATTCGTGAAAAAACCCAAGGAATTATCGCCACTTTCATTCTGGCGCTGATTGCCATTCCGTTTGCCCTTTGGGGCATCAACTCGTATTTCGATGCCGGGCCGCGTGTCGCGGTGGCTAAGGTGAATGGGACGGAGATCAGCCAGAACGATTATCGACGTGCACTGGAGCCTCTGCGTGGACAGTTGCCGCCCCAGACAGTAGAGAGTGCGGCATTCAAGAAACAACTTGTGGAAAGTCTGGTTGAGCAGACACTGCTCGTCGACGATGCGCTGGACCAGGGCTACCGGGTGTCGAATGCGCGCCTCGCCAATCTGATCCGGGAACAGGAGTACTTTCGACGTGACGGGCAATTTGACGTAGAGCGCTATCAGGCATTGCTGCGCAACGAGGGACTCACCGCGCGGGAATTCGAGCAGCGTCTGCGTGACCAGAACCTGACCGGCCAGGTGCGCGCGGGTTTTTCAGCGAGCGCGATCGTGACGAACGAGGAGATAGACGCTCTGGTTCGCCTGCTTCGTCAGGAACGGGACATCACCTACGCGGTGGTGCGCCCGGACAGCTACCGTTCGCGGGTGATGGTCACACCGGAAGAGATACAGGCGTACTACGACAAGCATACGGATTTGGGGCGTAGCCCGGAGCAGGTGCGGATCGCCTACTTGACGCTGTCCGCGGAAGAGCTTGCCAAGCGCTATGAGCCGACGAAAGCGGAGATCGAGAAGGCCTACGACGAGAACGCTAGCCGCTACGTGAAGCCGGTGAAGCGGCGCGCTAGTCACATACTGATTGAGGTTAAGGGCGCCAGCGAGGGTGCTGTACAGCAGGCGCTCTCTCGGGCCCAAGCTCTGGAAAAGCAGATTCGTGCCGGTGCGGATTTCTCAGCTTTGGCGCGCAAGTCCTCGGATGACAAGGAATCGGCGCCACGCGGCGGAGATCTGGGGGAGATCCGTCCGGGTGTCCTGCCGGCGGAGCTAGAGGCGGCGATCGTTAGTCTTAAACCGGGTCAGGTTAGCGCGCCGGTGCGCACCTCTTACGGCTATCACCTGGCCAAGGTGACGGCCCTCACACCTGAGATGCGCCGCCCGCTGGCCGAGGTCCGCAGCGAGCTGGTACGGGACATTCGCGCGCGAAAGGGGGAGGAGAAGTTTTACGAGCTATCGGAGAAATTTCGCGACATCGTCTATGCGCAGCAGGAAAGTCTCGAACCCGCCGCCAAGGCGCTGGGTCTCAAAGTTCGTTTGAGTGACTGGTTCACGCGTAGCGGCGGCCGCGATATGAAGGATCCGCGCTTTATCGAGGCAGCGTTCCAGCCCGATGTCTTGAGCAAAGTGCGCAATAGCGATGCCATCGAGTTGAGCCATCAGGCAATCGCGGCAGTGCGAGTGGTTGAGCATCGCCCCGAGACGCGCGGGTCGCTCGCCGAGCTCCGACCCGAGGTCGAGCGCCGGCTGCGAGAGGAAAAGGCGCTTGCCTTGGCGCAAGAGACGGGGCGCGCGCTGTTGAAGCGTCTGCGCGAGGGCGAGCGCCTCGAAGCACTTGCTCGCTCAGAGGCGTTGAAGCTCGAGGTGCGCAAGGGCTTGACGCGTGGAGCCAAGGGTGTGGAGCCTCAGATTTTGCAGGCTGCTTTTCGGGCGGGCGAGCCGACGGACCAACGCGCCGCCTACGAGGGTGCGGCAGTCGGTAGCCAAGGATATGCCGTTGTGGCGGTTACGCGGGTTGCTGATCCCGAGGCCGGCAAAATTGATCCAGCGCTGCGGGAGCGCGCCCGGCGGACGCTTGCCGAGCAGCGCGGAGCGGGATATTACGAGGCCTACCGCGCGGGTCTGCGCCAGCAGGCGAAGATCAAGATTTACGAGAGCGCGCTACAGTAACGGCGCGAACGCGGGTCACGTACCCTCGGCGTAGTTGCCGCCGATTGCGACGGTATTGAAGCCACCGTCCACAAAGGTGACTTCGCCGGTAACGCCAGAGGCCAGATCCGAGCACAGAAACGCCCCCACGTTGCCGACCTCGTCGATGGTCACGCCGCGACGCAGCGGCGCCATCCGATCGTTATAGTCAAGCAGCTTCTTGAAATCGCTGATCCCGGCAGCGGCGAGCGTGCGAATCGGGCCCGCCGAAATACCGTTAACGCGGGTGCCCTCTGCCCCGAGCGCCGCCGCGAGATACCGTACCGATGCCTCGAGGCTTGCCTTGGCAAGTCCCATCACATTGTAGTTTGGCACGACACGCTCTGCACCCAGGTACGTCATCGTGAGCAACGCCCCGTTTCGTCCCTGCATCATGCTGCGCCCTGCTCGCGCGAGCGCGAGGAAGCTGTAGCAGCTAATGTCGTGCGCGATACGAAAGCCGTCCCGGGTCGTCACGTCCACCATGTTGCCGCCGAGCTGCTCGCGCGGTGCGAATGCTACGGAATGGACAATAATGTCGAGACCGTCCCAGTAGTCATCGAGCCGCCCGAAGACCGACTCAATCTCGTCGTCGCTCGCTACGTCGCAAGGCAGTACGATGTCTGAGTTGGTGTGCTGCGCAATCTTCCCAACACGTTCCTTCAGCTTTTCGTTCTGGTAGGTGTAAGCAATTTCAGCGCCCTCGCGGTGCATTGCTTTGGCAATGCCCCAGGCGATGGATCGCTCACTCGCCACGCCAACAATCAATGCGCGCTTGCCTGCGAGAATCCCCATGAATGGCTCCGGTGGTGCGTTAACGAAACATTTGGTTGCAGGACCGGGAAGCAGGGCTTCAGGTCTCGGGAGCGCTACAGTAGCGAAAATTGCGCTTGTGGGGAAGGCCTGACGCGTCGCAAATTGCTGATATAGTTGCGCGAAGTCCGCGTGATCGCATGACGGAGTCGAGCGAAGGAGTGTCGATCGCCATCGCATGTCGTTTGCCCGTATTGCGCTGGGTTGTCGCGGCGCTGGCTGTGTCTTCCGCCTGCGCCGCGGTCGCGGCCTGGAACAATCCTTATCCGCCGGAAGAAGCCGGTCGCACCACACTCTACAGTTCGTTTCGCGAGCGGCCCAAGCATCTAGATCCGGCGCGCGCATACAGTTCGAACGAGTATGAGTTTCTCGCGCAGATCTATGAACCACCGTTCCAGTACCACTACCTCAGGCGTCCCTATGAGCTCGTGCCGCTGACGGCGGTGGCGGTTCCGAAGCCAACTTACCTCGATCGTAAGCGCCGCAAGTTGCATGCAGACGCGCCCACGGAACGTATCGCCTACAGCGTTTATGAAGTACGGATTCGTCCGGGGATTCGCTACCAGCCGCATCCTGCGTTTGCCCGCGACGCTGCCGGAAACCATTTGTATCAAACCCTATCCAGTGAAGAAATTGCGCGGCGTCACACGATCGCGGAGTTCCCGGTGGTCGGCACGCGTGAACTCGTAGCTGCCGACTACGTCTACCAGATCAAGCGCCTGGCGCATCCAAAGGTACACTCGCCGATTCTGAGTGTGATGTCGGACTACATTGTCGGACTCAAAGAATATACGCAGGTGCTCAAACGTGCACAGGCCGAGGCGCAATCACGCGGCGAGGATGACCATCTGGATCTTACGCGCTATCCGCTCGCCGGCGTGGAAGAGGTTGATCGCTACACCTACCGGATCTGGATCCATGGCAAGTATCCGCAGCTGCTGTTCTGGATGGCCATGCCGTTCTTTGCACCTATGCCACCGGAGGCGGATCGGTTTTTCTCTCAGCCCGGCATGGCCCGCCAGAACCTGACGCTTGACTGGTATCCGGTCGGAACCGGTGCCTACATGCTCACCACCAACAATCCGAACCGCCATATGGTGCTGGAGCGTAATCCCAACTACCACGACGAGCGTTATCCGGTAGAAGGTGAACTTGGTGATGGCGAGAAGGGTTTGCTCGTCGATGCGGGCAAGCAGCTACCGTTTATTGATCGCGTGGTATTCAGTCTCGAGAAGGAGGGAATCCCTTACTGGAACAAGTTCCTGCAGGGCTACTATGACCGTTCCGGCGTGCTGAGCGAGAGTTTCGACCAGGCGATCCGATTCACCGGCAGCGGCGATACTGACGTGAGCGACGCGATGCGCAACAGGGGAATTGGGCTGTTCACCAGCGTCGCGACCTCGACCTATTACCTGGGGTTCAACATGATGGACCCCGTGATCGGGGGCCTGAGCGAGCGCGCCCGCAAGTTACGGCAGGCGATCTCGATCGCGATCGACTATGAAGAGCAAATCTCGATTTTCCGCAATGGCCGCGGCATCGCCGCCCAGGGACCTCTGCCACCCGGCATTTTCGGCTACGAAGCTGGTTGCGGGGGAATTAATCCATACGTTTATGAGTGCGTGCGGGATGTGCCTCAGCGTCGCTCGATTGACGAGGCGCAACGGCTGCTTACGGAGGCGGGATATGCCGGCGGTGTGGAGCAGACGACAGGCAAGCCGCTCTCCCTGTTCTTCGAAACCCCCGCGACGAGCCCCGAGGACAAGGCGCGGCTCGAATGGATGGCAAACCAGCTTCGGCGGCTCAATATCCAGCTCGTCGTGCGTGCGACCGACTACAACCGTTTTCAGGAGAAGATGCGCAAGGGAGACGCCCAGCTTTTCGAGTGGGGTTGGAATGCCGACTATCCGGATCCGGAAAACTTCCTGTTCCTCTTGTATGGTCCCAACAAGAAGGTCGGTACCGATGGTCAAAACGCCGCGAACTACGATAGCCCAGAGTTCAATCGGCTGTTTGAGCGCATGAAGAACATGGACAACGGGCCCGAGCGGCTGGCAATCATTCGTCGCATGGTGGACATCGCGCGCCGCGATGCACCCTGGGCTTGGGGTGTGCACCCCAAGCAGTTTGTTCTGCAACATGCCTGGGTGCACAACACCAAGTTAAACGACATGGCCAACAACACCATCAAGTATCTGCGGGTCGAACCAGCGCTGCGGTCCGCTCGTCGCGAGGCGTGGAATCGGCCTGTCGTGTGGCCGCTTTGGGCATTCATTGGCCTATTGATCGCCGCAGCGGTCCCGGCGGCGATCGGCTGGTGGCGGCGCGAACACGGGGTTGTGCGGTGATCGGGTACATCATTCGCCGTGTGCTTTACGCCATCCCGATACTGGTCGGCGTGAATCTGATCACCTTCGTGCTGTTCTTCTTCGTTAACAGTCCGGACGACATGGCGCGCATGCATCTCGGCGTGAAGCGGGTGACACCTGCGGCTATTGAAAGCTGGAAGGCCGATCGCGGCTATGATCGACCCGTTGCGTACAATGCACAGGCGATGGGGTTTGCAAAGATCACCGATACGATCTTTTTTCAGCACTCGGCTAAATTGTTCGTCTTTGATTTCGGTCGTGCTGACGATGGTCGTGATATCGGCTACGACATTCAGCAGCGCATGTGGCCGAGCCTCGCGATCGCCATTCCTACTTTTGCAGTCGGCGTACTGGTTTACATAACGTTTGCGCTCATGCTGGCGTTCTTTCGCGCCACCTATCTCGACACGCTGGGCGTGGTGATCTGTGTGGTTCTGATGTCAATCTCCACGCTTTTCTACGTTGTCGCCGGGCAGTACCTGATTGGCAAGCTGCTGCATCTTGTACCAATCTCCGGCTATGAGGGCGGTATCCAGGCGTTCAAGTTTGTTTGCCTTCCCGTAGTGGTCGGGATCATCAGTGCCGTTGGGGACAATACGCGCCTGTATCGAAGCTTCTTCCTGGAGGAAATCGGGAAGGACTACGTTCGAACCGCGCGAGCGAAGGGATTGTCCGAACTGCGAGTGTTGTTTCACCACGTGCTCCGCAATGCCATGATTCCGATCCTGACGCGGGTGGTTGCGGTGATCCCGCTGCTCTTCATTGGCAACCTTATTCTTGAGTCGTTTTTCGGCGTCCCGGGGCTCGGGAGCTATACGATTGACGCGATTCACGCGCAGGATTTCGCCATTGTGCGCGCGATGGTGTTCCTTGGGTCGGCACTCTATATCCTTGGCCTGATTCTTACTGACATCAGCTATACGATTGCAGACCCGCGGGTTCGCTTGACCTGAGGACACGCGATGCAATTCCTGCCCGTTCTCCTGTGGACTGATGCGCTGATCTGGATCCTGGTCGCTGTCACGGTGGCGTTTGGAGCGTATGCCGCGCGCCATGAACATTTGCGTGTGCCGTGGCGGCAGGTGGCAAGGCGTCCGCTGGCGATGGGGGCGCTGGTGGTGTTGGCGGCTTACGTGACGCTTGGATTGCTGGATTCGGTGCATTTTCGCGAGCGTCTTCCGCCAGTGGATGGCGAAAGCCGTTATTCACCGGAAGTGAAGAGCGTACTCGATTTGCTGCTTGCCGGCTTGCGCGAGCGGCGAGAGCGTACATACTCTGCACCGTTCGCCGTGTATGCGCACGCCAAGGAAACAATGGAGCGCCCCGACGGCAGTCGCGTGCGCGAGCATCCCCGATTACGTCACGGCGGCGTACATCTTGATGATCCCGAGGCGCGCAACGACGATGTACTGCAACGTATCGGTACGGCAACTGTGGCCGGCCTTGCTGCATGGACCGTCATTGTGATCGGACTAGTAATGTGGCGACGGCGCAATGACGAAACGTGGCCCCGAACATTGCGCCGACTCATGCGCGGTGAGGAGCCCGTTCCATGGCGGGCGTTATTTCTCACGAGCGGCGCGCTGATTCTCCTCGCGGCGAATGCCGCATGGCTATCGCGCTACTACCACGTGCTCGGGACCGACCAGGTCGGACAGGACGTTCTGCTCAAATCCCTCAAGAGCATCCGTACCGGTTTGGTGATTGGGACGCTCACCACGCTGGTAATGTTGCCCTTTGCCATGGCCCTGGGAGTAGCGGCCGGATACTTCCGCGGCTGGGTGGATGACGTGATTCAGTATTTGTACACCACGCTCAGTTCGATCCCGGGGGTGCTGCTGATCGCGGCTGCGATTCTATCGCTGCAACTCTATATGGCGTTACATCCGGACAGTTTCGCAACCGTGGCCGAGCGCTCCGACGCGCGTCTGCTGTTTCTGTGCGTGATTCTCGGGGTGACCAGCTGGACCGGGCTGTGCCGTTTGCTGCGAGGAGAGACGCTCAAGCTTCGCGAGGTCGAGTATATCCAGGCGGCGCACGCGCTCGGCAGTTCGCATGTCAGCATTCTGTCGCGTCATGTGCTCCCTAACGTGATGCACCTCGTCCTGATTACCGTGGTGCTGGATTTCAGCGGCTTGGTGCTTGCGGAGGCAGTGCTGTCCTATGTCGGTGTCGGCGTAGATCCTACCACGGACAGCTGGGGAAACATGATCAACGGGGCGCGACTGGAGATGGCGCGGGAGCCGATGGTGTGGTGGAGTCTTGCCGCAGCGTTTGTCTTCATGTTCACGTTGGTGCTCGCTGCCAACCTGTTTTCGGACGCGGTGCGTGACGCATTCGATCCGCGACTCAGGAAATGACGCCATGACGACACTGCTGAGCGTCGAGCAACTGATGACGTGGTTCGACACGCCCGAGGGACAGGTACGGGCGGTAGACGGTGTCGATTTTCAAATTCAGCGCGGCGAAACGTTGGCGCTGCTGGGAGAGTCAGGTTGTGGCAAGTCAATCTCCGCGCTGTCGCTCGTGAATCTCGTTCCGGCGCCGGCAGGGAGGATCGTTGCCGGGAGAGTCGTGCTTGAAGGTCGGGATCTGCGCGGTCTTTCGGAATACGCTTTCCGACGCGTGCGCGGCAAACGGATCGGCATGATCTTCCAGGAACCGCAAAGCGCCCTAAACCCGGTGCTCACCATCGGAGAGCAGGTCGGTGAGGCCCTATCGGGCGTGAGGTCGGCACCTTCGGCCCGCCAACGCGTCATTGAGCTGCTCAAGTCGGTGGGTATCGCCGATCCGGAAAAGCGATACGGAGAGTATCCACACCAGCTTTCGGGCGGTATGAAGCAGCGCGCGATGATTGCCATGGCGATTGCCGCGGAGCCCGAACTGCTGATCGCCGATGAACCGACGACGGCGCTGGATGTGACGATACAAGCGCAGATTCTGGGCCTGCTGCGTAACCTGCAACAACGCACGCATATGGCGATGCTTCTGATCACCCACGACCTTGGCGTCGTGGCGCAGATGGCCGATCGTGTGGCCGTGATGTATGCCGGTCAAATCGTGGAAGTGTCTCCCCGCAAGGAGTTCTTCACGGAGCCGCATCATCCTTACTCCAGAAAGCTGTTCCGCTCTGTTCCGGGGCATGGAAAGCGTGGTGGGGCACTAGAGGTAATCGCCGGCTCGGTTCCAGATTTGCGCAAGGAATTTGCAGGCTGTCGGTTCGCGCCACGCTGCACGCAGGCTTGGGAGGCCTGCTATGCGAAGGTGCCGCGCTGGATCGCGCTCGACGGACGCGGAGTGCGTTGCCACCTGTTTGACGACGCAGAGAGGCGTGACACACAAGCGAGCCCGGCGGCCGTCGCGCCGGCCGTGCTGGTGGGTGGTGCGCCGCAGCTCGGGGAAGAGCCGTTGCTGTTGGTTCGTGATCTCAAGGTTCACTTTCCGATCACGCGTGGCGTTTTGCAGCGTGTGGCGGGCTACGTCCGTGCGGTCGATGGGGTGTCGCTAGCGATCGGAGCGGGTCGTACGCTGGCGCTGGTGGGGGAATCTGGGTGCGGCAAGACCACGGTGGGCAAGGGCATTCTGCAGCTGATTCGGCCCAGCGCGGGAAGTGTAATATACGACGGACAGGAGCTTACTGGAATCTCCTCGAGCAGGATGCGCGCTTTGCGTCGTCAGTGCCAGGTGGTCTTTCAGGATCCGTACAGTTCGCTCAACCCGCGCATGCAGGTTGGCGCGATTCTGGAGGAGGGTATGCGCGCCCAGCATCTGGGTACGCGCGACGAACGTGAAGCGCACATCGTCAAGCTGCTCTTGCGCGTTGGTTTGCCGCCGGATGCGCGCCAGCGCTATCCACACGAGTTCTCGGGCGGTCAGCGCCAGCGTATCTCGATCGCACGCGCACTGGCGGTGGACCCGCGCCTCATCGTCTGTGACGAGCCGACCAGCGCGCTTGATGTGTCGGTGCAGGCGCAGATCCTGAATCTGCTCAAGGAGCTGCAGGATTCGCTGGCCCTCAGCTACCTTTTCATTACGCACAACATATCAGTGGTTGAGTATCTGGCGCACGAGGTGGCGGTGATGTATCTCGGCCGGATCATTGAGCGGGGAGCGGTAGAGGAGGTGTTCGCCGCGCCACGGCACCCGTATACCCAGGCGCTACTGGCCGCCGTGCCACGGCTCGATAGCGAGCGGAGCCGCGAGGTGATTCGAATGGCGCAGGGCGACATGCCTAGTCCTAGCAACCCGCCATCGGGATGCCACTTCCATCCGCGTTGCTCTCAGGCGATGCCAGAATGCCGCGTGCGCTACCCGGAGGTCGCGAACTTTAGTGACACGCATTCTGCTGCGTGTCATCTCTACCCAAAAGGGCCAGGGAACTGAATGAGTGACTGAGCGTACTGCTGGCGCGGAGTACGCGAGGAAGCGTGCTGACTCAGCCGCCCACTAGCCGCGCGGTGCGCCGGGGAGTCCAACCGAAGGCCCGCCAGGCGCCCAGATCTTCAGACGCTGCCCGAGCCGCAGGATATCCTCGGTATGGAGAAGATTCCACTCCGCCAGATGTTTTACGAGCACGCCGTAGCGTCGCGCAATACTGGAGAGAGTGTCGCCCGAACGCACAATGTGAACGAGCGGCTGTTTCTCTGCAGTCACGGAAGTTGCAGTGACCTTGACCGGCGTGACAGGTGGAAGCGTGCGGGTCGACACCGGAATCAGCAGGTTCTGGTTGGTGCGCAGCAGGTTGCTGGTCATCCGGTTTGTTGAGCGGATTGCCGCAACGCTCACACCATAGCGGCGTGAGATTTCTGAGAGCGTCTCCCCGCGCCGGACCTGGTGTGCACGGTATTGGACGCGCTCATTGTCCGGCAGGTTGTTTAACGCCTCGACCACCTCATCGTGTTTGTCGACTGGAACCAGCAGGGTGTGTGGACCGTCCGGATCGGTCGCCCAGCGGGTGAAACCGGGATTCATCACCTGGAGTTCGTCGAGTGACAGGCTGGTAAGCTTGGCCAACACGCCCAGATCAACCTGCGATCCCACCTGCACCTTCGCGAAGTAAGGCTTGTTTGGTATGTCAGCCAATACCACCCCGTACTTTTCGGGGTTGGCGACAATGTTGGCCATCGCCTGAAGCTTCGGTACGTAGTTGATCGTTTCGCGTCTGAGTTTGAGACTCTGGTAGTCCGTCGGCCTGCCGCGCGAGCGATTGTACTGAATCATGCGATTGATCTTGCCTTCACCGGCGTTGTAGGCCGCGAGCGCAAGATGCCAATCGCCGTCAAATTCGTTGTAGAGCTTCTCGAGGTAATCGAGCGCGGCCTGTGTGGAGGCCTCTACGTCGCGCCGCCCGTCGTACCACCAGTTCATCTTGAGACCATAAAGCCGGCCGGTGGGTGCGATGAACTGCCATAGTCCGACGGCGCGGGCTCGCGAGTAGGCGTACGGTTGGTAGGCGCTCTCGATCGCGGGCAGCAAGGCGAGCTCGGTCGGCAAACCGCGCTTTTCGACCTCGTTCAGGATGTGATGCAGGTAGATGCGTGCCCGCTCGGTCATGCGGGCCATATATTGCGGATTACTGGCGAACCAGCGTTCGTGAACTTCGACGAGATTCCCCGAGAGCGGTTTCATCGCAAAACCAGCGCGCATCCGACTCCAGACGTCTGGGTAGAGCTCGGGATTCTGGAGATGTACGGCACTGTCCGCCGGAATCACTGAATCGTCAGCGTTCGGAGCCACAGGGAGCACGGGCGCAGGCGCAGGTGCACGTGCGCTGGTCGGTTCCAGTGCAGTATCGGCCGGTGGCTGGGGGGAAGAGGTTGCGCACCCGGCGAGGGCCAGGAGACACAGGGCAGTCAGCAGACTCTTCTTACTTCTTGTACTGTCCATGTTAGGCAATAGTAGGTAGTGCCCTGCATGGCGTCAACCGCGGTAGGCGTCCTTCCATCGCCGCAATTCTGCAAAGATCTCAACGTCGGAGACCAGCGGTCGACCGCAATAATGGGATACAGCTTCCCGGACGGTGGGTGTATCGACCCGCAGGAACGGGTTAATGCGCTTTTCCAGGCCAATCGTCGACGGCAAGGTGGGGAGCGAGTAGCTCCGCTGGTCTCGCACCCATCGCATGTGGGTCTGCACATCCATATTATGTGGTTCAACCGCAGCAGCAAATCGTAGCCCGTCCGCGGTGTACTCGTGCGCGCAATACATGGCAGTAGCGTCGGGCAAGGCGGCGAGGCGGGTCAGCGATGAATGCAACTGCGCGGCCGTGCCTTCGAACAGTCGACCGCAGCCGGCCGAGAACAGCGTATCTCCGCAGAACACCATGTTCTCGCCGAAAAACGCGATATGGCCCGCCGTGTGACCGGGTACGTCAATCGCCTTGAACGCTATTCCCAGTTGCGGCAGGTCCACGCGGGCACCGTCCCGCAGCCGGTGGGTGATGGCGGGGATGCGTTCGAGTGCTGGACCGAAGACGGGCACGTCGTAGTGGCGCACTAGGTCCTCAATTCCTCCCACATGGTCCCGGTGATGATGGGTGATCAGGATCGCAACCGGTTCGAGCCCCTGGCTCGTGAGCGCGGCGCGTACTGGTTCGTCGTCCCCAGGATCGACCAACGCGCAGTAACGGCGCGCTGCATCGGTGATGACCCAGATGTAGTTGTCCTCGAAGGCGTTGACGTGTAAAACAGGCGCCATTCGTGTCAGTTTGCGTGGCGGGCGGTGTGCCGTCAACGCGTTCCCGGCGTGCCGTGCACGAGGATTGATCATGGGTAGGGAGGAGACGCAGCTACAGCGCCGGCGCCAAATTGGTGAGTGGTTCGAGACGCCGCTTGGGCGCTCGCTCGAGGCGTTCGAGGCCAACCGGCTGCGCAGCGTGCTTCCCAATCTCTACGGAACCGTAGCCGTGCAGATCGGTAGGCTCGGGCGACTCGATCTGATGGACGCCTGCAACGCGTCTACCCGCATCGTGCTCGATCTCGATGCGCGGGCCGATCGGGTGGGCGTTCGTGCGCTCCCGGAAGCCCTGCCGTTCGATAGCGGGTCAGTCGACATCCTGTTACTCCCGCATTCACTCGACTTCTGCGACGAGCCCCACCAGATGTTGCGCGAGGTGGCGCGGGTGCTCTCGCCGGAGGGGCACGTGGTGGTTTTCGGTTTTAATCCCATGAGCCTGTGGGGCACGCGGCGCTTGATGACACGCAGGCCACGCCCTGCGCCGTGGAGTGGAAATTTTTTCCGGCTGGCGCGCGTCAAGGACTGGTTGTCGCTTCTGGAGTTCGAGCCTACACACGGCAGCATGCTGTTCTACCGACCGCCGCTGACGGCCGAGGGTCTGATGGAGCGCCTGTCGTTCCTCGACAAGATGGGTGACCGGTGGTGGCCGCTGATGGCCGGCGTCTATTTGGTGGTAGCAAAGAAGCGCGTGGCGGGTATGACGCCCTTGCGGGTCGAGTGGAAGCGCGAGAAGGTGGTCGGGCGATTCGTCGCCAGTCCGAGTGCGCGCGGGATTGTCGTGCCGTTTCAGCGTCGCGTGAAGCGCTTTGGATAAGGTGGCGGTCTTTACCGACGGCGCCTGCCGAGGCAATCCCGGGCCCGGAGGGTGGGGTGCCATCCTGCGTTTCAACGAACATGAAAAGGAGCTCTACGGCGCGGAGCGGGAGACCACCAATAATCGTATGGAGCTGATGGCGGCCATCCAGGCCTTGGAGGCACTCAAGCGTCCGTGCGAGATTGCGATCACGACCGACTCCGAATATGTGCGCAAGGGCATCACGGAGTGGCTGGCAAACTGGAAGCGCAGGGGATGGAAGACTGCCGACAAGAAGCCGGTCAAGAACCAGGACCTTTGGCAGCGGCTCGAGGTCGCGACTCACCGCCACCAGATCCGCTGGCACTGGATCAAGGGACACAGCGGGCACGAGGAAAACGAGCGCGCCGATGGCCTGGCCAATCGCGCGATTGACGAGTTGCTGTCATAAGATTTGCGCAATCGACTCGAAGCGGAAGCGTCATCGGACCAACCAACAACGGAGGATCGACAATGGGCAGTACCAAGATAATCGGGTTTGTGCTTTTGGCGGTGGGTGTGGTGCTGCTTTACTTTGGCTATAACGCCTCGCAGTCCGTGGGTTCACAGTTCAAGAGCGCCTTTGCGGGTTCAATGTCCGACAAGGCCATGATGTACTACGTGGGTGGCGCGGTGCTTGCCGGCATCGGTGCCTTCCTCGCTTTCATCCGCAAGTAATGTTGAACCGCTGGATGCCGAAACTGGACTAGCCGCACCGATGCGCCAGATCATTCTCGATACCGAAACCACGGGTCTTGAACCCTCCGAGGGACACCGGATCATTGAAATCGGTTGTGTGGAACTCGTCGGGCGGCGGCTTACCGGAAACAACTTTCATCAGTATGTGAATCCCGATCGGGACATCGACTCCGGAGCAGTCGAGGTGCATGGCATCACCACCGAGAGCCTGAAGGACAAGCCCCGTTTCGCGGACATCGTGTCGGACTTTCTCGACTATGTGCGTGGCGCAGAACTCATCATTCACAACGCGCCTTTCGATGTTGGCTTCCTGAATCATGAATTCGGACTGATCGCGGCTGCGGGCGGCAATGCTACTCGCATTGAGGACCACTGTGGCGTAGTCGACACGCTGAAGCTAGCTCGCAGCATGCATCCCGGCCAGAAGAACGACCTAGATTCGTTATGCCGACGCTACGGTGTGGACAATACCCAGCGTACGCTGCACGGCGCGCTGCTCGACGCCGAGATTCTTGCGGACGTTTATCTGGCCATGACCGGTGGCCAGGCGACACTTTTCGAGGAGGTGCGGAGCCCGTTACAGGGTGGAACGCAGGCCGCAGAGATCCGCCGGTTCGCGCCGAAGCGCACGCGCCTTCCTGTGATCGCGCCGAGCGCTGAGGAGCTTGTCGCGCATGAGCGGTGGCTTGACGATCTCGAAAAGCAGAGTAACGGGCAGTGCCTGTGGAAGCGGCTCTCTAACTGATCGAACTGATCCGCTGCGACGTCGTCGCGCACGATCGGCGTTGCGGAAGCGTTTCGCTGCGGCGAGCTGACAGGCGCGTCATGGCACGCGATAATGCGGCATATGTCGGCAGTTGTGCGCGTAACTCAACTCTGCAAGCAGTTCGAGCGTGTGGTTGCCGTCGACCGCGTGTCGTTTGAAGTCGCCCGCGGTTCGACGGCCGCGTTGCTCGGCGGCAACGGCGCCGGCAAGACCACCACGCTGTCCATTCTTTTGGGCCTCCTGCGGCCGACGACCGGCGAGGTGTCGGTTCTCGGTGTCGACATGTTGCGCGAGCGCTATCGCGTACTCGAACGCATCAATTTTTCCTCGCCTTATGTTGACCTTCCGCGTCGGCTCACGGTACGTGAAAACCTCGGCGTCTATGGCCGGCTCTACAATGTGAAGAATCTCAGGTCGCGCATTGACGCGGTAGTGGGCGAACTGGGAATCGGTGCGCTGATGCCTCGCCCCTATGGCCAGCTCTCAGCTGGTCAAAAGACGCGCGTCACCCTTGCCAAGGCGTTGCTGAATGAGCCGGAGCTGTTGCTGCTCGATGAGCCTACCGCCTCGCTTGATCCGGACACGGCCGACTACGCGCGCAGCCTAATAGAACGGTATCGCGCCCGTACCGGCGCCACCATCCTGCTCGCGTCGCACAATATGTCCGAGGTTGAACGTTTGTGCGATGGTGTCATCATGCTGCGCGCCGGACGCTTGGTCGATCAGGGAACACCGCAGGAACTGCTTCAGCGCTATGGGCGCAAGAATATGGAAGAGGTGTTTATCGATATCGCGCGGGAGCGCGAGATCGGGTTGGCGCTAGATGGCAAGGAGCCGTCGTCATGACCCTGCCGGAGCGGATTGGTGCATCCCTGCAGCGTGTCGGGGCGCTCGTGCTACGACACATGTACCTGTTGCGCGGCTCCTGGCCGCGTGTGCTGGAACTCATGTACTGGCCTACCATGCAGATGGTGTTGTGGGGATTCATTACCGTCTTCCTCGTCAATCACAGCTCGTGGGTGGCACAGGCGTCAGGTGTGCTGATCTCGGCGGTACTCTTGTGGGATGTGCTGTTTCGCAGTCAGCTTGGCGTCGCGCTGGTATTCATGGAAGAGATGTGGTCGCGCAACCTCGGGCAGCTCTTTGTCAGTCCGTTGCGGCCCACCGAGCTGGTGGCGGCATTGCTCACCATGAGCCTGATTCGCACGGTCATCGGCGTCGGCGGGGCGGCGTTGATTGCGATACCGCTATTCGACTACTCGATCTTCAGTCTGGGACTGCCGCTAATTGCGTTCTTCGTGAACCTCATCATCATGGGCTGGGCGATCGGCATGATCGTTTCCGGCATCGTACTGCGCTACGGGCTCGGCGCCGAAAGCATGGCCTGGATTGCGATCTTCGCGGTGCAGCCGGTAAGCGGCGTCTACTACCCGGTGTCCATCCTGCCTGAATGGTTGCAGTGGCTGGCGCACGCGCTTCCTTCGAGCTACGTATTCGAGGGCATGCGGGCGGTACTGTTTGAGCACAGCTTCCGTGTGGACTTGCTGGTGCATGCGGTATTGCTCAATGTGGTGTTTCTCGCAGTCGGAATTAGCGGCTTTCTGGCATTCTTTAATATTGCGCGCACGCGTGGCCAGTTGCTGCAGATTGGCGAGTAGCGGGGCGACGGCCGATCGGGAATAATGTCGACGCGCAAGTGTTCATACCAGTAACGGAACTGCAACGATGCCTTATTTCGTGTTTCGCATCACGGCCGATAACCAGTTTAAGCTGGTCAACCGCTTCGATAGGTTTCCGGAAGCCAAGCAGGTGTGCCGCGACATGCGCGCCGAGGCGGCCCCGGGCAGCAATGAGCGCATTCGCATGGCGTTTGCGAAGACCGAAAACGAGGCCAAGCGGCTGCTGTTGGATCGTCGCAGTCCGGCGTCACCGCTGGAGGAGTGGGAAGCCTGAGCCCCGATACCGATCGATACCCGTTCCGACAACAGGAGGAAACAATGTATTTTGCGTCACCGATGAAAGTGCTGATGGTGGGTTCACTGCTCGGTCTGGTCATGGCGCCACTTGTGGTGCAGTCCGGCGAGGAGGACATCATTAAGTATCGCCGTAACGTCATGAAGGCAGTGGCCGGACACATGGGGGCGGCCGGCGCCATTGTGCAGGGCAAGGTGGGCTACAAGGGCGATCTTGCCAGTCACGCCGGGGCACTGCAGGCGCTGATGCACGATATTCCAGGCCTGTTCCCCAAAGATTCCGACTTCGGCGAAACCAACGCGCTCGATGCCGTGTGGAGCAAGCGAGCTGAGTTCGAGAAGCGTGCCAAAGACGCGGGCAGCAAGGCCGCCGCTTTCGCCAAGGCCGCGCAGGGCGGCAGTGCCGGCGCAGCTTTCAAGGAACTGGGCGACACCTGCAAGGGCTGCCACAAAGACTTTCGTCGAAAGGAGGACTAGTCGAGCGGATCCGGGGCGTGCGCGTTGCCGCCGCACTAGTGCTGTTATCGCTGGTACCGGCGCCGGCTTTGGCCGCTGCGGCCAAGCCGCCTTCCGGTGAGATCCTTCTGCGTGCAGCGGGCTGCGTAACCTGCCACAGCGATACCGACAACAAAGGGGCCATGCTTGCCGGGGGACGAGCATTGCGAACCGATTTCGGAACGCTTTATACCCCGAACATCACGCCGGATGCCCGGACCGGCATCGGTAACTGGCGCCTTGAGGACTTCCGGCGCGCGCTTCGCGAAGGCGTGAGCCCGGGTGGCGAGCACTACTATCCGGCATTTCCCTACACTTCGTACACGCGTCTCTCCGACAAAGACATTGAGCTCATGTGGAACTACCTGCGTACCGTGAAGCCGGTATTTGCAGAAGATCGCCCGCACGAACTCAAATGGTATGTCCGTATGAGGAGGCTGATCGCGGCATGGAAGTGGGTATTCTTCTCCCAAGGCACCTTCACGCCGGATGTGAAATACTCGATCAGCTGGAATCGCGGGGCTTACCTTGTCGAGGCGGTCGCGCACTGCGGCGAGTGCCATACGCCACGCAATCTTGCCGGCGCGTTGAAGCGCGACCGGCGTTTTGCCGGAACAGGCCAGGGTCCCGATGGCGCGATCGTTCCGAACATTACGCCGGACCGAAGAACGGGGATCGGCCGCTGGAGCCGGCGTGACGTCGCGGACTATCTTGCCAGTGGTGCCAAGCCGGATGGTGACTACGCTGGAGATATCATGGCCGAGTTTATTGACAGCGGGTTGACGTATCTTTCGGCCAGCGATCGAAACGCCATCGCGGAGTACGTTCAATCGCTGTCACCCGTCGAAAACGCGGTCGGCAAGTCGAATAAGTCGCGCAAGCAGAAAGGTGACTTCGAGTTCTAGCCCGCCGTGGCCATGCTAAGCTGCGCGCGACTCATTCAGCGGAATCCTTCGATGCGGCTCTGCAAATTCTTTCTCACGGCCGTATTGCTGGCTGCGACAGCGCCATCGCAAGCGGAGTGGCTGAACCGTGAGGAAGCAATCATGGGAACGGCGGTGCGTGCCGAAGTCTGGCATGAGAATCGTGCGGCGGGGGAAGCGGCGATCGCCGCGGTAATGGACGAGATGCGGCGCATCGACGCCACCATGAGCCCCTACAAGCCGGAAAGCGACCTCTCACACATCAATCAGCGCGCGGCAAGCGAGCCGGTCAAGATCAGTCCGGAGATGTACGGCCTCATCGCCCGCTCGCTCGAGGTCTCGAAACTGACGGAGGGTGCCTTCGACATTACCTTTTCGAGCGTGGGCTACATGTACGACTACCGTAAGGGTGTAGCCCCAAGCGACGTGGAAATTACCAAGGCCTTGCCGGGCATCAACTATCGGCACGTGCTGCTGGACCCGAAGACCTCGACCATCCGATTTGCCCGCGCGGGAGTGCGCATCGACCTCGGCGGGATCGCCAAGGGTCACGCGGTAGATCGGTGCATCGACATCCTCAAGCACCGCGGAATTACCAGTGCCCTCGTCAGTGCCGGCGGTGACACCCGCGTGCTGGGCGATCATCACGGCCGGCCGTGGATGGTAGCGATCCGCGACCCTCGCCGACGTGATGGCATGGTGGCGGTGCTGCCGCTTGCCGACACGGCGATCTCCACATCCGGGGATTACGAGCGTTACTTCGAAGCTGGTGGCAAGCGCTATCATCACATCCTGAATCCGAAAACCGGAAAGTCGGCAACCGGCGTGCGCAGTGTGAGTATCATCGCTTCCGACGCGACCACGACGGATGGACTTTCGACCAGTGTGTTCGTCTTGGGGCGCGCCCGCGGCATGGCGCTGGTCGAGCGCTTGAAGGATGTCGACGCAATCATCGTGGATGATTCAGGAAAGATGCACTACTCCTCCCGCCTCCAGCAGGCGACCCCGGCCGCGGCGCCATCGCGTCTCGTCACGCCCAACAACTGATTCGTTTCGCGTGCTTTACGCCTGGCGCATCGCGTCACGCCGGGTAGCGACCGGAACGGACCGCCCGTCGGTGGTGTGCGTCTCCGACGGGTCTGCAAGGTTCGTTCCCATGCTAGGATTTAAGCCGAAATGCGGTGTTTTTAGCTATCCGACACACGCGTGGTGCAGCGCGACGAGAGCTGGCGGGCCCAGACCGGCGCGCGCTTAAGATATGGATAGTAGTGGCAGTAGCGCTTTGTATCAGGGCATAGCCATCGAAAGGTGGTGACGCAAAGCATCGAGGCTAACGGCACATGTTGCCCATGCCGGTCGAGCCGCCAAAGTGATCGCGAATCAATGGAGAGGACTGGCCTGCGCGCGCAGCCAGCCGATCGCGTGACGGAGGCGGACTATGAAGATGCTGAACAACAAGATGCTCCTGCTGTATCTCAGCGCAGGCTTTGTGCTGACCGGTTTACTCGTCGGTTGTGGCAGCGCCACCGATTCCACGACCGTGGAGGGCAACGTTTCGATTGCCTACGTCAAGCGCCCCAATAGCACGCTCGGCAATCCAACCGATTCAGTCGTCACGGGAACTGGAGGCGACCTCTATATCCGCGACCGTTCCTCGCCGAACGGCCAGGACCAGAACGTCACCGCGACCTACACAGGTGGCCAGGGCGACGTGTCGGACCTTGAGGTCTCCTACGACGGAACCAAGCTTCTCTTTACCATGCGGTGTCCCACCGCAAGCACCGCGACGCTGACGAATTGCCAACCTGCCTGTACTGGAAGGTGGTCAATCTATCAGTATGACGTTGGCAACCGCGGGATGAGCCGGATCGATTGCTCGGCGCCACGGTTGGGCGATGACGTGGATCCCGCGTATCTGCCGGATGGCCGCATCGTGTTCGTGTCGAACCGTCAGGCTGGTCGCGCGCAAATGTCGGCGTTCGACAACAGCGGTAACCGGTCCACGTACACCTATCTCGACGAGTATGAGCGCGAGCGGGTAACGACCCTTCACGTCATGGATGCAGATGGCGGGAATTGCCGACAGATCTCCTATAACCAGAGCCATGACCGCAATCCGACCGTGCTCATGGACGGCCGGATCATGTATTCGAGATGGGATCATGTCGGTGGTCGCAACCAGTTCAGCATCTTCAAGGTCAATCCCGACGGCACCGATCTGTTCGTGATGTATGGCGCGCATAGCCCCGGCAACAGCTACCTGCATCCGCGTGAGATGCCGGATGGCCGCATCATTTCCACCCTGATGCCTTTGTCTCGCACGCGCGAGGGTGGTTCGCTTGAGATCATCGACGCGAACAACTACTCGGACAACGACGCGGCCGGGACCAATGCGCCGCCCAACCAGATGGGTGAGCAAGCCGGTCAGTTCCAGGCGACTCGCCTCGTATTGGGTGGCGACGCCGCGACGCACGAGGCCATGCGTGGTCAGGGGATTTCACCCTATGGGCGCTACTCAACACCGTATCCGTTGTGGGACGGAACCGGTCGCGTTCTGGTTGTCTGGTCGCCCTCCCAGCCGCAGCCCGGCACCGACGCTGCCGGTCAGCCGATAACGGTCGAGGGTACGCCGCGCTATGGCATCTGGATGTTCGACGTGAACAAGCGCCAGACTTCACTCGTGGCTCCTCCTCAGGACGGGTTCTATTACGCGGACCCGGTGGCGATTCAGGCGCGTCCGGTTCCGCAGCGCAAGGCGGCCGACTATGTGCGCGATTCGACCATCACGCCAGGAATGGGCCGTCTGAACGTGAACACCGTGTACGACACTGATCGGCTGCAGCGTATGGGCGATGCGGTGCTCGTCAACGGCGAGAGCATTCCGCGCACCGGCGGCACGCCCAACATCGGAGCGATGAAGACTCCTGGCACGACTGAGTACGCGAACCGTGTGGCGCGGTTCTTCCGTATTACCAAGGCGGTACCGACCCCGGGCGGCATGCAGAGAGAAGCGCTTGGCGAAACCGAGTTCGAGATGCAGCAGATCGTGGGTTATGGCGTCATAGAGCCGGATGGCTCGTTGCGCGGAGACGTGCCCGCCAGTACGCCAATCCACATTACAGCGCTGGATCAGTATGGTCGGGCGTTCACGCCGCACACGAACTGGATTCAGGCACTTGATCAGGAGCGGCGCTTTTGCAAGGGATGTCATTCGTCACGTCTCACCACCACCTCGGGTACGGACCTTATGAATACCCCGTCGCCGACCGGTCCCATCGGGTTGCACCCGGATCCGAGCAACCCGGCCAGCGACTTGACCGGCACGATGGCAGAGGCTCGCACGGGCGCCCAGCCGTCGGTCCTGACCCTGCAGCGAAATATCTCGTACACGGATGTCTGGACGCCGCTGTACAACACGCGTTACGGGTGGTCTATTACGGCGCAGGCCGCTATCAATATTGACTACGCTGGTCTTACTACTACCGCGCCCTATGCAAAGGGACCGGCAAGTTGTGCGACAACATGGTCTGGTGATTGCTCAATCGTGATCAATTTTCCGGAACATGTGCAGCCAATCCTTAGCGCCAAGTGCGAGAGCTGCCACGCGACCACGGCTGCCGCGGTCGGACTCGACTTCAGTTCCACGCCGGCCGGCATCTTTGGGCGGACGATGGCCTACCAGGAGTTGCTGGTGGGTGACCCGCAGATCGATGTCGCAACCGGGCAGCCGGTGACTCGGATCAACAATGACGGCGAGCTCGAAGTGGTTCGTGAGTCGGCCCCGGTGAGTGGAGGCAGCTCGCGTGCGAGTCGGCTCGTCGAACGAATCTTTGAGCAACCACTCCGGGCTGGCGTCTCGAGCGACACGCTGCGTTCGTTCTGCAAGCAGACCGCATCGGGTGTGCAGTGCTTTGGCGGTGCGGTTTGGCAAGACCACTCAGGGTATTTGAATGCGTCAGAGCGCCGGGTGATTACGGAGTGGATCGATCTTGGTGCCCAGTACTTGAATGACGCTTATGACGGCAGTGGTGCCCTGCGTACTGTTTCGGCGCGTCTGAGCGACACGGTCTTCGCCTGTCAGATTGCTCCGATTCTGCGCGATCGTGGGACTAGCAGCTGCGCCAATTGTCACCAGGCGGTGGGAAGCGACGGTTCCAGTAATGCGACATTTGCAGCGAGTCGCTATGTTCTCACCGGCGTGGATGAAGGTGACTTCAATGCCACCGCCTCGATGGTGACTTTCCCGCCGACGGGCGACAGCTATTTGGTCGCGCGGCCACTGACCACGCCGCACCCGATGGATGCTGCCGGGCAACCGTTCCTGAGCCCGGCCGATGCCACTACCATGCGGGCTTGGATTGCGGGATCCCTGACCTGTCCCTAATCGCGATGTCCCGGTGTCGTGGTAGTTTCATTCGGGTGGCGCCCCTCGGGGCGCTGCTCGTTTTGGCATTGAGCGCCTGCGGTGAGGCAGTCGAGAATGCGCCCGTCGCGCGCGGGGTTGAGCTGTGCCAGAACGATTTCCAGACCTGTGTCATGCCGATTCTTTCGAGCCCCATCAAGCGTCGGCAGGGCGATTTCCGCGCCTGTACTGATTCGGCCTGCCATGTGAGCGGTGGTAACGGGGGTCGGTTCACGCTCAGTTTCACGGATATGGATACGAACGTGACAGCGATTATGGATAACTTTGTAAACTTCACGTTCGTGGATCAGAGCCCGTTATTGGCCAAGCCGACTGCCGGTGATCCGGCCTTCCACGGCGGTGACGATATTTTTCCGGGACCGTCAGATCAGTGTTACGTCGCCATTCGTTCCTGGCTTGCCAAGCAGGTTCCAACCCGAACCGACGCGTCCTGCGGTGTCTGTGTATCGGTCGCCAATCCGACGGCCAGCTGTGGATTCCCCTAGTTTCATGCGCGCGGCGTCGCCGCATTCACAGCCAACTGCCTGCTAAAGTAATGCTGTATGCCGCGTCTGCTGCTAGTGTTGTTGATCTTCTTTGGAGCGGTTGCGCACGCGGAGACCGCGGAGCGCACCCAGGTTGCGGATCCTTATATTGAATTCCATACAGGACCCGGGAGGGGATATCCGATTTTCCACGTTGTCGAGCGTGGCCAGTGGATTGAAATCCTCAAGCGCCATACCGACTGGTTCAAGGTTCGCAGTGAGCAGGGAAAGGAGGGCTGGGTGAGTCGCGCACAGCTCGAGCGCACACTCACTGAGGCTGGCGCCGAGAAGACCTTTCGCGACGTACTGGTGGAGGACTACCTGGCGCGACGGATCGAATTCGGTTTTTCGTATGGCACTTTCAACAGGTCAGATCCGATCATGACCGGCTTCGCGGGCTATCGTTTCACCGAGAATCTTGGGTTGGAACTGTCAGTGGGGCAGTCATCGGGCGAGTTTTCAAGCACCCGTCTGATTTATGCCTCGGTGGTGTCACAGCCGGCACCGGATTGGGTGGTGTCTCCGTATCTTTCGATCGGTCTTGGCCAGTTCAGAAACACGCCGAAATCCAGCCTCGTCGGGGCGATCGAGACCAATGTGGACATGGCAACCGCCGCGATCGGCGCGCGCTACTTTCTGACGCGGCGCTTCTTTGTACGAGCGGACCTGCGCGACCATGTCGCGCTGGTCAATACCAATCGGACCGAGTCCTATCTTGAATGGTCGGCGGGAATAGGATTCTTCTTTTGAGTGGCGAAGACGGGGTTCACAGCATGACAGGCAAGTGGCTAGCGGCGATTGGGGTGATGACGTTCATGGCCGTCCCGGCACTGGCGCAAGCGCAAACCGAAACACCCGGCCCCGAACAGGTTGTGAAGCCGGAGCTTGAGCGCCGTAACGTGCGGGCGCCGAAGATTGATGTCGACGACTTTGAGGTGGCGGTGTTCGCCGGTGTGCTAAGTGTGGAGGATTTCGGCGCAAACAGTCTTTACGGCGTACGGCTGGGTTATCACGTCACGGAGGACCTCTTCCTCGAAGGGACCTACGCGATGTCAACCGTCTCCGACGCGGCGTATCGGCGCATTGGGGCGGCGATTTTTACGGAGCCGGAAGTCGATCTCAGGACCTATGACCTTTCGGTTGGCGTCAACCTGTTTCCCGGCGAGATCTTCGTTGGCAAGTCATGGGCAACTACCTCGGCCGTTTATCTTATCGGAGGTATTGGCAACACCAGTTTCGCGAATATCGGCCATACGACTTTCAACTTTGGCCTCGGATTGCGCACGCTTTTCGCCGACTGGGTCGCGATGCGGATCGAGATGCGTGACCGGATGTTTCAGTCGGACATTCTTTATAAGAGCGAGTTAAAGCACAACTTCGAGTTTACGCTCGGGGCTTCCTTTTACTTCTAGGATGGGGAGGATTTCAGGAACCATGAAGAGTTGTCGATCGCTTCGTCGTTCTCTTGCGGTAGCACTTGGCGTTGCCGCCTTGTACGCGGCCCAGGTGTTTGCGGCGTTGCCAACACCGGGTTCCGCCGCTCCCGATTTCACGCTCAAGGGCACGAATGGCCAGAATGTCCGCCTGAAGGAACAGCGCGGTCAGGTTGTTCTGATCAACTTTTGGGCTACGTGGTGCGCACCGTGCCGGCAGGAGTTGCCGGCGCTCGACAAGTTGCAGACGCAATATGGAAAGGCGGGTCTCCGGCTTCTTGCGGTGAGTGTAGACGAGGACGGTGGCAAGGCTGATGCCATGGCTCGTCAACTGGGTCTGAAGTTGACGGTGCTGCACGATCGCGACAAGTTGGTCGCGAAGCGCTACGACGTCGATGCAATGCCGGCGACCGTCATTGTGGACCGCAAGGGGCAAGTTCGCTTTGTGCATCGCGGTTATCGCGCGGGCTACGAGAAGACCTACGAACAGCAGATCCGGGAGCTGCTGCGGGAATGATGACACGACGCTCTCGGGCGCTTTTTTGTGTAGGCCTACTCGCCCTCGGCGGTTGTAGCATCCAGCCGTGGGTAAAGCCCTATGAGCGGGAATTGTTGGCGGATCCGCTCATGAGTTTCTCCCGCGATCCCATTTCGGACGCGTATCTCGATCACGTGAACGAAGTGCGCGAGGCGGCGCAGGGCGCAGGTCTCAGTGACGGTGGTGGCTGTGGCTGCAACTAAGTCGTCACGTTTTCGTAGAGCATCAGCGCATGCATAAGCCAGGAGGAAGCCGGGTTCGGTGGGTGGGACTGGGGCTTGCGGCGTTCGGCTGCCTGGTGGCGCGGGCGGCAGTGTTGCCCGAGGATCGCGCGGATGCGTCCTATCACTACTACGACGGCGGCGGAACGGAGGTTAATGGCCCTGCGTTGCTGGTTCGCAAGAGCATCGGCGATTCGGTGTCGGTTTATGGGTCCTACTACAGTGATGCGGTCTCAGGCGCATCCATCGATGTCGTAACCACTGCCAGTCCCTACAAGGACAAGCGCAACGAATACGGTCTTGGTGTTGATTATTTGCGGCGCAATACGACGGTCAGCTTTTCATATAGTGACAGCAAGGAGTCCGACTACCTTTCGGACACCTTTGGACTCAAGGTTGCGCACGAACTCTTTGACGCGATGACCACGGTAAGCCTCGGGTACCGCACTGGACATGACACCGTGATGCGCAACGGAACAGATTTCATGGATGAGGTGAATCGGTACCAATACCGTCTCGGCGTGTCCCAGGTTCTAACGAAGCGTTTCGTCCTGAATCTGGATTACGAGGGAACGTTGGAGGATGGCTACCTCAACAGTCCGTATCGTGCCGCGCGTTTGAACGATTTGCTGGTGCCGGAGCACTATCCGCGAACCCGGGACAGCTATGCGTTTGCGCTTCGAGGCGTATATGGTTTCTCGGTCGATGAGGGACAGCTTAAGTCGTCACTGCGAGCGGGTTACCGCTACTTCTGGGATACCTGGCAAATCCAGGCACATACTCTTGAAGTCGCCTACCAGCGTTACCTCGGTTCTCGCTGGATCGGCGAGGCGAACCTGCGCTACTACAGCCAGTCTGCTGCGTCATTCTACAGCGACAACTTCACGCAGTCGCAGACCTATATGGCCCGCGACAAGGAACTCAGCACCTTCGACAGCTATGCGCTCGGCATCAAAGGGACATGGTGGTTCTACCGCAACCCTGAGAACCAGCGGCGTGCCAGCCTCAATTTCACCGGCAACCGTGTGTACTACGATTACAAAGACTTCACAGATGTCCGCAACGGACAGCTGTATTCCTTCGATGCCAACATTCTCCAGGTCTATGTCTCGCTATGGTACTGATGAATCACATATTTGGTATTAGTCGGGGTGTTGTGCGCATCGCCGCCATGGCGATGTTGCTGGTATGTGCCGGAATTGCGGCGAACGTGAATGCCGCAGAGCCGAAATCCGCGACGCCCAAGGCGGCGAGTGGCGCGACACCCGAATTCCAGTCGCTCGATCGGCGTATTCAGGGACTCAAGCAGGAAGCTATCGATCTCAACCGTGACCTGTTCGTGCTCGAGGAAGAACTGCTTTTCCCTGCAAGCACACAGCTGGCGGTGTTTCTGTCTCTCGATGTTGGGGAGTTTTTCAAACTCGATTCGGTTCAGGTCAAGATCGACGACAAAGTGGTGACCAATCATCTGTACACGGAACGAGAATTGACCGCGCTGCGACGCGGGGGCGTACAGCGCCTCTATCTCGGCAATCTCCGCACTGGCAAGCACGAACTGGTCGCCTTCTTTACCGGGGAGGGTACGCACGAGCGCGATTACAAGCGCGGTACCAACCTTACCTTTGAAAAGACCACCGACCCGAAGTACATCGAGCTGAAGATTCGCGACGATTCGGGCAAGCTTCAGCCGGAGTTCAGCGTCAAGCAGTGGCAGTAGCATTCCATGGTTAGCTCCGCGCGCAAGGCCGGCATACTCTGGCGCCAACTGGCGTCCGTGCTGTTGTGCTGCAGTCTGGTCAACACCGCCGGCGCGGCCAAGGAGCCGGCAAAGGAATGGGGTGAGGTTCGCGATCCCTATTACGGCGAAGTGTTGTTCCAGTTCTATCAGCAAAGCTACTTCTCCGCGCTCACGAGCCTCAAGGTTTCGCAGCAGTTCGAGCGGATGCCAAACCACAAGCTTGATGCAGACGTACTGCATGGCGGATTGTTGCTCTCCTATGGAATGTACCTGCCCGCGGAGCAGATCTTCCGTGATCTCGTGGAATCCGGTTCGGTAACGCAACGAATCCAGGATCGCGCATGGTTCTATCTTGCGAAGATCTTCTATACGCGTGGGTACCTGGATGAGGCGCATGCCGCGCTCGGGCGCGTGGCGGGTACGCTGCCCGAGGGCCTTCACGAAGAGTCACTTCTGCTCGGCGCCAACCTCTACATGAGTCGCGGGGAATATGGGCCGGCAGTCGATCTGTTACGGCAGGTTTCGCCGAAGACCGAGTGGGGTCTGTATGGCCGTTACAACCTCGGTGTTGCCTTGATCAAACTGAATCGCCCCGACCAGGGTGTGCCGCTCCTTGAAGAAGTCGGCAAGAACAAGGTGCGAACCGAGGAATTCCGATCGTTGCGCGACAAGGCAAACGTGGCGCTTGGCTACTCCTTTCTTGCCAACGACACGCCGATCACGGCAAGGAACTATCTGGAGCGTGTGCGGCTGAAGGGCCTGCAGTCGGCCAGTGCGCTGCTGGCGATGGGCTGGGCTCAGGCTGCGCAGGAGCAGTATGACCGCGCGCTGGTACCGTGGCTGGAGCTCCAGGGGCGAAACGAATTCGATGCGGCCGTGCAGGAGTCATGGCTCGCAGTGCCGTATGCGTACGGCAAGCTCGGCGCCGAACTGCAGTCGTTAACCGAGTACAAACGCGCCATTGCGCGCTACAGCCACGAGCTCGGGCGGCTCGATCAGGCGATCCAGGAAGTCCGTGCCGGCAAGCTAGCCAATGCCCTTATCGAGCTGGGGGGTGATGAACAGCAGGAAATGGGGTGGTTCTGGTCGCCCCAGGCGCTGCCAGCGCTGCCGGCGGGACGTTATCTCCTCACCCTGTTGGCGAGCCACGACTTTCAGGAAGCCATGAAGAACTATCGCGACGTGCAGTTCCTGCGCCGTGATCTCGTAGCGTGGCAGGACAAAGTCAGCATCTATCGCGACATGCTCGACAACCGCCGACGCGCCTATTCAGAGCGGCTGCCACGCGTGTTAGGCGCGCAGCGCCAGTTGGATACGGACCGCCTTAAGACGGCCTACTCCCAGGCGGCCGCAGAGCTGAAACGCATCGAGGCAAACGATGATGTGCTGGCGCTGGCAGACGAAAAACAGCTTGCACAGCGTGCGCGACTTGATCGACTGTCGGCCGCCATCAAGCGAACAGGCGATCCGGCACTGACAGAAAAGTTCTGGCGCCTGAAGGGACTGTTGCTGTGGGACGTGTCGGAAGAATATGTGCCGCGCCTTGCGGAGACCAAGCGCTCGCTTGCGGATGTCGAGCAGCGCATCGCCGATTCCGATGATCGTCGTGCCCGTCTGCAGCGGGCGCAGCGAGACATGCCTATCGTGTTGGATGGTTTTGCGGCGCGCATTGAGGGGCTGAATCGCCGCATCGCGCGTCTGCAAATTGACCTGGCGCGGGCGGCGGAAGAGCAGGGCGCCCATGTCGCCCGGTTGGCGGTTGCCGAGCTGGAGCGCCAACGCGAGCGTACCACGGTCTATCTGACGCAGGCGCGTTTCGCGGTTGCGCAGATGTATGATCAGGCGTCGAGCAACGCACCGGCGGAGGCACCGCCGTGAAGAGGCGGGCGATCGCGGCGACGATTGTAGCGACGCTTCTCGTCGCGTGTGCCACAACCACCGAGGAGGGTGGCACGCTCAAGTCGCTCGAAGGTCGCGAGGTTCCGATCAGCCGCGAGCGGGCGAGCGGCGTCAGCCGCGAAGATGCCATCCTGGCGTATCGAAAGTTCCTGGAGGCGGCTCCGCGCGCGTCGCTTCGGCCGGATGCCATGCGCCGCATCGGCGATTTGGAAATTGAGGCTGGCGACGATCGCGCGGCGGCGGGAGCCACCAAGGGTCGACAGAATCCCTATGCCGGCGCGATCGCGACTTATGAAGCGTCGCTGCGGGCATTCCCGAAGCATCCCGACAACGACAAGGTCCTGTACCAGTTGTCGCGGGCCTATGAGCAGTCTGGCGATCTCAAACGATCGCGAGCTGTACTCGATCGGCTAGTGCGCGACTACCCAGACAGTGCCTATCGTCCGGAAGCGCAGTTTCGGCGCGGTGAGATTCTGTTCACGATGCGCGAATATGAGGAGGGCGAGCGAGCTTACGCCGACGTATTGAGGCAAGGCCCGGGCTCGCCGTACTACGAGCGCGCGCTCTACATGCAGGGCTGGGCGCGCTTCAAGCAGGCGCGTTTCGACGACGGCCTGGAGAGCTTCTTCAAGGTGCTCGACCGAAAGCTCGCGCGCCCCGGATCCAGTCAGGCGTTTGAGACGCTGTCGCGTGCCGATCGCGAACTTGTCGAAGATACGTTTCGCGTCGTGAGCCTGAGTCTTGCAAGTTTGCAGGGGCCGGCATCGATCCCTGGCTACGTCGCGCAGCCAGCCGGCCGCAAGCAATATGAATTTCGCGTCTACCAGGAGCTCGGTGAGCTGTACATCAAGCAAGAGCGCACCAAGGACGCAGCAGACACCTTCAATGCCTTTGCCCGGCGTCACCCCACGCACCCGGAATCGCCGGCGTTACAGGCGCGCGTGATCGAAGCCTACAAGAATGCGGGATTCGCTTCCTTGGCGCTGGAAACCAAGAAGGAGTTTGTTGTGCGATACGGTGCCGACAGTGCGTGGCGACGCGTGAACAGCCCGGCGGCGTATGAAAGGGTGCAGCCAGTGGTCAAGACGCACCTTGAGGAACTTGCTCGCCATTATCACGCAACCGCGCAGAAATCGAAGAAGCGCGAGGACTATCAGGAGGCTGCGCGCTGGTACCGCACCTATCTTGCGTCCTATCGAACTGATCCGAAGGCGCCGCAAATGAACTTCCTGTTGGGCGAGATGCTTTATGAGGACAAGCACTTTGGCGAGGCGGCAGCCGAATACGAGCGCACCGCCTATGAATATCCGCGGCACGCCAAGAGTGCCGAAGCCGGTTATGCCGCGCTGCTTTCCTACGGGCAGCTCGAGAAGAGTCTGAGCGGCAAGGAGCGGACTGTGGCCCAGCGCCGTGGTATCGAGAGCGCGCTACGATTCGCCGACGCCAATCCGCAGGATGCACGCGCGCCCGGCGTGTTAAGCAATGCCGCCGAGCAGCTCTATGCGCTGCATGCCCCCGATCAGGCGCGCACCGTCGCCGAGCGGGTGCTCGCATTGTCACCGCCAGCAACGCCCGCGCTGCGTCGCACCGCATGGGTCGTGGTGGCCAACACGCAATTCGAGCGCGGCAGCTTCGATCGCGCCGAGCCAGCATATCAGCAGGCGCTCGCGCTCACCGCGGAAAAGGACAAGAACCGGCCGGCGCTCCAGGAACGCCTGGCCGCTTCGATCTACAAACAGGGCGAGCAGGCGCGCGCCATTGGTAATCACCGAGAAGCAGCCAACCACTTCCTGCGTGTCGGGCGGGCAGTACCCGACGCGACCATACGACCAACCGCGGAGTACGACGCGGCCGCCAGCTTGATCGCAATGAAGGATTGGAAAGGCGCGGCCGTCGTGCTGGAAGACTTCAAGGTTCGCTATCCGAAGCACGCCCTGCAGGCGGAGCTGCCGGCGAAACTGGCCGTGGTCTATCTCGAAAGCGGGCAGGCGCTGAAGGCGGCTGCGGCATTCGAGTTGCTGGCCGCGAGCGGCAAGGACGTCAAGCTGTCGCGCGGTTCGTTGTGGCAAGCTGCCGAACTTTATGACAAGGCCGGCAACCAGAACAATGCGGCGGCCGCCTACGAGCGTTACATCCGCCAGTATCCAACGCCTCTCGAGCCTGCGATCGAGGCGCGTTATCGCCTGATGGAAATCAGCGAAAAGTCCGGCCAGCGCGACACCCGCCAGCGCTGGGCGCGGGAGCTGCTGCGCGCCGAGCAGGCGGGCGGTTCCGCGCGTACCGATCGTACGCGCTATCTCGGGGCCAAGAGCGCGCTGGTGCTCGCCGAGCCGATCGATGCAGCCTACCGGCAGGTGCGCCTGGTCGAGCCGCTCAAGAAAAACCTCAAGCTCAAGAAGGAGCGCATGCAGCAAGCGTTCGACGCATATGGTGTGGCAGCGGGTTACGGTGTGGCGGAAATCAGCACGGCGGCCACCTACCAGTCGGCAACGCTCTATCAGGATTTCGGCAAGGCATTAATGGATTCGCAGCGGCCCAAGAATCTGAAGGCCGACGAGCTGGAGCAGTACAACGTCTTGCTGGAGGAACAGGCCTATCCATTCGAGGAGAAGGCCATGGAACTACATGAGATCAACGTGCGACGCGCCCGCCAGGGTGTCTACGACGACTGGGTCAAGAAGAGTTATGGCGCGCTCGCCAAGCTCCGGCCAGTACGCTACGCCAAGACCGAGAAGTCGGAGGGGGTGTTCAATGGTCTGCGCTAGGCTACGGTTGCTCTTCGCCGCGGCGTTGCTCGCGCTCAGCGGCTGCGCCATTGTCGGTCCCGAGATCTCTGTTCCCGTGACGACCAAGCGCGCCGCGGCCCCTGAGCCAGACCCCGTGGTCAGCCCTGATGTGAGACAGGCTTATCAGGCGGCCCTGTCAGCGATCCGGGCTGGCCAATACAAGGAGGCCGAGGGCCTGCTGCTCCGCGTCTCCACCCGCGAGCCGGGTCTTTCGGGTCCGGTGGCGAACCTGGCCATGGTCTATGATCGGACCAGTCGCGCCCCTCTGGCAATCAAGACCATGCGTCGGGCGATCGACCTCAACCCCCGGCGCGCCGATTACCATAATGTACTGGGGGTAATGCATCGCCAGCAGGGGGAGTTCAAGGAGGCCCGCCAGGCCTATGAGCAGTCGCTCGCGATGGATCCCGGCTATGCGCCGGCGCAGCTCAATCTCGGCATTCTTTGGGACATCTACCTGCAGGAACCCGACAAGGCGCTCGCCTATTATCAGCGCTACCAGCAGCTTGTGCCCGGTGACACGGCGATGATCACCAAGTGGGTGGCCGACATACAGCAGCGCACTCGCGCTGCAGAGCGGAAGCCGAAGCAGGAGGTGAAGGGATGAAGTGTCGACAGTTGATGATTGTGACCGCGTGGTTCGCCCTTGGCGGAGGAGGCGCATCCGCGGCCGATCGCGTGGATCTCGAGGGCACGCAGATTCTCGGCGCGCGTGAGCTGCCGAAAGTGCTGTACATCGTGCCCTGGAAGAAGCCGCTGCCGGGCGATCTGGTCGGCAAACCGGTGAACTCACTGCTCGATGAGGCGCTCGCGCCGGTCGATCGTGATGTGTTCCGTCGCCAGGTGCAGTACCACGGATTAATGGGCGTAGCGAGTGTGCCACTACCGGTGGCTCCCGCCAGGGCCGTATCGGATAAATCGTCTTCAGAGAGGAGAAAGTAATGCAGACGTACACCATGATCGTGAAGTTCTTTCAGGAGGGCGGGTTCTTCATGTACCCGATCGCCCTGGTGCTCGCGGTAGGTGCGGCGATCGCACTCGAACGCTACATCTATCTCAGTCGCCAGGTCGGGACCAACCGCAAGATGTGGGAGCAGCTCATGCCGTTGCTGCAGGGCGGAAAGTTCCAGCAGGCAATGAGCGTCGCGGGCAAGTCCGAGATCGCGATTTGCAAGATCCTGAACTACGGGCTTGGACGGCTGCGTTCGGCCCGCCGGCGCGAGGACATCGAGATGGCCATGGAAGAGGGCCTGATGGAAGTTCTGCCGCGTCTTGAGCGCCGCACCCACTACCTCTCGGCGTTTGCCAACATCGCCACGCTGCTCGGACTCCTCGGCACCATTATCGGTCTTATCCAGGCGTTCACTGCGGTGGCGAATGCCGCCGCGGCCGAGAAGGCCGAGCTGTTGTCCTCAAGTATCTCGGTTGCAATGAACACCACGGCATTCGGTCTGATCGTCGCGATTCCCCTGCTGCTGGTGTATTCGGTTTTGCAGTCCAAAACCACCCAGATCGTCGACAGCCTCGAGATGGCGGCGGTCAAGTTCCTCAATATGGTCGGTGAGCGCTCGGGTGAGCGTTCGGGGGAAAGGGCGTCTGCATGAAACGGCGTTTCCGCCGCCATTCCATCGCGCCGGGAGAGATGAACATCACGGCGTTTATGAACCTGATGGTAATCCTGGTGCCGTTTTTGCTAATTACGGCGGTTTTCACGCGCATGACGATTCTGGAGCTGAACCTGCCGCCGGCTTCATCCGGAAGTAACGCGAAGAAGCAAGAGCTGCAACTTGAGGTCATCATTCGCAAGGACGCGCTGGAGCTGGGCGAGCGCTCGAGCGGCGTGCTGAAGCGTCTTGAACGCAATGAAAAGGGTTACGACTACAAGGGCTTGTCACAGGCCCTGCAGGCGCTCAAGGAGCGCTTCCCGGACAAGACCAACATTACCATTCTTTCCGAGCCCAATACCTCCTACGACACGCTGGTGCAGGTGATGGACGCCTCGCGTCTGCTGGAGAAGGCGCAAGGAGGATCGGTGGTGCGCTATGAACTGTTTCCGGACATTGCAATTGGCGACGCGCCGGTGCGAACCTCTGCCGCCGGAGGCAAGAAGAAATGAAGATGTCGCGACGGGCGCAGCGCATGGAGCGCCATCATAAGCGCTCGCGATTGGCCGTGTCGCTGAGCCTGGTGTCGCTAATGGATATTTTTACCATCCTGGTCTTCTTCCTGCTGGTTCACTCCGCTGACGTTGAGGATCTTCCGCCCGCCAAGGCGGTACGCCTGCCAGAGTCGATAGCGGAGAAATCGCCCAAGCAAACCGTGGTTGTCACCGTGAGTGGCGAGGACATTCTTGTGCAGGGCCGAAAGGTGGCATCGGTCGCCAACGTCCTGGCTGATACGGGCGACCTGATCGAACCCCTCAGGGCCGAACTCGATATTCAGACCAGCCGGCGCTTCATCAAGGTGAAAGACCCGACCAAGGGACGCGAGGTAACTATCCTGGGCGACAAGGAAATTCCCTATCGGTTGCTGAAAAAGATCATGGTGACCTGCGTGAGGGCGAGCTATTCGAACATATCGCTCGCGGTGGTGCGCAAGGAAACGGCGGGCTGACCACGAATGACTGCCTATATCGGTACGTACCGCTCCGCCGAGCTCCCATGGTCAATTTCCGAGGAGGAAGAGCAGCGCTTCCGGCGCATTTTGAAGCGCATACTGCTGGCGCTACTGCTGTTTGCCCTGATCATGCCGTTCCTGCCGTTGCCGAAGATCGCGCGCGATGAGCCGGTGGAGCTTCCACCGCGGCTCGCACAGTTGCTGCTCGAGAAGCAGATGCCGCCACCGCCGGTGGCAATGCCGGCCGAGCCAGAACTGAAGAAGCCCGAGGCCAAGAAGCCCGAGGCCAAGAAAGCCGAACCGAAAAAGGTCGAACCCAAGAAGGAGCAGCCCAGAGCTGAAGCGGCGCGTGCCAAGGCGGAGAAATCCGGGCTGCTGGCCTTCAAGAACGAACTTGCTGATTTGCGCGACAGTCTCGCGCCGTCCAAGCTCGACACCCCGACGCAGCTCGCCAAGGGCCCGACAAAGGGCGCTGGACCCGGTGGTCCGGCGCGCGCGTCGGAGCGCGCGCTAATTACCGCCGGGGCCGCGACCGGTAGCGGTGGCATCAATACCGCCAAGCTTAGCCGCGATACCGGCGGCGGCGGGCTTGGCGGACGCGCCACCACTCAGGTTTCGAGCCCAGTGGGTGACGGCGGTGCCCGCCAGAGTCGTGGAGGCGGGGGCAAAGCGGGCCGTTCGATCGAGGAGATCAAGATCGTCTTTGACCGAAACAAGGGATCGATCTATACCATCTACAATCGCGCGTTGCGCCAGGACCCGACGCTGCAAGGCAAGGTGGTGCTGAAACTTACAATTTCACCCGCGGGCGAGGTGCTGAACTGCCAGATCGTTTCGAGCGAACTGAAGAACACCGATCTCGAGCGAAAGCTTGTGGCGCGCATCAAGCAGTTCAACTTTGGGTCCAAGGACGTTGATACCGTCGTGGTGACGTATCCTGTCGACTTCCTGCCGTCCTAGGTGGCATTCAATCCAGTGCGGTTTTTCTTGTCCACATATCCGGACGAGCCGGGTGCACAGTTTCTGTTCGTTGGGCTCTGCGTTTTCCGATCTTCGCAATAAGCTAGTCGACTAGCCGAAGATCGACGGCTTGTTCATCTTGGGCACGGTAGACGTCGCCGCTTGGGTTGGATTATGTGCAGAGCAATGCCGTGAGCCATCCGATTCCGCTTGATGAGTTGCTTGCCCGCAGTCGGCGTGGTGCACGCTAGGGGGAGGGCAGGAAACGCGAACCTGGTCGGGTCGAGCGGAGCCTGAGCGGAGGGACTGCGGCCGGAGAAGCAGGGAATGGTGGGCGATGTAGGGTTCGAACCTACGACCCCCGCCGTGTGAAGGCGGTGCTCTACCACTGAGCTAATCGCCCCGGCGCAGGGCGGCAAGTTTACGCTGGCGCGCACGGCAGCGTCAATTTGCGCTGGCATCGTCTATGCGACCCACTGGAAGGCACGCCATTGCCCGGCGTTGCCACTGCCGTCAGAATAGCGCCCCATGGACCGCAAGCTCTTCGCCACCCTAGCCGTCTATACCGGAATGCTGGGGACGCTGGTTCTCCTCTATCAGATCGTCGCGCCGTTCGTAGTCGCGATCGGCTGGGCAGCGGTCATTACCATCGTTACCTTCCCGTTGTATCAGCGACTGCGCACGAAGCTGGCGGGGCGCCAGCCACTCTCCGCGAGCCTGATGACAGCGGCGGTGTTCTTGCTGCTCGTGGTGCCGGTGATTGGACTCACCATTGTTGTCGTGCAGGAATTGTTGCGCGCACAACAGTTACTGGATGCGGCGAAAGTGAACGGACACGTACCAGGGGTCGCGGACTTGCTTGCCTATCCCCCTATCGCGAGGGTGCTGGAGTCGCTGGAAGGGTGGGCTGCCCAGGCAGGGATCGATCTACGGGCGCGCATGTTGCAGGGCGCGCAGACCATTGTGCAATTCGTGTTGTCCACATTGCTTGCAACGGTCAAGAACGTGGCATTTTTTCTTTTTCAGTTAATGCTGGTTCTGGTCGCAGTGTTCTTTCTCTACCAGGACGGCGAGCGTTTCGAGCGCTGGATGTGGAGTCTGATCAACGTGCCTTCCGCCATACGCGAGAAAGTGCGCGGCACAACAGGCAACATGGTATCCGCAGTAGTCGTTGGTGTGCTGGTTACGGCTGCGGCGCAAGGTATTCTCGGCGCGATCGGTTTCTGGATCTGCGGACTGCCGTCGCCTGTTCTGTTCGGGGTCCTAATGACCGCAACTGCACTCGTACCGGTAGTCGGTGCGGCCCTGATATGGGTACCTGCGGTGGCCTATCTGCTTATCAGTGGCGATACCGTCTACGGTATCGTGCTGCTTGTATGGGGCACGCTCGCCATCAGTGGTGTTGATAATATTCTCCGGCCGGTTCTTATTAGCGGCAGAACCGGCCTGCCGTTCGCGTTGATGCTACTTGGGGCAATCGGCGGATTGTTGGCATTTGGCTTGTTCGGGCTCGTATTGGGCCCGCTCGCGCTTGCGCTGATCTCCCATGCGGGAGAGTTGCGTGAGTTTGTAACACGCATGCCTACACCCGTTCGTGGCGTGCGCACTCGCGCACGGGCACGGCCGCCAGCCAAGAGTTGACCTGACCCCTCAGCGCTTTGACGATGCCGGGGCTGGCGCCTTCCAGGTGCCATCCGGTTGTTTGCAGAAATCGTGACGCGTGCGTCCCGAGAAACCCTGCGCCTCATTAAAGATTTCCACGACCCGGCAGGCCATGCCGTCACGCTGGTAGCTCTTTAGCGGCGTCACCACGCCTGACGCGCCGGTCTTGGGATTCTCCCAGCGCTTCGGGGCGTCATCGGCCGCCCGATCGAGAGTCTCGCGCAAGGTGGTGCGCATGAGGTCCAAGTCCTCTGCGGTCATCTTCGCGAGCGGCGAGTTGCGCATGAACGTTACATTGCTCGCCAACGCGGTGCCTGTGCCAAGGGCGAAAAGCACGACCGACAGCAGGACGTTGAGCATTCTCATCTTTAGAGGTGATTCCGTTGCGTTCTGGGACACCAGCAATCTCGCATGCGCGGCGGTCGCGTGCAAGAATAGGCGCGAGCATAGCATGGGTGACAGCAACCAGTGACGCGCGGTCGAGAGAAGCGTGAGGTGCGGCGGAACCTAGTCGTCCTGACGGTCCTCGCCAGGTCATTTCCGCAAGTGAAGAAGTATTGGCACTGGAATTGATGTTCAGTTGGCGGCACAACCTCCAGGGAGATACAGGCATGTATAACGTACGGATGGGGAGCGGGCTCGGCTGGCGGATCAGCGTGATGGCAGCGGCGGTCGCATTGTCGGGCGGTGTCGCCGCCGAGTCGGTGCCGGGGCCGACCGGAGAGGCGGCGGAAGTGTGGGGACGAACCACCATCGCGCGGCCAGCCGCGGAATGGGACGAGAATGGCAAGCCGGCGAAGATCGAATTCGACTTCGGGGACTTCAAGATGTGGGCTCGCAAGAAAGGTGGATGGCAGATCGAGGGCTGGCTGCACCATCGCGGCCTGTTGTGTGGCACATACTATGTGGCGGTGCGCTTCGGCATCGGCGATGCGGGCTGCAACAACGTCAAATGGTTGTCCGATCCGAGATATGTGACCCAGCGGGTGCAGTGCAATAACGCCAGCGTGCTGCATAGCGGGGGTGACGTCGAGTTCCCGCACGCCGCTCAGTTCGCCGACATCACGTGCGCCGAACGCATTGTCCGCTGTACTGGAAACTGCCAGCTATCGTTCCAGGGCGACAAGCCAGGTGGTGTCCCGTATCCCACTCAACCGCGGGGGCCATGAGCAGGTGACTCGGGGCACGCGCGCTCGGGCACTCCCTCTTGTCACCGCTGCGGGTCTGTTCGGCCGGCTGACCTTTTTGTTGTGTATTGCGGCGTACGGGAACTACGCGACAGCCGCCGAGGACAAACCCGCGTCGTCGCTGCCGGTCGCCGAAGCAACTGCTGAGTCGGCGTCGAGCCCGGAAAGCGCGCTCGACCGGCGGCTTGCCGAGGAGAGAGAAGCCGCAAGACAGCGCTTCGCGATCACTACGCATAAGCCAAACTACCTTCTCTTTACCTACAATGCCAGCGCAAACGATCGCTTCGAGCAGCTCGACGCAGCGGAGATCAAGTTCCAACTAAGCTTGAAGGTGTCGCTCGCGGAAGACTTGCTGGGCGGCGATATCGCGTTGGCCTACACACAAGTGTCCTTCTGGCAGGCGTTCAATAGCGACATTTCGAGCCCGTTCCGGGAGAGCAACTACGAGCCCGAGATCATGTGGCGCTGGGTGCGGCCGCTCCGCGGCGACTCCCTGTACAACCGCGCCGTGGTGTTGGGTTTTGTCCATCAGTCGAACGGCCGATCCGAGCCGCTGTCGAGAAGCTGGAACCGGATTTACCTCAACCTGATATTCGAGTACCAGAATCTCTATGTGAGCGTGAAGCCCTGGTACCGGATTCCCGAGGACCCGAAGACAGGTCCGACCGACCCGAGCGGTGATGACAATCCTGATATCGCTGACTACATGGGTTACGGAGAGGTAACGGCCGTGTGGGTACAGGGCAAGCATCGGGTCGGTCTGATGTTGCGCAATAATCTTGACAGCAATTCCAATCACGGTGCGATCCAGCTCGACTGGAGCTACCCGTTAGGCAACAAGATGCAGGTTTATGTCCAGTACTTTAACGGCTATGGTGAGTCGCTTGTCGACTACAACCATTCCGTCAACCGGATCGGCGCGGGTTTGATGTTGAACAACTGGTTGTGAGACACCCGGACGTCTTCGTCGCTAGGTCTTGCCGTTGGGCGACTCCACAATCTGCACGGATAGCGGGTTGCTCGTATCGAGATGGACGTCGTGCTGCGGGAAAGCAATGGTGATGCCTTCTCCGGCGAAGCGCTCCGCGATCATGAAGCGTATTTCGCTTGCGATCTGCGGGGTGCTGGACCGTGGGCTGACTTCAACCCAGAAATACAGACCAAAGTGGAGCGAGCTGTCACCAAACTCCTCGAACCAGACATGGGGTGGGGGATCGCGCAACACGAGCGCGTGGGCCAACGCGCATTCCTCCAGGATTTCACTCACGCGCCGTGCCGGAGAGCCGTAAGCCACGCCGACCTTGATCGCGCGGCGCACGCGCGGCGTTGTGTAGGTCCAGTTGGTCACCTTTTGTTCCAGGAAGGTGGCATTGGGAACAACGCTTTCGACGCCATCGAAGCCGCGCAGAGTGGAAGCGCGTATATCGACTGATGTCACGGTTCCCACGATACCTTCGACCTCAACGATGTCACCGACCCGCACCTTGCGTTCAAGCAGCATTAGCATGCCGCTGATGAAATTCTTGAGCAGCGTCTGGGTGCCGAAACCGATTCCGATCGCCAGCGCGCCGCCGAGAAAGGCGAAAACCGTGAGCGGAATGCTGACAAGGTTGAAGGCGAGTATCAGCAATACCAGAAACACTGCCACCATAGTCCAGCGGCGCACGACCACAACGGTTTCCTCGGCGAACCCAAAGTATCGGGCGATTGGTCGTTGCAGGCGCCGTAGTATGTAACCGATCAGCCAGTAGCCCAGCACGAGAATGACCAACGCGCCGACGCTCTTGCCGATGGTTACACTGCGTGTGCCGGTGACGTCCTGGCCTGAAACCTTGACGGTTTCCTCGACGACGAACAGCTCGAAGTTCCATACGTTCAGAGCCAGTTGCTTGAGCGCCGCATAACCATCGGCCATGCGTTCGGACACCGTGCGGTAGCGACGTGCTTCCTCGAACTCGTCCAACCAGCGATCGACAACGTTAGCCGCAGATTTCGCCGCGCGCGCCATGCCCTCGGTCGCCGCGCGGGCTTTTTGCAGGTACTGATGCAGGGCTGTGGCGGCCGTACGGTCAGCGGCCGACAGGCTGGGAGCCGCTAGCAGCGCGAGTTGGGCTTGTTCCTTTCTCACCGTAAGCTCGGCCTTCTCGTTGGCGTAGGTTCGCCACAGTTTGAGAGTGCGCGCCCATTCATCGAGCTGCGCAAGCGCTTTGCGTCGCGCCTCCGGGTCGCCGCTGATGGCGACGCCATAGCGGCTGGTCCAGAGTTCCCGGGTAAGTTCACCTAGCTGGAGAGCACCGTTCATGGCCTCAATCTGGGTAGCCAGCGCTTCGTCAATGGCCTTTTCCCGTTCGGCGCGTGCTTCCAGTGCGGCAATCTGGGGGGCGGGCGCACCTCGCTGTCGCGCCTGGTCAAGGGCGTGTTGCGCAGCCGCGCGCTCCGCCAATCGGGCATTGCGTGCGTTAACTGCGGCATTGAGTTCTGCTTCGAGACCGCGCGCCTGCTTGCGCAGGTTGGCCTTGATCTGCTCGAACTCCTCCTCGGTGAACTTGATGTGAGCGCCCGCGGTGGCAGCCTGACGCTCGGCCAGCTCGCGCTCGGCGACGGCTATTGCATGACGCTCCCTCGCGACATCGCGAGTGGTACCCAGGAAGCTGAGCGTCGCTCCCGCGACCTCGGCCTGTAGCTGGGCGGTGTCGCGCTGCCAGTTTGCGCGCGACACGTCCTCTCCACGTGCACTGCCGAGGGCCTCTTCGGCGAGTCGGGCTGCCGCGGTAGCACGCTCGACCTGCTGCTCAGCGCGGTCGACGCCCTGTTCGGCGAGGGACAGCATGGAACTGAAAGAGTTTTCTCTCTCGCGGGCAGTTACCACCGCATTGCGAAGCTCATCGACGAACAGAACAGAATAGGGTGGCGGCTTGGGGAACCCGGACCAATCACGCCGGTTGGCGTCGGCTGTGCGACGCGAGTCGCGCAGCTGCACAAGTTCATCAAGGGACGTGAGGTGACCGGTGTAGACGCGCACCAGTCGCTCCAGCAATGCGCGCCGTTCCCCACCGAGCTCGGGGGGCAATCCGGGTGGCATCGTGGCCTCGCCGCCAGCCGAGATGTATCGCGTCAGGTGTTCCTGCGCGGCGGCGAGCCGTTCCTTCAGCGATCTGCGCAGCTCTTCCGGGGATTGTTTAGCGGCCGGCGCCTTTGCTGGGCTTGCGGGGCTGGTGATTCCAAGTCGCTCGGACAGCGACTGCGCGTGCACTGGCAGTGCTACCACTAGCGCGGCAAGGATAAAAGCTGCGCGCGCTAGCGCGGCGACCGGTTGCTGGAAATGGAGCCGAAGTGTGCGCATGCGTGGACAGTCCATTGCTCGGTGCAAGAATACCACCAACACGCTCTACCCTGCCCACGGCAGCAAGGATTGTTTAAGATAGGCGTCCGTCAAGCGCCCGGTCGTCGCCCTCCAATGAGTATTCGAACCCGATTCGCCCCGAGTCCCACCGGCTACCTGCACGTGGGCGGGGCCCGCACGGCTCTGTTTTCGTGGCTCTATGCCCGCAAGCATGGCGGAACGTTTGTCCTGCGAATCGAAGATACCGATCTCGAGCGCTCCACCGCGGAGTCCGTGAACGCCATTCTGGAGGGCATGACGTGGCTTGGGCTGGAGTACGACGAAGGGCCTTTCTTTCAGACCCATCGCTTCCCGCGCTATAAGGAGGTGCTCGACGGGATGCTGAAGGAAGGGCACGCGTACCACTGCTATTGCCCCAAAGAACGGCTTGAGAGCTTGCGCGCAGACCAGATGGCGCGCAAGGAAAAGCCGCGCTACGACGGCCACTGCCGTGCTGGTGTTGCCAATCCGCCCGCGGACGTGCCGCCGGTGGTGCGCTTCCGCAATCCGGCCGAGGGCGTTGTGGTAGTGGAAGACATGATCCGGGGACGGGTCGTGTTTCAGAACAGCGAATTGGACGACCTGATCATCGCGCGCTCGGACGGCACGCCGACTTATAACTTTACTGTGGTCGTTGACGACATGGATATGCGTATTACCCATGTCATCCGCGGCGACGATCATTTGAACAACACGCCGCGCCAGATCAACATGCTAAAGGCGCTGGGTTACACGCCCCCGCAGTATGCCCACGTGCCGATGATTCTGGGTCCGGACGGGGGCCGCCTGTCAAAGCGGCATGGCGCGGTGAGTGTCATGCAATATCGGGACGACGGCTTCCTGCCGGAAGCGTTGCTAAATTATCTGGTGCGGCTTGGTTGGTCGCACGGCGACCAGGAAATTTTTTCGATCGACGAGATGATCCAGCTGTTTGACGTCGGCAAGGTGCACAGCTCGGCAGCGGCGTTCAATCCCGAAAAGCTCCTGTGGCTCAATCAGCACTACCTGAAGACCGCCGACCCAACTCACGTGGCTCGTCATCTGAGCCACCATCTGGGGCAACTCGGAGTCGATCCGACGCAAGGTCCTCCGCTGACGGATGTTGTGCTGGCGCAGCGCGAGCGTGCCAAGACACTCGCCGAGATGGCGCAGGGTAGCGCGTTCTTCTATAGGGATGTCGACGGCTACGATCCGAAGGACGCGGCAGCCCATCTGAAGCCCGAGACCGCCACATCACTGGCGGACTTGCGAGATCGGCTTGCCGCATTACCACTTTGGACGGCCGAGGCCATTCACGAGGCTGTTCTGGGTGTTGCGGAGGCAGGTGGCCTGAAGCTTGGCAAGATCGCACAGCCGCTCCGGGTAGCGATTGCCGGACGTGCGGTTTCGCCACCCATCGACGTGACGCTGGCGCTAGTCGGTCGTGATCGCGCTCTGCAGCGTATTGATCGGGCGTTGGCGCATATTGGCAGCAAGGCGGCAGCGCCTTGACCCCCCGGGAGGGGGACGCTAAAGTAGCGCGCCTTTGGCGGGCCCTGTCGGTCCGCTACCAGCAGATCTGGGGCTATAGCTCAGCTGGGAGAGCGCTTGCATGGCATGCAAGAGGTCGCCGGTTCGATCCCGGCTAGCTCCACCAAATCAAGGCCACTCGGGCCCACTTATATATAGTCAAATTAGCCCGAGGCTATTCCGGTCGTTGTCGCTTTCTGTCCCCATCGTCTAGAGGCCTAGGACATCGCCCTTTCACGGCGGTAACGGGGGTTCGAATCCCCCTGGGGACGCCAGTAACAAGAAGGGGGCCCGCGACCGAGCGGGCCCCCTTCTTGTTACTGAGGTCGTCACGTC
>Ga0209427_10000452_pt1 | contig 43483 bp, 54 predicted proteins | sample DeeMarSWOR136_30_FD_187465 | JGI IMG/M metagenome (GOLD analysis project Ga0209427, IMG submission 187465) | Marine sediment microbial communities from White Oak River estuary, North Carolina - WOR-1-36_30 (SPAdes) (version 2) | ecosystem: Environmental > Aquatic > Marine > Intertidal zone >...
AACAGTTGACTCTCCAGCCGGAAGCCCTCTCAAGAGTCTGGCAATCTCTCTGTCCTTTCTTCTGTAGTCGATATTGAGCTCATCTTCGTTGCTGCTCGGTCTAATGGCACCAGATAATGCGGAAGCGATTCTTCGGACGTCAAGATCGGCAGAAGCAATATCACCACTCCATGAGACTGCTGAGACTGTTGTCCTGTACAGTCTTTGACTAGAGAGTCGCGCATAGCGTCTCTCTAACCGCTCAGCCTCCCGCTTCGCATCAAGATTGACAGTGGTCTTCGACTCCTGATGAGGCCCTGAGAACAGTCCAGTCCTCTCTATTGTCTTGGTGGTCTGGGACCTCTCTTCGGCCTCTTCATAACTGGTCTTCAGGGACTTCAGTTTCCTCTTGCTCACTTGAGTGGGCTCCACAAAGACTTGAAACACTCCTCTCTCAAGGTCCTGTAGAACTCCTGTCACGGCGTCCAGAGGGTCTTTTCTTTGTGCCTTGTTCCTGACAGATAGAGGAACGCCATAGACAGTCGCGGCAGAACCCTTCTCATTCTCTGCCATGGTGAGTCCACTATACGAGTCCGAGATATCAAACTTGAAGCCGGGCAGGTTCTTGGCAAGGGCATCTTGCAGCACAATCCTCTGATGTTCAAGTAGAACCACATCCTTCGACCAAGTCATGAAGACTACCCGTGTGCGGTAACGAATGCGTTCAATCCGTAGTGCAAAAGGAATTGTAGAAAGGCTTCGGACTATGTTGTGGAACTGTTCTACCATCTCTGTTTGCTTCTGTCCCCCCTCCTCGCCGAAGGCGTAGTCGTGAGGTATCTCTTTGAGCTCAATAGCCAAGACCTTCTCCACGTCGCGCTGAAACATCATTCTTCCTGTGGACTGCAGCTGCCCTTCGATCGATTTCGAGGAAGTAGTGATGAGTCCGGTTGTGGCATTGTTCGTTCTAAGAAACAAGAAGAGAGGGACAGCAATTGCTATCACAGTCGTGACCGACAACACAGCATTGAGCGCGCTGCCGAAGAGAGGAACTGGCATCCATGATAGAATGGCGAATGTCGCTAGCACGATACAACCTATCCCTATTAGAAACCCAATGACTAGAGAGTAGAGCCAGAGTCGCAGGTTCTTGGTCAACAAGAGGTTGCCTGCCCCGAATAGAAAGACGATTCCAGTAAGAAGCAGAGAATCGCCGACCCACTGTGATGGCACCCATGGAACCAACAGAAGCAGAAACAAGACCCCAGCAACCGGGAGAACGGTCAGCATCAAGAGCAACAGTCCCTTGAACGTCCAAGAGATCCACGATACTGACCCATCATCTGTCATGCTGCCAACTCCCCCAGCCATTCACCTCGAGTTCCATCAGTAACATTTCTTCTCTTGTAGAGTTCGGAGTTGGTCGACCTAATACTCTTGAAACCTGAGCCGCCCTCATGAAACTCCAGTTCCTTCCCTGCAACACTCTTTCTTGTCCTCAAGGTGCTAGAATCCCTAGGCCCCATGTCCAATTGCTGTTCACCAAAGCATCTTCTGTGCATGGTCGTCTTCTCCTCACTGCCTTCTGCTCTCCTTCCTCGTTTCAAGATAGATCAGAGAGCAAGTCGTCCGAAACGGATCCTAGAGCTCGAGGAATACTCTGTCACAATATACCAAAAGACTGCTGGTCAGCCAAGATACGGGTACTCCATCCTCCAACAAGAGCTGAAGGCGCCGATAACAGCGTATGTGGCTTACTATGGCACCTAAGCGCCCTGAAGACCCCATAAAACCTTCATTTACCTTCAACATGGCGTCAATCGTACTGAAAGGTGCACATTTGTCGAACCTTTCGGAGCACATTGGTTGCACTCTCATCCTTTGCGATGACACTAAGATCGACATCTATCGTTTGACAAGTGGCTCACACATCTCAACGAAAAAACACAGCCTCGCGAACTCCTACGAGACTAGGCCCTCAACCTAGCGCCTTTGGCCAGGCTTGGCAACCTCCGCATGAGTAGGGCGATGCTCGAATCGTGTTTGCTGGTGTGAACCTCTTAAAGATGTCGGACCTCTTCCAACACAGGCCGTTCACATGAACCTGCTGAAACTCAAGCACTTGCCTTTCCAGTCTTCATACTGCTCTGTATCTGTCAGGTTCTGCGAAGAAGTCCATTGCTAGGACGAAAGACCTGGGTTCTGCATGGTGGACTACACCCTCAGGAATGAAGTATGTGTCACCTTTCTTGTAGGTGCCTGTTTCGTCACCGATTGTGAGGGCTAGCTCACCTTCCATCACCACTCCAAACTGAGCAGAATGACTGTGGGGCGGCACTCTAGCCGTTGGTTCAAGCTCAAAGAACACAATCTGGAAATCCTTGCCTTGGGCCAGCCATCCCTCCACACCGTCCATTGAATGCTTGACTCTGGGTAGCTTCCTGATGATATCTGGATATGCTGCTCTCTTCATGCTGTTCACATGTCAGGATAATCAACTCGTTCACTATATTCCTTGAGGTGCTTGTCTTGGTCTTCGTCAATCATTCCAGATTTCGTCATAGAAAGAAATGGAGCCTCGGGCGGGACTCGAACCCGCGATCTATTGCTTACGAGGCAATCGCCGTAACCACTTGGCCACCGAGGCTGGTTCCACGCGGAGTCCGCCCCCGAGCGTTAATAAAAGTTTATCATGAACTGGAATTGACTCTGACCGGAGGTCTCCTGATGACCATGGGTGAGATGGGTGAGCGCCAGTTCCTGAGAAGCATTCGTGACCTTGTAAGTGAGATTGATGGCGCTAGACTTGGTTTTGACGAAGACGCCTCAGACATTCCACTTACAGGTGATAATAGCTTGGTAATCAATGTGGACACCTTTGTCGGGAAGACTGACAGACTTCCAGGAATGACGGATGCCCAGGTGGGACGAAAGACAGCTGTTATGGCTTTGAGCGACTTGGTGGCAAAGGGTGCTTCACCTGTGGCTACTATGCTGTCTCTCTGTGTACCACAGAACTTCGAGGTGACCGCTGCTCAAGAGATTGTGCGTGGATTCTCTCAGTACTGCCTGAAATCAGGTGTCCTGTTTATCGGTGGCGATGTTGGCTCGTCAAGTGATGTCATACTAACAGGCGTCGCGATTGGATTTGCTCCCCCGGACGGCATTGTCACAAGAGATGGCGCCAAGGAGGGGGACATAGTGGCCGTGAGTGAGAAGTTTGGCCTCACATCTGTGGCATTTGAGATACTCTTGAATGAACAGACGGCGCAGGCCGATCTGAAGAGCAGAGCACTGGCAGCTGCATTCAAGCCAGACATATACTATGGGCTCGTATCTGCTCTTGCGGAGAAGGGAGCAGTCAGTTCTTCCATGGACAGCAGTGATGGACTCGGGATAACCTTGAACACAATGGCGGCGCACAGTGAACAGTCCTTCTTGATAGATGACCTGCCCATTGCCGACGGTGTCGCGGATTTCGCTCGAGCCAATGGTTTGGAAGAAGTGAAGATGGTGATGGAGGGCGGAGAGGAGTTCAGTCTTGTTCTCACTATCAAGGAAGACCGCTGGGACGAAGCACTTGAAATCACACGAAGTATGCATGCGCCTCTTCAGAAGATAGGTCGTGTAGGTGCAGGCCAAGGCGTACTTTTGAAGACCGTGGAGGGAACTGTTGAGATTCCGCCAAGAGGATACGACAACTTCAGGGAGTGGGAGTGAGTTGGACAGGGTAGTGATTGTTGACGGCTATGTGGATGAGCCCACATGCCTCGGTGTCCCGCCCTACATCAGTCCCTATCCACGATACTTGGCAGGAGCAATCTGGACAGAATCTCCTAGGACTGAGGTGGTCTACCAGACGATAGACCAAGTCCGCATGCTTGGAGATCCTCAGCGAAACTGGACCAGCGCCGACATGATCCTCTTGATTGCAGGAATGATAGTGCCTGGCAAGTATCTTGGTGGCACTCCCATATCCGTCAGGGAGGCCAAACGTTTCTTTTCAGATGAGCGCATCGCAGGCATTCCCAAGTTACTGGTTGGTCCCTGGGCACGCTTTGGCTGCGGGCTCGAGGGAGGACGCCTAGCACTCAGTTCAGATGTTCTCTCTCCACCATTTGACTATATTGTCGCCGGGGACTCCGAGGTAGTCCTTGCTGACATAATGAAAGCGGGCCGTGACGCTTCTGCAGTGGACCTCTCCAAAGTGAGGGGGACTCCTGAAGAAATCCGCGAGTATTCCATTCGGGGCGCAGGTGTGATATTGCAACACCCAGGCTACCCGGACGGGTATCTAATCTGCGAAATCGAGACTTATCGCGGTTGCCCGCGCTACGTCACTGGTGGATGCTCGTTTTGCACTGAGCCTCTCTACGGTCATCCCGCACAACGAGCCGCATCCGATGTAGCAAGAGAAGTCGAGGCGCTATATGAAAAAGGGGTCCGGGCATTTCGTATTGGTAATCAGGCAGACCTGTTCACATATGGGTCGGCGGGAATTGGAGATGATGAGTTCCCGAAGCCAAATCCCGCTGCTATTGATGAGCTCTTCACGAAGATACGCTCGGCCGCTCCGGGATTGGGGGTTCTTCACATAGACAACGTTAATCCAGGCACCCTCGCTCACCACCCTGAAGAGAGTATAGAGGTCGCCAAAACAATCATCACCTACCACACAACCGGAGATGTCGCTGCTTTTGGCGTTGAATCGTTGGATCCCGAGGTGATTAGACGCAACAATCTGAAGGCCGACGAGGATCAAGTATTGGATGCAGTTCGTCTGCTAAATGAGGTCGGCAGCCAGCGACCTCTCTGGGGACTGCCTCAACTGCTACCAGGCATCAACCTTCTCTACGGCCTTATTGGTGAGAGCAAGAAGACTCTCGAGTGCAACATGTCTTTTCTGGAACGCCTTCTGGAAGAGAACCTCATTGTTCGCCGCATAAACATCAGGCAAGTAATCGGCTTCGATGGGACCCGAATCAGAAACGAGAAGCACAGAGGCCTCAAGAGACATCAGTTCATTAAACACAAGAACAGAGTCAGAGAAACGATTGATCTTGAGATGATAAAGAGAGTCGCACCCCACGGAACCATAGTTCGTTCCGCATTCCTTGAACAGCAGAGGGGCAAAAGCAATCTCTATCGTCCTCTAGGAACCTACCCACTTCTTTGCCAAATGCCAAATGGGCAAAGTCCTCGAGCGAAGGCGGACGTCTTTGTAGTCGGTCATGGTCCAAGGTCTCTGACTGTCCTACCTCACCCCTTCGAGGTCAGCCAATCTTCGATTTCTCAGTGGCAAGCTATCCCTGGAATAGGAGCGAGGCGAGCTGCTAGGATAAAGGCCGCCGACTGGATTCAAAGCTCTGACAATCTCGATGCTCTACTTGAAACAGAGCTCCCAGAGTGGTTAACACGTAATCTGAACTTTGACAAATCCAATGCAGAATTAGTCTATGGCGGGCCCGGCCGGATTTGAACCGGCGATCTCTAACTTAGAAGGCTAGCGCCCTATTTGCCTCCCGAAGGATGATCCCATCGAGGGTCCAGGCTAGGCAACGGGCCCTGAGAGTCCCTCGACTTCTTTCTCTTAAAAGAGAATTGGTCCACTTTGACCCTTTTCAGTGCCGGTTCAGCTAGAGCTCAATCTTCGTCACTGATTCAAAGTTGTCCACGATGTACATCTTCTCAATCCGGATTCTTACGACTGCACAATCTGGTGACTCTACGAAATCGGACAGGAAGGGATTCTTCTTCACTAGCATCTCTGCCAACCTATCTCGCTCGGGGGGCTCTGTATCTTCCGCCTCACCAATCAGTGTGACCGAGGTTGTTGTGTTGAAATCTGAGGGTGTGTTCTTTCGATTGTCAATCATGAGAGAAACACGTGGATTGGCTCTAATCTGGCGGTACTTGAGTCGATCTCGCATTGTTGCAAACACCACCTCTTTCATGTCGGGTGTAAACTCGAAACCAACCAAGCAGGAATAGGGCTCATCGCTCGCCGAAGTCCCCAGTACTGAAACTATCTGGGAGCGAAAAAGCTCAGCGAGCCGTTCACGCAAAGCATAGTCCAAATCTTCAATCATCATAGTGACTCGACCTCGGTTGTAGACTGAACTTCGGGTTGCCTTGGAATCTCATTAAGTCACTGGTTCGTGTTCGTTGCGAATGAGAGGCTACGTTGGGCGATAACATCACCCAACGTAAGCCGTTTCATTGCAGCAGATAGAACTCTAGGTATCGCTGACGTTTGAGTAATGGCAACAGGATGATTGCGACAAGTATCACAATCGCGGCTCCTAGAGCAGTGAAGTAGATCACAGGAATTGACGCCTGTTTCACTGCAATGCCAACGGTGGCCCAAACCACTACTAGACCAAATGCGAAGTCCTTTCTTCTGACCAACATCAGCAGAGTTACTGCAACCGCTACCAAAATGACGGCCGCAGTCCAAGTCTCTTGTATTACCAATGGAATTCCTGGGCTTCTTCCGAGGTAGTTCAATACTGAGGCTGTATTGGCTATGGTGGCCACAGACAACCAACCCATATAGACACTCAGTGGAAGATGTACAGCAAGTTTGATGTTCCTCGAAACCTCTCTAACTCCAATCCCAAGACGCAGGTATATCCAGAGCAAGGTCAGAAACAACCCCACTATCGGGATTGCGGTGAGTAGGAAGAGATCATTGGGAGGGGGATAGGAATAGTGAAAGATTGTCAACCATCCGATATTGAACACGGCACTAATCAAATACAGGAAGCCAATATCACGAAGATAGTCGGCATCTCGCTGACTTGACCTTATCTGATAGAAAGTGAACACGAGAAGGAGCGTGTAGATAACACTCCATATTGAGAAGACATAGTTGGCTGGTGTGAATAGGTTTGGATATGCATCGGAAACCTCTCCCGAGGTAACACCGTTGAGAGGGAGTATGTTCACCAACGCATTGAAGATGAGCGTGCCTATTATTGCCACTACGTTTGCTACTTGAAATGATAATGCACTAATCTTAGAAGACATAGGCCTCTCCCGTTAACCATAGTTAATAAACTTTACGACATCGGCCCCAATCCAGTTTCACCGCCGGTAGAGAGTGCTCCGGGAACTCAACAGGGCCACCGAACCTGGATGTGTGAAACCGGGTTCTTATCCCGTCAGACTAGAAAGGAAGGTGGATAGGTCACAAAGTACTGGACCACAATCGAGAGCAGTATTCCACTAGCGACTAGTCCCTTTCCCCTCCCTGGGTTGACGTCGGTGAACCATAGAATCGCTCCTACTAGCACAACAACTACTCCAGAAACTCTGCCGATGAATATCAAGAAATCCCAGATCTCCACGAAATACATGAGCAGCATATTCACAAAGTCAGTCAACGGGCTGAGGGGCTGTAACACCTGCATAGACCTCACCGGTATTCAGTCTAAGAATGTCCCATTTAAGGTCCTGATGAATCCAAGAAGAGACGGTCCCTCATTGGACTCCTCTACGATTTCCCTTCTCTCAGGCCCTCGCAGAAGGCCAAGATATTCTTCCCTAGGTCTTGGAAATTGTATCCTCCCTCTAGGAGCCCGTAACGACGCCCTTCACATCTCTCAATGGCAAACTCGTGCATGATTTCTCCTATCTTCTTAAAGGCCTCAGTAGAGAGGTTTGATCCCCAGTCATCTACATACTGGTCGAACCCTGCGGAGGCCATGATGATATCGACATCGGGACTTGAATCTAGTACATTCTTAACGTCGGCCAGATACGCATCGTCACCATATCCTCTTGGATTATGAATTACGAAGTCTTTGTCATGCCCGAGAATGTTGATGTTTCCGTCACCGGTATGCAAATCGAAGTCTAGTACGAATGCAGATTTGATACGCCCAGTGTCTCTCAGATGCAAGAGAGAAATGGCCACATTGTTGAAGTAGCAGAACCCCCAACAGCTATCCGCAGAAGCATGGTGCCCCGGAGGACGAATCAGACCGAACGCAGGTTCACCTTCAAAGGCTATCTCAGCTGTGAGGATTGCACCTCCGGCAGCCAACGCCGATATCTCGAAGAGTAGATTCTCCTCGTTGTAGCCCCGATTCTGTTTGATTCTCTCAAGATGGCCTTGTCCATGTGCACGCAGTATTTGCTCATCTGTTGCAGGTCTTGGCTCTATGAACTCATACGAGGGGTGCTGTGAGAGAATTTCTACTGCCGTATCTAGTCTCCCCGGAGCTCCGGCTGGCGTGCCATCATAGGACTGTTTCATTGAGGGATGATATACAATCTTCACGAGCCCCCACTCAATAACACGTCACATATCTATGTGTGGGTTACTCGCGTGAAAAATAGTAGTGAGCGGACAGGCTCGCGGCCTGCCCATTCTCATGTATGAGGAATCAGACTGGGTCTTGGACTGAACCTAACCAAACAGACTTCCAAGTCCAGCTACTTCTTCCTCTTCTTTCTCCTCTTTTTCTTCCTTCTTCTCCTCGGCAGCAGGTGCTGCCTCAGCTGCACCTGCAGGCGCTGCAGCGACAGCCATGGGCATCGATGCGCTCTTCAAGGCCTCGTCGATGTCAACGTCCTTTAAGGCCGCAAGAAGCGCCTTGATTCTACCTTTGTCGGGTGTCACACCCGCTGCGGAGAGAACATCCTCCATCTTCTTGGCGCTGAGCTTCTGGCCTGCTTTGTGGAGCAGAAGTGCCGAATATACATACTCCATTCCTTTCTACCTCTCTAGTTTCTATCCAAACAGGCCGCCGAGGCCTGCAACTGCTTCTTCCTCATCATCCTCTTCAGGCTCGTCTTGCTTCTCAGATGCTTCTGTGGTCGGAGCCACTGAAGCAGCTGCAGCAGCAGTCTGAACTTGGCTGAGAACATCAGAGGGTATTGCTTCTGGGTCTTTCTCGGAGATTGCCGCCGCGAGAGCGAGGAACTCCGAGTTTGCCTTTGCCAAGAAGTCTTCGAGCAAGTCTGGCTCAAAGAAACTGACCTCGAGAGCTAGACTTCTAGCCTCGACATTTGCCTTGGCAAGTATCATCGCAATTGTTTCTTCTGTCGGGATACCGGTGTTAACCGACAGATTCACTGCATATTGATGACCCAAGAGAACCTCTTGGAACAACCCTTCCAGGTCTATCTCAAGGCTGTCCGCTGTTATCACAGTCCCATCAGCGAACGCTGCGATGAGCCTCAGTTGAAGTTCCATTGGTTCGATTCCCAATCTGCCTAGCATCTGAGCCATCGCATTGGAAATCACGTCTCCAGCTTTCACTGCGATAGTATCCTCAGTGATGTGAATAACGCCCCCTCTTACTCGTGAGGGAATCTTGAGGCCGGCAAGTTCACTGATGAATGGGCCTGGGGCAACACCTGTATTCATTGCCGGGATGAGGATATCCTTTGGTGCTATCTGGCCACCTTTGGCAGGGGCTGCTGCCTTGTTGTCACGTAGGAACTTGGTCAGCACATATGGGTCTTGATTACTGAACATGAAGGCCACTGGGCCCGCGACATACTCAGACAGTTGCTTGATGCCCTTCTTCTTCGCAGACTCGATTGCCCTCTTCATGATGGTATTACGAGCCATCTTGATTACAGCAGAGCCTCTAAGACTCTCTCTAATCCCTGCAAGCTGCTTTGCACCGACACCTTCCACGTTCACTAGCCCCACCATTTCGCTTTCAGCGATCTTTGAGGCCAGTCCTTCCACGGCGTCAATCTTCCACTGTGGAACAGTCTTCTCATAAACTGACGTTTCAATCACCTCTCGATAGGAACCGATACTGAAGGGCCCATTGTACTCTTGACCATGACATTACCCACGCGGTCCAACAAGCCTTTGCCGTCTACGAAGTTGAGCACCGAAACAATGTTGTCAGCAATCTCTTTGTCGCCCATTCTGACATGCCCCACCTTAACGTGAAATGTTGGCGTGTTTCTCATTCTTACGCGTACAGTCCTTTGATATTGCTCGACAGCGGTGGTAAGATCAGCTTGAGGTGGAAATGGTCTTGGCATCTTCCCTCTTGGTCCAAGTGCCTGACCCAAATAGCGACCTACAAGCGGCATCGCATCTACTGCTGCTATGAAGAAGTCGAAACCCTTGGCAAGTGTCTTTCTTTCCTTCTTCTCTTCGCTTAGCTTTGGTATCTCTTCCTTTGATACAACTCTCTGCACACCAGCAGCTAGAGCATTCTCTGCAAACTCGCCATCTCCGAAGGCGCAGACCTTCGCAGCGGGATACAGAGTATTTGGAAGGACAAGTTCTTGATTCAAGCGGTTCTCGGGTTTGGTCACATCCAGCTCCTTCTTCCTGAAGTTGACGGCTATTTCGAAGCTCTGTTCAAACTTGATTTTCCTCTCAGTACCCTTTGCCCGGGCCTCTGCAACTGCGGCTTCGATTGGTTCAACCTTGAATGACATCGGCTATGCCTCCCCAAGTGGCTCATCGAGCTGCGAGTCCCAGACTCCACTCTTGATTTCTTGTTGAAATTCCTTGGCAGACTTCCCTTCGATTGTCACACCCATCGAAACGCAGGTCCCTGAAACTATCAGTACAGCACCCTTCATGTCAAGTGCTGATAGATCGCCTGCCTTCCCCTTTGCTACGGTCTTCAGCTGCTCGATAGTGAGGTTGCCGACGATATTGGTGTTCGGTTCACTGGACCCCTTTGCCTGGTCTATTTCTTTCAGGATTAGAGCGCTCGTTGGTGGTGTTCCGACATCAACTATGAAGCTCTTGTCCTCAGGATTGACAGTGACCTTGACTGGGACCTTAAGTCCTGCAAACGGCTGAGTCACTTCATTGATCTTGGTGACAACTTGGAAGATGTTGACACCAGTAGGCCCAAGGGCTGGGCCAATTGGAGGGCCTCCGGATGCCTTGCCGCCCTCTACCATCGCTTCTACTATTATTGGCTTAGTTTCACTCAAGCTTCTCACGACTCCTGATGCAGTAACCTCGACGACTTCGCATAACCGTCGACTGGGGACGACCCAGTGGTACAATCAGTACTCTGTCCAGCAGGGTCTACTGCATTCACAATCACTTTCTTCACCCCTGGCACCACGTCTTGCGTGTGTGCCCGATTAAGGAGTTGGAAGTCCCGACGGGCAGAGTGTTTTAAGGCTTTTGGAGTGTAGGGGAATTGCGAGCAGATGAATCATGACACGGACTGAGAATAGAGATCCAAGACCTTCGGAAGGGGACGATGACGACAAAGGCCGTCAGGAGGAATACGAGATCAGAATGGTCGAAATCATCCAGACTGTTGTCGAGGACCTAGATGAGAGGGGCAAGAGAATGTGGAGAAAGATGCTGGGGTTGAGAACAGGGACTCAGGAACCGGACAATGTTGGACATCCGTCAGACAGATAGCTCAGTGATCCTATAGGGCTCTATATGCATTGAATCAACCACTGAGATATGAGGTTGTCCTGACACGGACTTCGACCTCGCAGAGTCCACCCAGTGCCGGTTCCTGGGGGTACAACACTCTGGTGTCCAAGTTTGTACAACTTACGATGAACGGTATAGACTCGAACTCTCAATCATGTGCCCAGAACGAGTCCTCGTCGAATTCGTCTTTCTCGAGGTCTTCCTCCTCTTCAGAAACCTCCTCGACCTCAGGTTCGTCCCTCTGAGCTTTCTCTACAATCTTCGCAAAGTCGGCGTGCACTCTAATCGGGATGGTATGCGAACTGTCCAGCAATTCGAGAATGAGTTCCTCCTTTGCGGCATCCACTCTTGCTACCTTCGCACGCTCGCCTTTGAATGGTCCGGAGATAATCTCCACGACGTCCCCCATGGAAAGACCCTCTGCTGCTGGCTTTGGAACCAAGAACTTGTCTATCTCTTCGAAGCTTACCTTCCCTCCAACGCGGCCTCGAACGTGTGGAACACCCGAGATTGCTATCTCTACGTCTCTGAACTCTAAAGTTTCAAGGAACACGTAGCCACGAAGCGTTTCAGGGACTAAGATTGCCTTTACTCGGCCCAGTAGCTGATTCTGTGAAACGAGTTTGGGCTCTCCCTTCTTCTTCCGCTTTTTCTTGCAGCTGTCCATGTGTTCTCCAGTTGTCTCCTTGGAAGCAAACTGCTCTGAACAGAATGGACACTCCCATACATCAGTTTCACCTATCACCGCTGTTGTGATCAGGTCTGTGACGCCACGTTCCTGACCTATTGTCGTTCTGACTGCATAGATACTACTTCTTTGTTCCAAGTCGGAAGCCCCCGTGATGTCAGATAGACCGAATGGCCTAGTCTGTGAATGACCTATTCCACACCCCATCCGGCTGTGACAACGGTCATGACTACTTGGATTATGTAACTGAGCATTCCAACGAGGATCATACCTAGAATGGTGATTCTAATACTAAGCCAGAGTTCCTTCCTGGCGGGCTTTGTGGCAAGCTTCAAGATGCGTCTGCTCTCTCTGATGAAGTCACCAATACCCAATTTGGTTTCACGTCCTTGTCCTAGAATGCGTCAGCAATCTCAGAATCGACTGCTTTCAGTTCTAGTGTTCTTTTAACCCTTCCTGAAGGCCCAAGGATGCGGTTTCCAATCTGGGCAAACCTAGGTCAGTCTTCAAGTCATCTGCGAGGGGCGTGACCCTCTCAGCATTGTCAAAGACATATGGTGAGTTGACTCCGGATGCTATGATTGTGACACGAAGTCGGTCTTCAAGTTCCTGTGATATCAGTGCACCATAGATAATCTCAGCACCGGGATGAACTTGTTCCGTTACGAGCTCGACAACGCGCTTGGCCTCAGCCAGTTGAAGATCGGTACTTCCACTAACATTGACCAAGATGTTCCTTGCATTCTCAATTGACACGTCAATCAGAGGATTCCTGAGAGCATTGATGACTGCTTCTTCAGCCCTGTTTTCGCCTTGGCCCTCTCCAAGAGCTATTATCGAAACGCCGCCATTCTTCATGGTGGTGCGTACATCAGCGAAGTCCAAGTTGACAAGACCAGGCTTCGATATCAGTTCTGCAATTCCTTTCACTGCCCTAACTAGGACTTCATCGGCCACCATGAAGGCCTCTGGCAATGACAAGTCAGGAGCAATCTCAAGTAGTTTCTCGTTTGGAATGGCTATTAGAGTATCAACGTGTTCCATCAGAGCTGTTAGGCCGCGGGTAGCATTCCTTCTACGAGTTTCTCCTTCAACTTCAAATGGTAAGCATACAATTGCAACCGTGAGTGAACCATTCTCCTTTGCTGCTTTTGCTATTAGAGGTGCTGCGCCAGTACCTGTTCCACCGCCCATTCCTGCTGTTATGAAGACGAGGTCTCCTCGAATGACATCCTTTATGACATCGTAGCTTTCCAGAGCAGCGGCTTCTCCCACATCTGGGTCGTTACCTGCTCCAAGACCTCCACAAGTCTCCTTTCCAAGGAGCAGCTTATGATTTGAGCTGCAGAAGTAGAGATCCTGAGCATCAGTATTCGCCGCAAGGGTCTCGGCGCCCTCTACTCCCACTTCCATGATTCGTGTCACTGCATTGTTCCCGGCGCCTCCGACACCCACGACAAGGATTCTCGCAGTCACGGATTCAAGCAGATCTGCGAGCTCATCGTCTGTCGTTGCCGTCTTTCGGCCCCGTCTTGATGTTGTTGGAACAGATGTGTCACGTTTTGCGCCTGGTTGATTGCGGAGGACCTCTTCAAGCAATGGGTGCATTATCTAGTTCACACCTTCAGTTTGATGTCAATATCGGAGTGTTCTGCTAACAAAAACCGGAATACTACTCCGGTATTACCTACTTTGAGTGCCCTTTCCTGCGTTTTCGTTTTCTGAAGGTCTTGAGAATCTGCGGGATGGATACTCCATGCTCTTTAAGCAATTTAGAGGTCTTATCGAGCGTTGGCTGGCCGTTCTGTGCACCTCTCTCGGTAATGGTAAGAGCAGCAACAGCATTTCCGACATGAAGTGCTTGCTCTATGTTTTCTGAACGGGTCCACGCAGTAACGAATCCTGCTGCAAAAGCGTCGCCCGCTCCCAGAGTATCGACTTCCTGAACCTCAAACGCTGGCGACCTGCAGAATTCGAACCCATCAGTCGCCACGGCACCTTGCTTCCCCTTCTTCACAACAACTATGCCTGGGATTGTTTTCGCTAGCGTCTTGAGAGCTCGCTCCTTGGGACTGATTTTGAAATAGTCCTTCAGCTCTCCTTGATTGACGAATAGGAGGTCTGTCCCTGACAGGATTGATTCCATATTCATTCCACTAGCTGCTCTTCCCGGGTCAAAAGAGAAGATGACGCCATTGGTTGTAGCGACTTCCAACGCCCGGGCAGCCATCATTGGAAATGCGCCCGCAACGTGGATCAGTCTTGCACTCGCGGCATAGTCTTCATCTAGAATGTGCTTCTCCAGAAACCGGTTTGCACCAGGTTCTGCGACGACCAATCGGCCCTTGTCAGGCTGTTGCGCTAGAAAGAATATCCCGGTCGGTTGCTTGTCAAGCACAAGAACACAGCTAGTGTCCACGCCTGCATCAGACATATCTTTCAAGGCCTGTTGCCCATAGAAATCATCGCCCACGCAGCCGACTATTCCTGTCTTGACACCGAGATGCGCCGATTGAATGGCAAAGTTAGCCGCAGATCCCCCGAAGGAAATGAACCCATTCTTGCTGATTGCATGTTCATCTCGTATCGGAAGCTTGGACACTTCCATGTGGATATCAACATTGATTCTGCCTATGGCGACAAACTCACTAACCAATTCAACAGCCTCTTAGACGATGAGTGCTAGTATGCCTTTCTGAGCATGAAGCCTATTCTCTGCTTGGTCAAAGACAACCGAATGCTTTGGGTCATCCATTATGTCCGAAGTCAACTCCTCATCCCTGTGAGCAGGTAGACAGTGCATGACAATCGTGTCAGGCTTTGCTCTCTCTACAAGAGTCCTGTTCACTTGAAACGGCATCAATGCGTTCTCCTTCTCCTTCTCTCTTTCTTGACCCATACTGAAGAAAGTGTCAGTGTAGATCACATCTGCATCCTTCACTGCAGCAGTCGGATCATTGACAACCTCCATGGCAGTCTTGTAGCTCTTGCTGAGCGCATCCGCTCTCTTCAATATCTCCTCGGAGGGAGTGTAGCCTCTCGGTGACCCAATGGTAACATCCATTCCCATGATCGTGCAGCCTTGCATGATGGAATTGCTCACATTGTTGGAATCACCAACATAGGCGATCTTCAACCCTTCTAGTTTCCCCTTATGTTCTTCAATGGTCATCATGTCAGCCATGACTTGGCATGGATGGTTGAAGTCAGAGAGTCCATTGATTACAGGCACTGTCGCATTCTCTGCTAGCTCAACAACCTCGTTATGCCCGAACACGCGTGCCATTATGACATCACAATATCTGCTTAGCACCTTGGCTGTATCACCGATAGTTTCTCCCCTGCCGAGCTGAGTACCACTCGGCTGAAGATAGAGTGCATGCCCTCCTAGCTGAGTCATTCCCACCTCAAAAGAAACACGTGTTCTGGTTGAGGACTTCATGAAAATCATGGCCATTGATTTCCCTTTCAGAATCTCATGCGACTGGCCCTGCTTCAGCTTGTTCTTCAACTCATGTGCCTTATCAAGTATGGACCTGAGCTCGGCTCTCTCGAAATCTGCAAGATCAACGAAGTTTCTACCCAATAGACTCATACTGCTAACCTTCGATGACTGAATGGACAACAGGTCTCTGATTGAGCCGGGTAATAAAACTGCCCACACATTGCATCAGTTTGCCACGAGTCTCTGAGCAAACCATTCTGGTTCGAATTTCCGAAGGTCGTCGTAACCCTGCCCCACTCCTACATACAGAACAGGTCTGCCGGTGACGAACGTCACGGACAGCGCTGCGCCTCCTGAAGGGTCTGCATCAACCTTTGTTAGTATCGCGCCATCTATCCCTATCGCATCATTGAACTCTTTCGCCTGTGAGAGAGCATCATTTCCTGCGAGGGCGTCGCCAACGAAGATCTTCAGATCGGGGTCAGTGACTCTCGCTATCTTCTGCATCTCAGCAATCAAGTTCTTGTTACTCTGCATTCTACCCGCGGTGTCAATCAATACAACGTCAATGTGTTTGGCGCGCGCATGAGCTATGGCATCGTATGCAACTGCTGCCGCATCAGAACCATACTCTTGTTTGATTACTCTGATGCCGAGATTGCCAGCATGACGCTCAAGCTGTTCAATGCTGCCAGCACGGAATGTATCACCAGCGGCGATGACGACAGAGAAGTTCCTCTTCTTGAAAAAACTGGCCAGCTTAGCCAGAGTCGTTGTCTTGCCTGTCCCATTCACACCTACAAACAGAATGACCGTAGGTTCACCCTTAGACTTCTTCGCGGAGGCAAACTCAAACGGATCTAGGGGGTGTCGGGGCGTCAACACCTCCAGAACTGACTCATAGATCGCCGCTCTGAACATTTTCCCGGTGTTGTCGAGTCGGCCTGCTCTTGTACCAATGAGCTTCTCCTTCGTAAGGTTGCAGATGTGCTCAGCGACCTCTACAGCAACATCATTCTGTATCAGTATCATCTGAAGATCCCATACAGCATCTGCCAGATTCTTCTCATTCAACTCCTTGGTGGTTGCCTTTGTCACAGCAGAATCAACGGCACCTCGGAGCTTCTCAAACACTCTATTGGGCCCCCTGAGCTTGGATTTGCTCAGCGATTTGTCTCATCTGTGCTTCCAATACGGCCGAGCGATTCACCATCTTCTCATGCTCTGCCACTAGTGCTTCATACTGTTTTCCCAGACTCTCGACGGCCCGTTCTACTCCCTTCTTGGCCTCTTCAATGCCCTGCTCTATTCTGACCCCACTTCCGAGAGCTCTTGTTACCTCAGTCGGGTTCACAAGCTTCGCCTGGACGAAGACGCTCCCTCCCACATTCATTAACACTTCTTCGTCCTCTTTCTTACCTTCCAACTCTTTGAGAACCATGAGTCCTGTCTGATACCGTCCCAGGAGTACCTGAGTAACCTCTATCTGCTGTCGCAGTACAGCGACGTTAGATTCGGTGAGCTGCTGTTCAGTGTATATCTTCTGGAGAAGGTTTCTTTGTTCATCAGCCATCATAGTTCGCTCTCCACGCCAAGGACACGCCTCAATTCCAAGTCAGTCACTTCTTCGGGTTTGATTTCTTCTATGGTCGTTATCTCAATCTCTCGCCTTTTTACTCGGTGACGACTTCCGAGGTCCGAGAAGACTCTCTCTCTGACGTGTGACTCATTGAGTGCAATCATTTCCTTTTTGAACGTGAATGTTCTCTTCTTCTTCTTGTACTCTCCAGCAACGCGCCATACTTTCGAACTCATCTGATGGTTTCCTCCTGTCTAGACGAAGCCAAGTACCTGACTAATGTGTGCGAGTTCTACGCCTGTTGTTTCGGACCCGGCAATCATACTATCCTGGTTGGCCATTACACCGAGACTTGTGTAAGGACTCCCTCTGTTGACGGTTCCAACCTCGACATGCACTTTTAACAACTGTGATATCTGGTCAATCTCGTCACTTGTTGCCATTGGATGCACAACAGCTCCTCGATTGGTGACCGCAGTGTTGGAACCAACAGTTGGTAGTCTTGCTACAGTTCCAGGCACGGCCTCCACGCCAAGAACATCAGATATCTTCTTGCGGGCTTCTTCGTCGAAATCCGGATGACAGATTGCTCCCTTGTCGTTCGCAAGTATGATGTTGCCTAGTGCGGTCATTTTGTCGTCTATCCAGTCAACTCGTATGTCAGAGTACATCTTGAGTGCCGCTAGCTCATCATCAGTGGCTGTGTAGGGAATGAGTAGACCGTTGGAATTTGCTACAGATACAAGACCCACGGCATCCAATGTGGCGACCGTTGACTGGACAAGAGGGAGATTGAAAACGCGCTCAATAGTGTCTAGTGAGTCCTCTGACATATTCGGTGATACAAAGACGTATCTGTCGGTTGCTACTCCGAAGGCTCCCACATTTGGATCGCCCTCGAAGTCATATCGGGCAATCATTACTAGCTACGCCTCTGCGAGATACACCCTGACCAGGTTATCCGAGTTCTTTGTGGCTCTAATTCGTATCCTTCGAGGCGGTTTCTGAATTCCCCTCGACCAGATTCTTTCATTGACCTCGGGCTGGATTAAGAGCTCCTCTGGTTTCATGTGGCGTTCCACGAATTCCCTGAGAATCCTTATAGCTCTGTTACTTCTGCGAAGTCTGCTGCCAGTCCAGTACGCCTTCCGAAGAGGTACTGTGTATATACGTTCGTCGATAATCTCTTCTTCTGGTATTACTTCCGCAGGAGCGATCTCCTCAGCATCCGGCTTCTCCTCCTCGTCGCGTGCTTCAGTCTCTTCTTCCTCGAACTCTTCCTCTTCTTCTATCTCCTCTAGTTCTGGAAGATCCTCTTCGACAACATCTGCTTTCTTCTTCTTTGACATCAAGGCACACCTGACTATGGCTTCAGTTTCTTGCTTCGCCAGTTCCGCTGCTTTGGTGTTGTTCTAACCTTTCCTCCAGTCTTCACCACAACCCAGGTTGGCACGGAGGAGTTAGTGTTGAGTGCCTTCGCCATCCTGAGCTTCTTTGCGAGATGCTTGTTTCTAGCCATCGATTTCACCCATAGCAGCTTTATCTGAACGATATCTTCGTATCGCGTTCCTTTCCTTGCACTTGTTGGAGCAGTCCCTTCAGCTGTTCATCCGTGACACGAGCTTTGAGTCGACCTGCACTGGCCAACTGAATGAGTTGCAGTTCTATCTGTTCTGCCAGCTGAGGCTTTACCATTCTCACATTTGTGAGTCGTGAGCGAGCCTCGGGGGTGAGAATCTGCCTGAGCAGAGCCTCTTTCTGAGCTTGAGCCTCGGCAATCTGCTGCTCTCGCACCTGCTCTTCCAGAGCCTGTTCTCTAAGAGCTGCAAGCTTCCTCTGACGAATTGCCTCAAGCTCCTCGTCGCTCAAGTCACCCACCTATCTCATTCTCTAGTCTTCTAGTAGTTCTCCAGCTCAGGTATGGCCTTTGTCAGTTCCTCCCTCAGCGCGGTGGACAGCTTGTCCATGTATGACCTTCCTATGTCGGTCATCTCCCTGCCCTTGTTTCCCCGTTTCTTGACGAAGCCTGCTCTCTCGAGCTGTTGCAGGACTGTCCTTACGATTGCACCGCTTCCCTTGTGGAACTTGTTGGGTCTAGCCCCACGCCTCTTCCTACCACCATACTCAATGCGCAGTCTCTCCGTTCCAATCGGCCCCTTAAGGTAGATCTTCCTCAGAACACTAGCGCATCTCACGTACCACCAGTCAGGGCTATCTGGGGCTCTCTCCTTGTGAGCACCCGTCTTCACGAAGGCCGCCCACTCGGGAGGGCTAATCTCCTCTCGAGATTCAAGATCCTGTGCAAGCCGTCGTATCAAGACGCTGGGTGGAATATCATAGGCCGTAGGCATTTACAGACTCACCATACCATTTGAGGGGGTCACCGCACATAGACTAAGCTGATGGCCTACCTCAGAAGGCTGCCCTCGACAAAAGAAGTCCGCATAAAAGGTTGTCGTTGAGACCCGCAGTGAGATGGCCTCTGGATGCACCAGACAGCCTTAGATTCTGTATATCACAGCTGTATTGCCGCGGATGCCTGCCAACTCGGCACCAGTTGACAGACAGAGGTTCTGGAAAACACCATCCTTGGATGAATTCTCTATCATGGCTGAACGGAGAAGCCGCACCTTGATGTACTTGTGTTTCTTGAGGAGCCTCTTGGCCTCCTTCACGACCCCGTCAGAAACACCCCCCTTCCCGATATTCATCATAGCTGGGTCCTGCCATGTGGTCCCCACTCTTACAGGGTCTGGTTTGGCTTTACGCGTCATCTTGAATCACATCCGGCCTGGGAGGTTTGCTCTTTAACATACCTATCCGACATAGAATCTCGTGATACGTCCACACTCAAGACAAGTGACCGAAAGATGTCTAGATCTGTTCTGGCGAATTCGAACGCGACAGTTCTCCCCTGGTATCAACACATGCCCGCAATCACTGCAGACTCTTCTCTTGATGTGCCTAGGTATCTTTATCCTGGCTTTCTGAGCAACTCTGTCTGCTATCAGCATGCGGCGTCGTGCACCATCCTTGTCAGTCTTGGCTGCCTTCGATGCCTGTTCCCACAGTGTTTCGATTCTGGCCGCAGCTAGACGTTTCGTTTCTCTACCAGTCGCTCTTCTCTTACCCAAAAGAAAGCCTCGCCACCGAAGACCATCCGATACATCTTAAATCGTTCGTGCCATCTGGTCAACATCATGCTCCATGTGATTCTCCTCGACTCTGCAATCGAGCTAGTTCCTAGCGAGATCTCTTCTTCCAAACAGATTCAGAAGCATGCTGGAAAGCGAGGCAAGAAGCCAATAGACATGCTGCTGGATCAGACTCATCACGGTCGTGCGATGACCAAACTCAGGAATGGTGAGAGACGTGGCAGACCCGATATAGCCTATCACAGCCTTCTGTCGCTACTAGAAACTCCACTATGCAAAGAGGGGCTTCTGACCGTTAATCTCCATCTTCAAGATGGAAGAATAATCGAAGTCAATCCCAGTGTCAGACTCCCGCGTAATTACGACCGTTTCGTTGGTCTAGTTGAACAGCTCCTGAAGGAGGGGAGAGTCCCTCCGGGTGGGGAACCACTGCTGAGAGTCACAGACCACACACTCCAAGAGCTCCTCTCCAGTCTTGGGGGGACCGCAGATAGAAGGATCTCAATTCTCTGTGCTATGGGTGGCAAGCCTACTTCTATTGACGACCTTGGCAAGATCCTTCCAACCAATGAATCGGTGCCAGTGATTGTTGGAGTAGGAGCTTTCTCCCATGGGGACTTGAATCAGGAAATAAGAAACGAGTTCGAAGAGCATATCGAGCTTGACAAAGACATGATGATGACCTGGCATATCTGCGCTGAAGTAATCTGGATGTATTCTTGGAGAGTTGGCGTTGTCAAGTCGCGCTATGCACAGACCTCGGCTTCAGAAACTGGCCAGAAATAAATGGTGCGACCGCCGGGAATCGAACCCGGGCCACAGGCTTGGAAGGCCTGAATCCTAACCCCTAGACAACGGTCGCTTGGTCTACAGCGCAGACTGTGTGGTCTTGATTTAAAGTAATCGCTGCAGAGGACTCCCTCAACGCAATCCTTTTGTTTGCTATATTCTGAACTCGGCAATAGGCTGCATATTCCACCTTCAAAGTCTGCTTCCTGATAGACAACCAATACCCAAGAGGCAATACGATGGACTCCCTGAAACACAATGGCATCATCGTTCTCAAAGCACCACCGCCACACGGATTCAGCATTGTTGTACGCGGTGAGGATGTGGTTCTCGATCGGAATCAGGAAGAGATGGCTGTAGCATGGGTCAGGAAACTTGGGACCCCGTATGTCGAAGATCCGGTCTTCATTAGAAACTTCATGACAGACTTCAGCAAGGCTCTTCGTGTGAAACCCATTCTGGAGCTTGAGGAAGTCGATTTCTCAGAGGTAGTCGCCTTCGTGGAGGTGGAACGTGCCGCCAAAGAAGCAATGACGAAAGAAGAGAAGAAGGCCGCTCGTGAGGAAAGGAAGATAGAGCGAGAACAATTGAAGGAGAAATTCGGCTATGCCCTAGTTGATGGAGAGCCAATGGAACTTGGCAACTATCAGACCGAACCATCAGGCATCTTCATGGGTCGTGGAGAGCATCCGCTTAGAGGTCGCTGGAAGACGGGCGCGACAGAGAGTGATATCACACTGAACCTTAGCCCTGATGTCCCAGTCCCAGAGGGTGACTGGGGCGAGATAGTATGGGGTCCCGACTACATGTGGATTGCCAAATGGACAGATGAGTTGACAGGCAAGACGAAGTACATCTGGCTACATGATAGCACTCCGATAAAGCAGGAACGTGAGGCTGCGAAGTTCGACAAAGCTATGAAGGTTGCGAAACGACTGGATGCGATTAGGGAGCACATAATGGATGGAATCCATTCTCAGAATCCCAAGAAACGGATGATAGCTGCGGCCTGCTATCTAATAGACAGACTGAACCTACGTGTGGGTGACGAGAAGGACCCGGACGAAGCCGATACCGTGGGGGCGACAACTCTGAGAGTGGAACACCTAACTTTCAGGAAGGACTCAGTTGTATTCGATTTCCTTGGAAAGGATAGTGTCGCCTGGCACAAGGAAATCAAGATGCCTGAAGATGTCTATAACGTCTTTCGTGAGCTGTATGAGAACGCGGTGGAGAGAGTTGAATCTTACAACTCCCGGAGGAGCAAGAAGACCAGCGTAGATCCGAAGAGACCTGCTCAGATATTCCCAAACATCGGAAGCACTCATGTCAATCGCTTTCTAAGTGAAGTTGACAAAGATTTGACGGCGAAGGTCTTCAGGACATTCCACGCAACACTGACAATGCAAGATGAACTCAGAAGGGCGAAGACGAAGCGAAGTGACCCTGACTTCATCAAGAAGGAAGCAGTCAAGCGAGCCAATCTTGAAGTCGCAAGAGTGATGAATCACACAAAACAAGCACCGAAGGGCTGGCCTCGCACCGCGGAACGTTACGAAGAGCGAATCAAGAAGGCCGAAAAGCGAGTCAAGAAGGCAGAATCACAGCTCAAGGAGAAGAGGAAGAAACTCAGGGCCTTGAAGAAGAAAGAGAAAGAGAGTCTAGTGAAACGTCAGGCGACTGTCACAAGGCAGAAGGAACTCACGAAGAAGTATGGCAAGTCAGTAGCTGACTGGCGTGAGAAGAGAAATCAAGCAAAGACCGCGTGGGACAATGCTAGGGACAGAAAACGTAGAACGCGAGCAAGCCGCCGCAAGGGCAAGACCACCAAGCAGCACCGTCTGAAGGAAGCACAGGCCCACATAGATAGAACCCGAGAGCGATTGGAGAGGATTGAGAACAGTCTTAGTCGGGCACGTGAAAGACACAACATGAGCAGGAAGTCACTTGAAACGAAGCAGCACGCGTTTGCTGTCTTCAGGGAGAAGTCTGCTGCCCGAATTGCTCGCAGTGAGAAGACTGTAGTATCTGCAAGAGATCGCGTCAAGAAAGCATTGCTCGCAAAGAAGAAGATAGAATCTGACTTCGCATTGGCTAGGGCATGCCGTACTTGGAATCTTGGCACATCTCTGAAGTCATATGTCCATCCCAAGGTAGTCTACAGATGGTGTGAGAGGATGGAGTATCCTTGGCGCAAGGTGTATCCAAAGACTCTGCAGAGGAAGTTCGCCTGGGTTGAGGACTCTCAATGAACTGACTCGTTCGTTCTTGGCCCTCTGGAAAAAAAATCATGACTGGAGATGAAGCGACTTCAAGGGGTTGTCGTAGAGCTTCCCTTGAAGTAGGTAGTCCCTTATCCTGCTCTCTATCTCATCCCTAGTATCTCTGAACTTGGTGAGTATTTCTTCATATGTTCCCTCAAATGCTGCGGGATCCTCAAGCGACCAATGATCGAGGCTCTTTGCTCCAAGGAATACAGGGCATTCCTGCTTCGCACGATCACAAACGGTTACAACTAGGTCGAAATCCTCCTCCAAGAATTGGTCCAGCTTCTTTGGATGAAGTCCGTTTGTGTCTATGCCTCGCTGTCGAAGGACCTTGAGGGCAAAGGGATTGACCTCGCTGCCGGGGGTAGTACCAGCACTATAGACCTCATAGTCGTTTCCACCTAGCACTCTAAGTAGAGCCTCAGACATCTGGCTTCGTGCTGAGTTCCCAGTACAGAGGAATAGGACTCGTTTCAAGATGAATTGCTCCTGGAAATCATCCGCATGTCTTGTTGAGGTGCTTTTAACTGACATGCATAAGAAACATAGTCCGAATGAAATGGAGCAATAACAAACACATGATATCGGGCGATTACAAGCCGCACATTGCCAAGATCCATCATGGTTTCCACGCAGAACTGTTGAGGGTCTTCGGAAAACAGACATCTTTGAACCGACTGAGAAGGTGGGTGCTAGAAAGCTTAACAAAGGGCGAATCATTGCGTGTCTGGCGTTACGACCCGCAACGGAGCTGCACTGTGCTGACCGCGCCTGTCCCTAGCAGTAGACTGGAATGGCTTGACATTGCGAGAGGTATTGGTATTACTGCAGTAGTCTTGGTTCATTCCATGATTCCGATGGTAGAGTTTGTGGTCACACTTCTGAGTGGCTTTGCAATTGCCCTGTTCTTCATCATGGCCGGCTTGACATATAATGGCGAGAAACACCGTAGTAACCTAAGAGGGTTCGCAATCTCCCGCGGAAGACAGCTCCTCATTCCCTACTTCTCTCTGTACACTATCATGATGCTAGTGTTCATACCATTATCAGGTGTAGTTGATACGTATCTAACTCCAAGTGAGGTGTTCTTCTGGTTTCTATACGGCGCAGGGCCTCCCAATCAGGCCACGCACCTATGGTTTCTGCCAGTTCTCTTTTTTGGTCTGGTGCTCTTTGCCGCGATTGACAGTGCAACGCACTCAATCTCGCCAAGAGTACGATGGCCCCTTGTGGTTCTTCTTCCAGTTCTCGCCTTTTGGATAACGGATGTATTCTCCCCGATGCTTGTCCCTTGGCGAGTGAACAGTATTCTCCTTGCTACAAGCTTCTGTATTGTTGGTTATGAGATCCGACGATACCGGCAACTCAATTCCTGGTGTACGGAATCGAAGGTCCGGGATTCTGCAGTCTTCTTGATTCTCTCAGTTGTTTTGGCTGTCACATCTCAGTTGAATGGTTTCGTGAATTTCGTCATGGACAGCTTTGGTACAAACGCATGGTTCTACATGATTACCGGAACATCGGGCACGATTGCTGTCTTCATGCTTTCAACTATATTCGAGCAATTGCCATCAGTTAGCAGAGCTATGCGATATCTTGGAGCACACTCCCAAGTCATCTACGAGATGCATCCCATCTTCTTCTATCTCGTTCCTGCGTCACTGGTCCTTCTTGGATGGCCACTCGAAGATGTGGGTGCGGCATTCAATTACTTCTGGCCGGTACGTTTTGTGCTTGCCTTAGGGTTCTCTATTCCGTTCGCACTGGTAGTGTCCAAGAACAGAATCCTCTCATTGATATTCACTGGTAGAAGGACGAGATAGTTCTGGGAGAATGAGGAGTGGTGCGCTCGCCGGGATTCGAACCCGGGAAGTGAGCAGACTGAGGAATGGAGCCTGACTTGAACGTTTCCAATGGACTGCATAAGATAGAACGGACCGACGGTTAACCAAGAACTGCCTCCAAGTAATACAACAGTAGCTGATTGACAAAGAACGTGAGCAAGATGAGGACCAGGGAGCTGATTGCCTTGGCGGCTATCCATAGGGTAGAGGGCCATGTCTTCATCTTTTCCACCTGTTCAAAGAGCATCGTAAGCTGAAGGCTCACGAGCGTCAGTTGCTGAGATGGAATGTCAGGCTCTGAAAGCGAGGAGGAAACTATGCTTCGGATGTTAGAGAGGACGGCATTAACCTCTGTGCTGACTTGGGACAGATGTTTCTTCTTTTCCGCTTCCAAGATGTTGTGAACGTAGTATTGAGGGACCAGAAAGAAGATGCAAATAGTTGCTATTGCTAGCGCCAAGCCTGTCGCGGGAATCAAAGACAGTAACGGACTGTTCGAACTTAGATGGTGTACGAGGTATACGAGCACGGGAATCAGGAGTATTAGCAGGAGGGAGTACATGAACACGCCTCTCAAGAGCACCTCGGAGAACGAAACAAGACCTCCTGCACGGTCAGGTGAGATTGGTTCTACTGAAATCTGCAGTTTCCGTCCAATATCCTTGGAAACGGACATGACAACCACTCCAAGCCATATGGCTACCCCAAATAGTGGTAGCATTATGAGGCTGAACTCGATAACGGACATGTAAAGCCAAACTGGAGACAGTGGATCGATAGGGAACAATGGATTAGGCATTGTTGGCATCACAAAGAGGAATATCGAAACCAAGGATAATGCAATGAAGGGGATGCCGAATAGGAATCCTCGAGCGCTGTTCATCCTGCATCCTAACTCTTCTAGGTACATCTCATACTCATCGTCCTCTGTCAAGAAGACATAACGAATCTCTCTAAGTCCTTCGTCCAGTGTCTTATAGTAGCCGCTTAGGAAGAAGAGTCCAACCGTAATTAGCAATGAGAAATCCAACTGGACCAAATGCATGAAGGAGAGCAAGACCTGTGCAGTCTGTCCTTCAAGAAGAGTAAGCACGATGAACCCGGTGTAGGTCAAAGCGCCAACAAGGATAATCGCGTTGGTGAGTTTCATTGGTGCTCTTGAAAGTGCAGCAATCACTGGGTGCATCTTGGAACCGGGTCCTCGTGTGCCCTTCTGCATCTGACTCAACTCGCCAAAAGGTGTCTAGATTCCAACTTCCTTTTCAATCTTGCACAGCGATGCCAAGCGGAAACTGCGATCGAATGCAAGGACTACATTCTACAAGGTCGTGTTGGGTATCTTTTTGTCTGACCTGCCGCTGTTTCTCTCAAACCTCTCGGTGAAGCTCTCGTCGCTCCTATCGCACTACCAGACATCGGCTATTCAGATGATTTCAGGACAAGAAGTGGTGCGCTCGCCGGGATTCGAACCCGGGCCGGATCCGAACTACGGTTCCGAGGGATAAACCCCCGCACATTGGCAGGGATCCATCATAGCCCCTAGACAACGAGCGCAGTGGAACTGACCCTAGTCGTGAGTGTTAAAAAGTTTGCCAAGCAAACCAGATAGAATACAATCATTGACATAGTGCTAGGATTTACAGTTGACAAGGAGAATGTCACGTTGTATCATGACACATCCACAGCCACAAGGCTAGATTGGATAGAAGCTGCGAAAGGCGTAGGAATCACGTCTGTCATTCTGGTTCACTCAATTATCCCCACCGTCAATCCGATAACCACTCACCTGAGTAGCTTCACAATTCCCCTCTTCTTCATGCTGGCTGGTCTAACATACAATAATGATAGGCATAGAGGTCGGCTTCGGAGTTTTGCGGTATCGCGCGGCCGGCAATTCCTGATTCCATACTTCTTTCTCTATTTTGTACTCATAGTGCTTTTCGTACCTCTCTCCCCGAACATAGAAACATACCTGACTCCTGACCAGCTTGTCTTCTGGTTCCTCTATGGGAATGGCCCTCCGTTATCTGCATCACACCTGTGGTTCTTGCCAGTTCTATACTTCGGACTGATGGTATTCGTAGTAGCAGACAGGCTCATGCAGAACCTTCCAGTCCATTCCAGATGGATTCTTGCAGTCGTGTTTCCGCTGTTGGCTATTATCGTGCAATTTGTCTTCGCGCCGGCTTTGGTGCCTTGGCGTCTTGGCGGTGTATTGATTGCCGCCACGTTCGTGCTCTTCGGGAATATGATGCGGCATTACAAAGGAATGGATCCATGGCGCACTTCTTCTAGAGCAATTGACGCCGTTCTATTCATCCTGCTGTCAATACTACTCGTGCTTATTTCCAGTCTCAACGGCTTTACAGACATTGCAGTAGACAACTTCGGTGTGAGCATATGGTTGTACTTGGTGGCCGGGACGACTGGAACCATTGTGGCATTCTTAGTTTCAAGCTCTCTGCTCTCAATCCTGTCCCTCAGGAGAGTCTTCATGGCGCTCGGCAAGAACTCTCAAGAAGTATATGAAATCCATCCGATTGCATTCCCGCTGGTTCCTTTGATTGCACTTTCTCTGAATCTGTCCTTTGATGACCTGGGGCTTGCTCCCATCTTCTGGTCCATTCGATTCTTGCTAGGTGTTTCAGTCGCCTTCTTGCTGACCAAGTATGTGATCACGAGAAATCGGGTTCTTGCGTTTCTCTTCAGAGGATCAGAACGAATTACGCCTCCAGTACGAGTCACAGAAGCTGAGCCAACTGCTTGATCTTGAGAGCTCTAAATGTTGATTCGTACTCAATCGCATCAGGCCCTCTACGCTCATGATCTAGCGCCATGTAAGATCCGTTCACCCAGTATCCGGTCCTCTTCTCTTGCATCCAAGACTCCGGAAACATGTAGGTCCCACGTTCGGTACGATGGGACTCTAGGAACTCCATCATCCGTTTGAACCACTCACTGTTCCTCGTGGCTTCGAAAGGCGCCATCATCTCCAGACTGAGCAGTAGATTTTCATTGGTTTCATCTTCAGGAGGTGCAAAGTAGTTGGGAAGGTGCACGCTCCATCCAATCACGTAGTATCTTGTCCCATGCTTCATTAAACCATAGCCCGGTTGCAGCTGCTGGTATTCTGAGCTCAGTACAAGCTCAGCAACTCTCTCGGACTTCTCTCTCAGCTCTGGGTTCTGCAGTATGTCTTTGGAACCGGCAAAGGCCCGGACGTCATGGACCCAAGGCAGAGCAAGCCTCTGGCCGAAATACAGCTCAGGATTTACCAGCTTATGCCGATTCATCTTCTCTGGAATAGGAAACTCGCCCTCATCTGCATAGACTCTTTCAAAGTCCGGTCTCTCAGCGAAAGAATGAATCAGGTTCAAGCGCTTGACCAAGAAGTCGTGAACGGGTTTCGTATCATGATAGCCAGTGTAGGCCAAGAACGAGGCCACAATCGCTCGAAGAAACTCTCTAAATGGATGCCCAATCTCTGGTTCATTGCCCTCAGACAACCAGATTCTGAAAGGGAAAGTCATTCCATCAAATGGCTGTAGCCCGGCACGCATCCCAAGAGCCCCAAGCTTCCCCATCACATTCTCGAACGCATCTGGACTACTGGAGTGTATCATCTTCATGTTGAACTGAGGGCTCAATCTTGCCAACCAAGTCTTGACAATCTTGCTTTCAAGGAAGTCGTTCAAGACTTGACTGACCTTGCTTACGTCGTGTTCTTCTAGAATCTCCACCATTGTGCGGAAACGAATTGCAGGTCCTGCGTTATCAACCAGCCAATGTGCCAAGTCTATTGAGCTCAGTTGTCGACCTCTCCTTTCCAGTATTCCATTCTCCATAACTCATAATTGGCGGCAGTATTAAGAATTCATTGACCAGGCAATGGATGGTCTAGCCTATGCCAGATGACATTGAGACTCTCAAAACACAGATTATGACTGAGGTGTATGAGAAACGGATGCTTCTCACCTCTATCCGTGATAGGCAAGAGGGGTGGACATTGGTTTCAGGGCTTTGGAGCCCGTTCTATATTCAGCTGCGGATGCTGAGTTCCTTTCCCGAAACCCTTCAGAAGGTCGGTAGGGCAATGGCCATTCTTCTGGAGGATGAAGCGCCTGACGTGAACAAGGTTGTTGGTATTGCATTTGCAGGCGTACCTATCGCCACTGCTATCTCTCTGGAATCAAAACTCCCTGCCTGTCACACTCGGAAATTGGTCGGAGTCAGAAATGAGGAGGATCTTCAACGCGCAATCAAGGAGTATGGCCAACACTCGATGATTGAGGGAATCATAGAGGATAGCGACGTGCTCTGTATAGTGGATGACCTTGTAACACGAATGGAGAGCAAGCTTGTAGCACGCGCCCAAGTTCTGGCCGAGATTGAGCGACGGAACCTCAGAAACGTCAGCTGCGACGACATCGCCGTAGTGGTTGATAGGCAGCAGGGTGCAGCTGAACGTGCAAGAGAACTCAATCTCAGGCTGCATTCGCTGATTCGCTTGGTCGACGAGGGTGTGCCCAATCTTCGAAGCGTTATGTCCTCCGAGGAATATGATTTGGTAAGTGATTACCTTGCGAACCCACAAGAGTATCCTCCACCAGAGTGAAAGAATATCGGCGTAGAGGAATACCAGAATCTCAAATAGTAACTGATTTCATCTGGTACCTTTGCCAGGGATTGAAGAATGAGCGGCACTAGCGATTCCGTCAAGCACATGCTGAATTTGGCTCTAGCTACCGCACTAAATGATTTGGAGTACTATCAGCGCAGCTTGGAGAGGACCAACAATCCAGAAGTCCGTGCCCTCCTCATGGTGCTCGAGGAGTCCGAGGAAGACCTCATCGATAGGATAGAACATATGATGATTGCTGGAATCGTGGACGCTGTGTTGGAAACCAAGGACTCGAAGGCGAGGTACGAGGCGCCTAATGAGAATCCGTTCGAGTTCGCCTCACCATTTGCATCAAGCTTACAGTTTCAAAGATGGAGTATATGCAACGAAACCCTTGAGCGCAGCCTCAAAGCATACTCCTTCTACCTCTCAATAGCGGCTCGGGCCAAGTCGGAGGTCGTGAGTGCCCTGCTCTTATACCTTGCAAATGTCAAGTCTAGACACATTGCACGATTGCGAAGAGTATGCGAGTCCTTCGATCAGTGATACTATACCCTATCGACACTTTCTGTTATGCGAGGTCAATTAGACCACGTGTTCCAAATACATTATATAATATAGAGAACGAAATAAATAGATATGTAGATAAATTTATAAGTAGTATAGTATATATGCTTATGCGTGGCTTTCAAGCTCATCCTAGGACATGGCCCTCTGTTTCTCCACTGGAAACCAAGGGGCCAGAGGGTGCCTATGGAGCAATGCGTGAGTTGAAAGAAATGAGCAAAGAGAATCCGACATCAATTCCGCCTGTAGTACTTGACGACTACTCCGATTTCGAGATGTTCGCAAAGGGAGCGGTTCTTGTGTTGTATTCTCCTGAATACTTCCACAGCCCATTCTTGGATGATAAGAAACGATTACGAAGGGTGACTCTGACAGCTCTCGGTGTCAGAGTCAATGGCATAGCCCTAACCTTCAAGCATGTTCTGGACTACAACAACTTATGCGACACGTCGAAAGACTGGAATGAGCAGACTCAGGAGATAGATCATCACATCACACAAATTATGGCAAGACTTGGCTCAGAGGGGAACCTGATTCGCGGAACTGTGGAAACGGAGCCCTCAATTGGAGAAGCCTTGGTGATGCGGCCTTAGAATATGGTCAGCGACTTCTTGCCGCTGTACTAGCGTGTCCTAGGTTAATCAAGCGAGGTAGCACTGTTTCTGTCCGAAACAACACTATTATCAGTCCACCAGCGGATATTCTATTGAAGAATGGTGACCAAAGTAGAGCCAGTAGAGGACATAGTCCCTCGTATTCTGGAACGATATGAGAAGCACCCACGAAACTGGAGGGTCATGCATACTCCTAGAGGCGAGATGCTAGTTGTTGGACCTGACTCTGTCTTCCAGCTTAAGCTGATATCTCTAAACCCTTTCGAGTTCACCGGCTCGGGCGTTGAGATGACCAAAGACGACAACGTGGTCAAGTCGCTGAAGTCGACCCCTGAGTTTGGTTTAAGGCCATTGTCTGATGTTGACATACAGAGAATCATCGAATCGTTGACCGACTCAAGTAGGCCAAGGTTTGATTTTGGTGAAGTGATCAAGAGAGAACCTATGAGCCCCTCGAAGGTCAGAGGAAGTTCCGTTGAACACCTTCTTAGTGGTCCCATTCTCCACAGACCGAACCTCGGGTCCCTCAGTCCAGAAATCCTGCGAATTCAGGAATCACTCGACCGTTCTGCAAGAACTACGTTCAGAAAACGGTATCCTGAGCGAGCCGGGATGTTCTTCTAGTCGGGAACTACAATGCTTTAAGAAGTCGTAGATACCTCCCGACCGAAGCCACGTGGTCGATGGTGTCTGATTATTCGAAATCTATCCATTCTTGACAGCAAAGGCCAAAGCCTGGTGACATCTCATTTCGGAGAATGTCACTCGGAGACGATCCAGACTAGAGTTGGTGGGCCGGATGTGATTTGAACCCGTGGCCATCGCACTGTTTCCATGAATTACTTAATTACGCTAGATGTTCGCACTTCACGTGAGATAGCTTAATGTGAAGTCCAAGAAGTGAGCTTCTGATGTCATCTACAAAGATTGTAGTAATTGGTGCTGGAAGTCTACAGTTCGGTCTAGGAACTTGCGGAAGCATATTCAATTCTGATATTCTAGAGGGGGCTCATGTGAGTTTGCTTGATATAAACGCCGATAATCTGGAATTAGCGAGAGAAGCATGTCAAGCAAAGATCGATCATGATAATCTGAATTTCACGTTGGAATCTACAACCAAACGTGAAGAAGCTTTGAGGGGAGCAGATTTCGTAATCAACTCCATTGAAGTGGGCCCAAGGTTCTATTGGTGGAACTTGGATATGAAGATTCCATGGAAGTATGGAAGCTCTCAGGTCTACGGGGAAAACGGGGGGCCTGGAGGGATGTTCCATTCATTTCGGATAGTTCCACCTATACTTGACATCTGTGAAGATATCAACAGACTCTGTCCTTATGCTGTTTTCATAAACTACTCCAATCCAATGTCTAGAATCCTCTTGGCCATTGAAAGAGCATATCCTAATCTGAAGGTGGTCGGTCTTTGTCATGAGATTGATTTTGCCGAGGATCTTCTTCCGAGGATTCTGAAAATCCCTTTTGACAAGATGGACCTATGGTGTGGAGGATTGAATCACATGGGGTCCATAATCAAAGCTAGACATAAGGATACAGATAAGGATCTGATTCCTGAGATTCGGCGAAGGGGCGTCAAGTTCCTCAATAGATGGAGATGGAGCCTAACATCAAGGCTGGCGCGTCCAGTTGATCTAACAATCTACATTCTGGAAAACTTCGGATTCATGCCGTATACTACCGATTCTCATTATGGTGAGTATATAGGATGGGCAAGAGAAGTTGCCAATTTGAGAGGTATCAAGAATTTCTACTCTGTCTATCGGAAATATCTCTGGTTCAAAGGGTTTCAGATTCGCTACAATCTTAGAAGAAAAAAGGGACACAAAGCAGTGAAACCTGATGACGAACGAGCAATTCCAATAATAGAAGGCATCCTGTCAGATAGCAATCATCATGAGTTGTCAGTGAATCTCCCAAATGACGGCATAATCTCCAATCTTCCCCAAGATTCAATTGTTGAGTGCCCAGCAGTTGTCAATAGATCAGGAGTACATGGAATAGAGCTTGGAGAATATCCAGAACCACTGGTCGATCTACTTAGAGAAGAAGTCGGTGTTCAAGATTCAGTGGTAGAAGCCATTCTCAACAAGTCTAGAGATTATGCCGTGCAGGCTCTTCAAGCAGACCCGAATTTTCCACGCAAACACCTCATCAATGCATTTCTAGATGAAATGTTAGAGCTTCAAAAAGAATGGGTTACTTTGGCATAAGAGAATCAGCGTCGAACGAGAAATAGATGGTGGGCCGGACGTGATTTGAACACGTGACCACCGCACGTTTGAGCGTGCGTGGAAGTCAGGCTCGCATGTCAATGCGGTATTTTCTAGCTAATTGGATTGACTCCAATCTACTCATAGCCGGGCTAGACCACCGGCCCATTCAAGTTCGTCATCACCGAGGCCGACGATTAAAAACGTTGCGACGTGGCTGGCACACTAGTCTAGTCCCGTGCTTCCGAAACCCCCCTCTCCACGTTCGGACTCTTCAAGGGTTTCAACAACCTCTAGGAGCGCCTTAGGCACTCGACGAATCGCCAGCTGACTGATCCGCATTCCCTTGGTAATCTTGAACGGTTCATTCCCATGGTTGATTAGGACAGACTTCACCTCACCACGGTATCCACTGTCAATTGTGCCAGGAGCATTTAGCACAGTCACCCCGTGCTCCAACGCGAGCCCGCTTCTTGGTCTGACTTGTCCTTCATAACCCGGAGGTATTTCAACAGAGATGCCGGTGGGCACAGCATACCTTGCACCGGGTTCGAGAACATGGTCCACAACTGAATATAGATCGAATGCCACATCTCCCTCATTTGCAAGCCTAGGAATCTTCGCACCGGGAGAGAGCAACTTCACGCCAACTATGACCCTGTCAATATCCATCATGAGCACCCACAGACTGGCTGTCTGATTCTCCCCTGTTTCTCTCAGATATACTTGCGGTTTCACTGTTCCTTGAGCAGTTGCGCTGACTATCAAAGCGCTCCTTGTCCGAGCGAAGGTTTAAGGCTGAAGCTGAGAACATACGCATGAGGATGGCTTCAAACTGGGTAGTCCAGTAGGAAAACCGATATGCTTCGAGCACTGATTTTGGTGTACATTGCTCTGGTTTTCGTTTCTGAGATTATCGATCGAAAGCAGAAGTACTCCGCTGATGAAGCTCTCAAGAGAACACCTACGCGCGCCGAAGTGATAGCTGTAGATTTCAGAGAAACCCCCTGGATCCGACGAGACGGCTTTGTTCACACCAGTTTCAAGTTTCCGTCTGACAAAGACGCGCATTTCCGAACACGCGGACCCCCGGTGGAACAAGAAGGAAAGAAGACTGACGCGGCCGAGATAAAGGTCCCATTCACCATTATGTTGTGGTCTCGTCTTTCTACTTGGCATCAACGGCCCAACCATTATGCTGCTGATGACAAGGGGCCAAATGAGGATACATGACTTCTCTTCTTGACATATCGCGTTTGACTTTGCTCACCTAGCAAGCTTTATTAAGTAATACATAGTATATCATACATAGTATATAACAAATAGTGTGTGATACACATGTACACAACGAAACACGGAAACAACACTGGTGAATCAAATGTCGAAGGCAGATCAAGAAATGGACAGGTGGGCTAAGGAAGTGAAGCGCGGCGCTGTAACACTAGCTATACTTGCCCTTCTCAAGAGAGAGCCAGCCTACGGCTATGAGCTGGTGAAACGACTAGAACAGAAGGTTTCTTTCCTGCAGCTTGAGCAGGGGACAGTATACCCGCTACTCCGCAGGATGGAGAAGCGGGGCCTGCTTCACTCTGAATGGGATTATGAAATCGAAACCAGACCCAAAAAATACTACGCCCTGTCCGATGAGGGACGTCGCGCTCTCGAGATGATGTCAAGGACCTGGGACGTACTATCACGTGAAATGAATGAAATCACAACGGGGGTTGGAATGCAATGACTAAGGACCCAATGAAGCTAATAGAGGAATACTTGGAGAGAGTGAAAGTCTACTTGCCCTTGGCTAGTGAGGACTTGCTTATGGAAATGCGTACTCATCTAATCGAAGAGGCTGAGGCAGTCGGCGGGGGACAAATGACTGCAGGCTCTGCACTGATGGCCATTGAACGAATGGGCGACCCGAAGGCTGCAGCCAACGAGTATGCCGGGACAGGAAAGAAAGTCGGGCCGGTTCCGTCGGAGTACACACAGCCGGTGCTACGGATCTTGGGAGTGCTCGTGGGTTTCGGGATTGCCTTCTCAATAGCGGCCTATGTGATTGGAGCCGCTATCCTGGTTCCAATCGGTATCATTGCTTCGGTTGAGAACTGGCCATTCAGCCTCCCCATCAGCATCCTCGTCAACATCATCTTCGTTCTTCTCATATTCGGAGGCATTTCGCTTGCAGACAGAAACAAGATGCCTTCAGAGAAGACACTCCTGGAGAGTTTCTTCGGGATTGGGACTGAGGGTTTCAAGCCCAAGGCGCGTTCTGATGCAGCTGGAGAACTTGTGTTTGGAGTTGGTTTCGGGTTCTTCATTCTCATGCCACAACTCCAGATGCTCTACTCGTCAGCATTCGCACCATTTGTTGGTGCGGTGGCTGGGTTGCTGTTCGTAGGAGCGTTGAAAGGCGCACTATTCCTAGTTGCTGGTGAGAACAACGTCAACCTCATCTTCGAGGCTGGCCTAGGTGTCATCTGGATTCTGTTCTCGACGGTTCTAATCAACGTTGGGTTCCCATTGGAGTATGCTTGGGTCAACAACAACGGTACATGGAGTCTATTCAACCTGACCGAGTTCTTCGTTCAGAACGAGATACCTTTCATACCATTTGACTGGATCTGGATGTTCATCATCTTCATGATCGTGGTGACCAGTGCATGGAGACTCATTGTGGCATCCATAAAGGTGCCCATGTATCTCAATCGTGGTAGAGGGCTTTGGTGGCAAGGTGACTGGAGCAAGAAATCCTTGAGGAGGCCACGTCGGCGCACGAAGCTGGTTTCGAACCAGAATCCAAACTACAGGGTCTATCACGATGGATACCAAGAGTCTGAAGACTGATTGTCTACTTTGGGGACTTCAAGTCCCCACCATTCTCTTTTTTGGCTGTTCAGCATGAGATTTTGACATCCTTCTATTCTCCATGAGAGCGTATAGAAATGCTACCAGAATCATGGCACTCACAAGCAGGGCAACCTCGGTGGAGAATACTAGGAAGATACTGACAACTAGCACGACAAGAACAAACATCGATAGTAGCACCATGATGCAATCGCTCTCATCCGCCGCCAGCGGAAGCAAGCCCCAAGCTTCAGTCATCCTTCTTCTCCCTCAATCCACAAGCGTATGTAAGGATGACTGCCTAAAAGTGATGGCAATTGGTGCCGCGGCGCGGATTTGAACCGCGGACAACACGGTCTTCAGCCGTGCGATCTCCCTGGCTGATCTACCGCGGCACGCTTTCGTTTTCAAGCCTTTTGGCTTCCGGATATAAAGATAGCGGGAGCAATCTCACCTAATCTTGTGATTCATGAAGCTGGCGACCAAGGCCGCTAGAATTGCCGCAGAGTTTACTGCAAGTGGGTAGACAAAGAGTGAGTCTAGAAAGGCTAGGGTGGCCAATGGTGATGGCAGATTCACACCATCTGCTATTGCGAAAGGGATGAAGTAGAACATCAGAAAGATGCATGTCAACAGAGCCACTCCAACGAATGCTGGCATGTCCGTCCTGGAGCGAGCGAATTCAGAAAGCCACGCAATCCTGCCGCCTTTGGCTCTCAGCCGTTTCCTGGTCTTCCTCCTTGCGACTGAGTGGGCCCAGCGATACATGGCTTCCGCCATCAGGATATAGCCACCAGCCAAGACTACAGTAGCCCCCAGTGCAACAATTAGCTGGAGTTCCGCGCTTAGGACTTGAACGTATGCTTGTGCATGCCACAGGATTGGAATCTGCACCAGTCCTGCAATCCCTATGAATATCAAGATGAGTCCGGGTTTGCTACCACGTCTCCACCAAACTGCGAGGCTCATGTTTTTCTACCTGGCTTCTGAGTTGGCCGCTCAGACATGTGGTCTGCACTTTAAGCTTTTGGAACGCAAAGCCCTTTGTCACCTCTCATATACTCGGCTGGCCCAGTATCTTGAACCAGTGTCCATTGTCACATCTCTCCAGAATCACAAGACCAGAGTCTTCTAGAGCTCTGACAGTGGATTCTAGAGTCTGGTTCTGATTTCCAGCAAGCCTGTACCCGACTTGGGACACATCTCCATCTGGGAACGTGAACTTTGCGTTGAAGAGAAATCTATCTTCTGGACAGACTATCTTGGCACCGAGAACGGATAGTATTCCCTCTTGTTTCAGCACTCTCCTAATCTCACTCATGACCAGTTTCTTTCTATTCCAACCTCTCATGTACCCAAGTGAGAACCAAAGTGTAGCAATATCGAAGGATCCAGTTCGAAAGCAGAGTTGACTCCCATCAGAAACGACCCATTGTGCAGGAGCCCCGTAGATATGTGCCTCCCTAATCTTGTTCAGGCTGATGTCTACCACACAGACTCTGTCCTTCTCCAGTCTTGAGAGCAGCCCCTCCCCGCCACCTCCAATGTCTATAATCAAGCCATCAGATGGAATGCTGTCTAGTCTGATTTCTTGCAGGGGGGTTTCAAAACTTGAGCAATCTTCACTCATCGGGGGTGTTGTTGGGACCGCAAGATTTGAACTCTGCGCCTATCCAGATGCCAATCTATGCTCATGCAGCAGCAATACCGTGTAACACCTGGACAACATAACATCTCAAGTTCTGTGATTCATCTGTCTTGGACACTAAGTATCGATAAGATGGTGTCTTGGTGATGACCGAATGACTGTTAGATGTGGCGCATGTGGTTCCAGAATCAATGTCCAGATAGTCTATGACTCATCCTCAAACGAAGGTAAATTGAGATGCCAGTCCTGTGTCAACACTCGATTCCCGATGGGCACACGAGTCGTCAAGTTCGTTGACAGATCACAGCCGGTCGGACGTGCCTACTATATGAGTCTGGAAACAGAAGATGATTTGGACCTCATTCTACGCGTGGGTGAGAGAGCCCGAAAGATCAACGCAGAAGGGTTTGAGGCACACTTCTATAGGGCCCACATGTCGGAGAGGCTCATCGTTCCTAGGTCCTTCTCGTTGAGTCATGCAGAGAGTGCTATCCAGATGCGGGGGCACATAGACAAGCTGCGATTATGGATGGAAACATCAAGAGTGTTTCAACAGGTAAAGGAGGAGGAAGTAAAATCAAGGTCTCTTCCGGAACCGACTTACCCTCTCTTCGCACCCGTCAACTCCTAAGCATTTCTTGCACGCAGAAGTGTCCTTGAATTCGAATACCAAGTGTGGCGGAGAATGGACTCCCCCTGGTCTCTATGATTTGGCCGACAACATTCATTCCACATGGTTCAGATTTGTTACACTTGATACGTTCTGCCTCGACCGCCGCCACTGCGTCTCCGAACTACTACGACCACAGCAATCCAGAATAGCGTGTAGATGACGAAGAACCAGTCGCCAGGACCCCATGGGATATAGGGCTGCAACGGAGTCGAGAAGAGCTGGTCAAAGAAGCCGAATATGTACTGGAAGAATGTGTCCATGTATTCGGGTTGTGCGAACTGCAATTTGCATCACCTTTAGTACATCAGAAATGTGGGTATCAAACTTGTTTGTTTGTATCACGTACCGGGGTTCTTGCATTCGAGGTTACTTAAGATAATATGCTAGGTATACTCCAAGTGCCGACAGCTTTCACTCATTCTTGATTTCATCTCTGAGCAATCCGTAGTGATATAGACCCCAGCGTTCGCCGTCCTTTACTCCGCACTCTCGTAGATGCCCTTCTCTCTTGAACCCCAAGCGTTCCGCCAGTTTCCAACTCTTCTCATTTGCATCACGCGTGATGATGATCACCTTGTGTGCCTTCAAGCCGTCAAAGAGAAACTTGACTGACCGTCTGGCTGCCTCTGTTGCGAGTCCCTCTCCTTCACGGGCTGGATCGATGTAGTACCCCAATTCGAATGACGGAACATCCCAGTTCTTCGGCTCTATCCAGATCTCTCCCGTGAATACCTCACTCTCCTTGTGCCAGATTCCCATAACGAACCTTTCTCGCGATATCCATTCTGCTGCATGTTCACGCACCTTGATCTCCGCATCTTCCAAGGTTAGGACCTCTTTGGCTTCATCTAGATGCTCTTCGAGCAGTTTTCGATTGTTGCCCCTCTCTAGCAATGCGAAGAGATGTTCTCCATCACCCTTCTCATACCTTCTAAGAACTAGTCTTTCTGTATCGAGTCTTGACGGTATCTCAAGTAGAAGCTTGTGCATAATCGAGGTGGCCTCCGTTCGGGTAGAGCGACAGACCACACCATAACAACCACGAGATAAGGTTTGGGTGGGCCACAACAGCAATAAACTGGCTGACTTTACCTAGGCGAATGTCAGGGGAACTGTTGCTAGATGATTAGAATACAGCTAGAGGGCGTATCCGAGGTCGAAGACTTAGTCGAGTTCATCAAGGCCAGCTATGCAAACGACTACCGGCGAATCTGGCAGATTCACGAACGAACCATTGGTATATTCCTCCACGAATCGATTGGAATTCCGGAAACAGCTGTGTACTCCGTCATCACTACACTCGACCACAGTGAGTTGGAAGCGCGTTGTGAGCTGTCAATCATGTATGCAGGAGGGTCAATGTCACTAATCGGGGCTGGTAGATTCGATTCTTTTACGAAGAACATGACCGATGCAATCCGTGAACTTGCAGAAAAGAAGGGATGGAGCTTCAAGGTCGAGGAAGTGAAGGTCAAGCCCGCTGGGGAGATGTGTCCGCACTGTGGGGCGGCTTACCGATACACGGATGACAAAATCCGAGAAGATGGGACTGTGATCTGCCAGAACTGTTCGAAGGTCTTCAGCGTCGAGAGAAACAAATCGTAGAATGAGAATGGTGGACAGTAAAACCCGACTTCGGTTGCATAAATGCAACTGTTGCAGCTCTCGTTCACCCAAAGGAACCGTTTTAACATGCATGGGTTGAACTGCCATTATGAGCGAACCCAAGACAAGACCAACGGACGCGAAGGTGAAAGACTTCTTGGACGCGGTTGAGCATCCGCAGAGAAGAGAGGATGGATTAGAGCTTCTAAAGATTATGGGGGAAATCACCAATGAAGAACCTGTCATGTGGGGTCCAAGTATTGTCGGCTTTGGCTCATATCACTACAAGTATGAGAGTGGCCGTGAGGGCGACATGCCGGTCACAGGATTCTCGCCACGCAAAAGTAGTCTATCGGTCTACATCATGACCGGCTTTGATGAGTACAGTGATCTTCTGGGAAAACTTGGGAAGCATCGAGTTGGCAAGTCCTGTCTCTACATAAACAAACTCGCCGACGTAGATATCTCTGTGCTGAAAGAGATAATCAAGAGATCTGTAGAGAGACTACTCGAAGAGCAAGACGAATAGACAACATGAAGAATCGTGGACCGGGCGAGACTCGAAGATTGCTCTCTCGGTCATTGCCCTCCCGATTCAAACAGTCTGTTGACGAATTTGCATCCATCATGTGTAGGAGGCTTGTAAAAACACATCTTCTCTGGTATCTCCTTGGAATACTTGACACAACCCCAGCATTGACTGAATATGCGAACCCCCTTTCTCTCCCTGTGAGCAATGCACAGCTCAATTGCCTTATCCAAGGGAATGGAAAGTTCAGATGGCATAGTCTTGCTTCTCTCATAGAGAGTCAGACATTATTGGCTTTTCGGAATCGATAGAGGATGGTTGGCCAAGTGAGAATCGAGTTTGTTGATGCTTGTATCTATAGCTTGGCGTTGACATAAACGATTATGAGTTGAGCAGTCAACGGAATCGTTCAGTTGAGGTCTATTGGAGGGCAGAAAAACGAGTAAAACAACCTCGGAACACACCCTTGTCCTTTCGGTCATAGCTGCAGTCATGATCATACTAGCCCTAATCCTGCCCTTTGCATATCGAATAGACGTTGGCCCCGGGCCTGACTCAATTCGAGCAATGACTTGGGACTACATAGAATCTAGCTGGTACTCGGGATTCAGACTCTGGAATCCTCTAGACACACTTCCGTATACGATTCTACGGCTTGCGTTTGCATTGTTCTTGGCTAGACTCTGTTTGGGACTCACTACTGCACGAAAGACAATCCTCATTGGAATTCTTGCAGAGCTACAGCCAGTTTTCGTGTCTGTCGCACTGGTCTACTCAATTAACTGGTCTGGGGATCCATTAGTTCCTCTCTATGTACCGTTGCCAATCATGTTCATCTTGGGAATGATTCTTGTTCTTGTCTTCAAACGCAGGAATGGGGGAGAGCAGGACATATCGATTGGAAAGGAATGGCGTAGAGGATAGGACGGAAACAGACCTAGCTCTAGGTATCTTCCTGCTGTTTTCTGTCAAGTTCGTCAAGAAGGCCCTTCTGGTTCTGGCACCTGATATACCACGCACGAAAGGAGACCTAGGTCTGCGCAAGACTCTTTCTTTTGTTTTCCGAAGTCTAGGCAAGATTATGCGCAAGATGATTACTGACTCCCGCTATGGGAGAATACGGAAGATTGACCGGGAAGTCAACATCGAACTAGAGAAGAAGGCTGGCTATGCGTTGATTGCTGGAAGAAAACTAGTAGAGTCCGTTTGATTGAAAGAGATCGTGGGCGGAGTGAGATTCGGTGTACGTGCCATCTTGGTTCTTATCCGAGTTTAGGTGTCTTTAGTCGTGCTTGGGATACCCCAGCTCCCTGATGGTAGAAAACTCTCTGCTGGTTCCCAGTACTACTCTCATTCGAACTGAATGCACCTTACTTTCCCTTTGAGCCCCGCCCCAAAACAACCGTTGCAGGAGATACATCGAGCAGGCTCTTGCTGATCAACTTTCGCTTCCTCAGTCCAACGGTGTAGAAGCGCTGGCTCACTAATCAGTGGACGACTAAGCTGAATCACATCAAAAGCAGCTGCGGAATCTCCATTCCCCGTTAGTAGCTTCACCACGGTTTCTGGAGACCGGATTCCACCTACCAATCCGAATAAGAGGCCACAGTCACGTGCAATCGAACGGATAGTCATTGCATCATCCAAGAAATACGCCTCACCTGCATCTTTGGGGTCTTGAGTCGCGTCAGGTCCACTGAATATCACACAATATGCCCCCGCTTCTGCAAGTTCCTTTGTCAGCTCACCTACTTCTTCCGGCCTGACCGTTTTCGAGCTTGAATCCACCTTGACCTGGATTGGAATATCGACCGCATTCTTCACAGCTCTTACAGCATCCACCATTGCTTTGCTACGTCCCTCGATTGTCGATCCTGTATATGGATCATTTACTGGGCGCTTGTTGTACGCAGGGTCAAAGAATTGCCAAAGCCCGTAATGATGAGCTCCGTGAAGCTCAATCAAATCAAATCCTGCTTCGACCGCACGCAGTGCCGCATTCGCATAGGCCTGAGTGACTCTTTCGACATGCTCCACTGTCATTGCCTTCACTCTAACAGCGTTGCCCTTCTGTTGAGGGACTTCCATGTCACTGGGTCCGAAGATGTCGTGGCCTGAGTATTTCGGGAAGCTCCTACTCCCGCAATGAACCAATTGAGCTGCTGCTAGACCGCCCGAAGAATGAATTGCGCCGACTAGGCGTCTTAGACCTCCAACATCTGCGGGCTTTGAATTGGAGATCATCCGCCGAACTGCCTGTCCCTCGTGCATCACATATTGAAAACCAGTCACCACAACACCTGCTCTGATTTTACTATACGTTTCGCAGATGGTGTCTCCGCATGTTCCATCTTCTTCTGCTTGTCCCATCCAAGTAGCCGCCCGCATAACTCGGTTGGCTGCTATGACTCCATTCGGAAGTTCTAGTTCTTGGAGCACAGTGTCCTCCCAGGTTCCCTGGTCAACCATCGAATCAACTCACATCTCAGGCCACATGACCTGTATATAGTCTTGATGTGACAACATAAGAAGTGGTGGACTTGGCGAGATTTCAACTGGAACGTTTCAGTAGTCAAAAGTATGTTGAATCCTCGGAATCTTGGACAACAGCATAAGCGCAAGCCAAAGCCCCACAATGGAGAACATCATTCCCAGCGGTATGGCAATCATTCTCAATGCCGAGTCCGTCATTCCGATTACGAACGCGTAGATTGAGGGAGTCGTTGCAAGTACGTACATTAGAGCCGCTGGACCTACAAGACTCTTGAACCTAGGATTCCTGGCGAAGTAGCGGTAGAAGACGTAGATGAGTATAATCTCAAAGGGCATTAGTAGAAGCATCACCAATGACAAGAGAGAGGTCTCTGTACTCGCAGGAAGTCCCGATTCTGGAAACATGAGGGCAAGTAGAGGTGGCACGATGGCATAAACGAGAAAGACAAGTGCCATAGCTCTAATCTTCACGAATGTATTCTTCTCCAATTCGGACGAACTCATCATCAGTCACACTCTC
>Ga0209427_10000454_pt1 | contig 43262 bp, 39 predicted proteins | sample DeeMarSWOR136_30_FD_187465 | JGI IMG/M metagenome (GOLD analysis project Ga0209427, IMG submission 187465) | Marine sediment microbial communities from White Oak River estuary, North Carolina - WOR-1-36_30 (SPAdes) (version 2) | ecosystem: Environmental > Aquatic > Marine > Intertidal zone >...
CGTTGACCTGGTATTATTTCTGCCCTTCGTCATCGTATTCATCATATGGTTCTTCCGTCTGGCCTATGAGAAAGACACGATTGTCAAAGACCCGGAGAGGGTATTTCAAAGAAAGCTTTTTTTGCTTTACTCGGTCGTAGTGTGCGGTTTGTTCATTTACCTGCTGTTCTCAGGAAATCAGATATTGGGGTTTTTATTAAAATGAAGAACGAAGTTTTACTTCTTGAAATCACTTTTACCGTCAGGCCTCTGCCGATGTTGGTGCATCCGACGCAAGATACTTATGATACCAAAAAGCAGAAACTCACCAATCCCGGCTGGTGGGAGGGCTAAACGTAGTGAGCGCGAAAAGACCAAGCAAACGCCGAACCCGACGCAAAGCAGCAGCTACTACTGAGGGTAAAGCGCCCGCCTCGCAAGGTCGCCGTCGTCGGTGGCACAGATTTCTTCTACCTCTGGTAATCTTCTGTTGGCCTATCTTGTATCTTTTTCGGCATGTTTTCCCTATAAACGGCCAATATACAGCAATGGGCAACGATTTTATTCTGCTGTACTACAAATATAAAGTATATTTGTTAGCCTGTCTTGCCGACTTTCATTTCCCCCTCTGGTCGCCGGCTGAAGGCGCAGGATATCCATTTTACACCAATCCATTCGCTCAAGCCTTCTATCCATTCAATCTTTTACTGGTTCTCTGGTACAAGGTCTCAGGAGGATACAATCCTTTGGACCATCAGGTTTTTACGGTTCTCGGCATTTCGATGTTTGCCCTGGGCCTTTTCATGTGGCTGCGGCTGATAAACACCAACCTGAGGGCTGTTGTTTTCGGTGTGCTTGTTATGTCGGTTAGCTTCAAGGTAACGGAAATTACAAGATTCCCTAACGCTGTTCACACCGCAGCCTGGTATCCCTGGGCTCTTTACGCTTTGACAAAAATTACGTTGAGTAAGTCGCTGAAAGAGGCCGCGATAGGCGGAGCCCTACTAACTCTGTTTCTGATATGCCTATGTACCGGCGGTTACCCCTACTATGTTTACTACTGTCTTTTTCTCTTTACGCCGTACCTGCTCGCATTTCTGGCTAAGCCGCTGCGTGAGCGACTGTTCGGGCCCTGTAATATCAACTGGAAACGGGCGTTCACCACAATACTGCTATCCGGTAGCGCGATGCTATTGGTCTGTGCCCCGTATATCCTTGGAATTAAGCGCCTTATGGCGGAGACTATAGACCGTGCGGGAAAGGATTTTCGTTATTCCACGTCCCACGTGTTCAATTTCGAAGATACTGTCGGCTCCCTGGTTTATCCGCCTGCGGCATCTGCAGAGGGGTGGTATTTCTTCAGCATAACAGGACTTTTGGTAATTCTGTTGTATTGGCTGAGCGGTAGAACAACTTCAAACAACCATGAAGCAGGGGCCGCTAAAAAAAATATGCTTATATATCCCCAGCCGCACAATCTCTGGGTCAAACTGTTTTTCTTCATCTGGATTTGTATTATCACCTACATCAGTTACGGGCGCTATTCGTATCTATTTAAGCTGCTTTGGGAATTTCTGCCCGGTTTTTCCAGTCTCCGTGTATGGGGAAGGTTGAATATCATTCTCGTGCCGATTCTCGCCTGGCTGCTGTCAATTGCCTATGCTTCGTTCGAATCGCTGCTTTCCGGTAAAAAAGCCCCTGTCCTCAAGAGGCGTTCATATTTATATTCACCTATTTTCGTGCTCCCGGCAGTCTACGCAGTTGTTCTCGTTATACAGTTCTATCTTCATCGCAATAATATTCACGATACCATCTGGACTCAGTACTTCACACATGTGTCCACGCAGTGCCTGCATTTTATCGTTTACGGAGCAGCTGCGTTCATCGCAATTTTTTCTATTGTTGTTCTCAGCAAACGGTTCAGCCTGAAGTCCAAAAAGGCACTGACTGCGGTTCTCACTGTCCTCGTTCTTGTTGCGACTATTGAGACTCGGCATGTTGGAGCCCTTATGTGGACACCTCAGCGTCCAGGTAAGAGGCAGAAGAACCGTATTCACCTTGATGTGGCAGAAATGAATGAGGCTTCATTTCAGTTTCGCCGGACCGATCACGACAGCTGGATACCCTTAGGGCTGAACTTTAGCGTCGGTGTTATGGGGCCTTGGTATTTCGGCCGATACAATAAATTCCTCAAAGACACCGAAGACGAATTGGAAGCAAGAAGAGTATTATTGGGCGTGCAAGATGGAAGAAAGATTTTCTTTTCCAAATCCATAAAGCATTCCACTGTTGGGGCCTTTCTTCTTGATGCAGGCCGCTATCAGAATCCCGGCAAATTAGTGTCCTATACCGGCGACGAACTCAGGTGGGAAATCAACGTGCCAATCGAGGGTTACCTGAGTTTTATCGATAACTGGGCCCAGGGCTGGAAGGTTTTCATAGACGAGAAAGAGGCGGATATAGAACTGCTTTTTGGAACGTTTAAGTCGGTTCGGCTCATGCCAGGACAGCACCGCGTCCGGTTCAGTTATCAGCCTGGCCTGATTTGAATCAGGAATGCCAGCCATTAGGGCTCCAGCACACGCCCATGTTAAAGTCGATGTATTGCCGGACGACTGGATGATTTGTTCCCTTAATTCTATAACAATTCGGGACAGTCTTTTTCTTCCCAATCAAAGCACCAATGCCTCGCTCTTTTTTGTCATAGAGATAAAAATTTTTGGATTTAACCAACCCAGCAAGTTACGTACGACAGGCAAATTCAAAAAATCTGCAATTTTACAATTTATCACTGAATCCGGACCTATGAGCAATCCATTATACTCCATACTATAAATATTAAAAAGTGGCTCGAAAAGCCGGCGATATCTTTTCTTGCTTCCCAATCGCAACGCTCCCCATTCATTTCTGTCCAAGAAACACAGCAAGGCAAGCAAAGGATTATACTTGTTGGGTTCAAATACCAAAAGCTTACCTCCAGGTTTAAGAACACGGTGAGTTTCTAACACAGACTCCTGCACATGTTCAACATGATGGATGACATCCACAAGGCATATTACATCAAATTCATTATCCGGAAACGGTATTTTTTCAGAAGCAGCTTTTATAAGTCTGGCATTGGTTATCCCAAGCCTTTCTATAGTCTTTGAACAATCATTGAGCATATCTACAGAAATATCAATGCCAACTATTTTTTCACACCTGGATGCCAAAATTGCCAAAAACACTCCATTTCCACAACCTAAGTCTAATACTTTATGGTTAGATGAAATATGCTTTTCGACTTTTAACGTGAAATATTTATTAATGGATGGTGAGTTGAATACTCGAATCGGATTAAAACGTTTATTTTTTCCCCACATGTAATCTTTACATGCCCCATTTAATAAATTACGATAGAATTTCATTCCGTCCTTAGAAGTTTGCTTCCTAAAAAAAGTCATTTGATTAATTCCCCTGCATATACAAGTATCTATTAAGGATAATCATGTTATTTTACATACTTTAATCCAATCTTCAATGAGGAACTCCCCATATTTGTGCGAGGGAAATTTCCAGGACGCTGGGAACTCGATGGATTAGGGAGAGCTAATTTGGTGAATATATGCAAGAGAAAAATCAATCAAAATCGCTCGAATGTGATGATTACGCTGCATGACGGCAAGCCGGTGCCTAAGATAATCGATTCCGGCATCGCCAAAGCAACACAGCATCGGCTCACTGAAAGACTTTCTTCACCGAATACCAAAAGTTCATACTACAAGAATGTGTCATCACACAATATAAAGTTCATTTATTACAGGGCGGCGGAGTTCATCGTCATTTTCTCGTTTGTGCTTTTTGGAACGCTTAATTCGGTTAGGCCCACCCTAGGCTACCACCGTGCCTGGTTCAGTTATCATCCGGGACTGCTTTGAACGAAATTCTCGGATTGCTCCATTAAAACATCATTACCAAAAACACTTGACTAAACACACTTATTCTGCGATAAAACCGGATATCAAATAAAACTTATTATAAAGCCAGGAATAATCATATTGCCGGCAACTTAAGGCAGGACAACGACTTATGGTTATTCAAGAAAAGATATCTGCGAATAGCCGGTGCTGGTTCGGTAAAAACAGGAGAAAAAAATGGTAACAGAATTTCGTCCATTATCTTCCGAGGAAATTACCAAGCTGACCGCGCAAGGCTGCACTTGTGACGATTGGTCCAAGGTGGAGGTCGCTGAAGACTTCAGCCCGTCAAAAGTAAGAACGACACATTTTTGCGGCAACATAAGGCTGGGTGTTTTTGAGAAGGAGGTGCCTTTTTTTGGCAGTGTTACGAAGCCAGCAGGAATCAGCAATGCCACAATACACAACTGCACAATCGGCAACAATGTATACATAAATCAAGTACGCAATTACATCGCCAACTATGTAATCGAGGACGATGTTATAATAGATAATATTGACCTGCTTGCCGTGGAAGGCGAAAGCTCATTCGGCAACGGCACCGAAGTTGCGGTTGTCAATGAGGCCGGCGGCAGAGAAATTCCGATTTATGACCACCTATCCGCTCATACCGCTTATATAATAGCCTTTTATCGTCACCTGCCGAAAGTAATCGAAAACCTTAAACAAATGATAGCCGGCTACACTGCCTCGGTCACCTCCTCTATGGGCCTTGTGGCGAAGGCTGCGCAGCTTATCAACTGCCGGATTATCAAAAACGTAAAAATAGGCCCCTTAAGTATTATCGAGGGAGTAAACAGATTGGAGAACGGCTCAATCAATAGCTGCTCTGAAGACCCTGTCTATATCGGGCCCGGTGTTTTTGCCGAGGACTTTATCTGCTGCAGCGGCTCAAAGGTCACGGACGGCACAATAATAATCAAATGCTTCGTAGGACAGGGCACCGAATTAGCAAAACAGTATTCTGCAGAAAACTCGGTATTCTTTGCCAACTGCGGCGGCTTTCACGGCGAGGCATGTGCGATATTTGCAGGTCCTTACACCGTAACGCATCACAAGTCAACGCTGCTTATCGCCGGGCTGTTTTCCTTTTTGAACGCCGGCAGCGGTACCAACCAAAGCAACCATATGTACAAGCTGGGTCCCGTGCATCAGGGAGTAGTGGAACGGGGCTCCAAGACCGCCAGTGACTCTTACATGCTCTGGCCTGCAAAGGTCGGGGCGTTTACCGTCGTGATGGGAAGACACTACAGAAATTCAGATACCTCTGACCTTCCCTTTTCATACCTGATTGAGCACGAAGATGAAAGTAATCTCATACCCGGTGTGAACCTTCGCAGCGTCGGTACAGTCCGAGATGCACGAAAATGGCCGAGACGCGACAAGAGAAAAAGTCCAAAACAACTCGACTACATAAACTTCAGGCTCCTAAGCCCGTATACAATACAAAAAATGCTGAATGGCCGAAGGATTCTTGAAAAGCTCAAATCAACATCCGGCGAAAATACAGAATACTACACCTATCATAATGTCAGGATTAAGAAGCCGTCACTGGAGAGAGGAATTAAGTTCTACCAGATGGGAATTGATAAATTCCTCGGTAATTGTCTGATTAGACGACTGGAAAACCTACAATTCACAAACCTTGACGACCTTCGATCCGCCCTCAAGCCTGAAAGCAACATCGGGCCGGGCAAGTGGGTGGATCTTGCGGGTTTGTTCGCTCCGGAAAAGGCCGTGCAAAAAATGCTCTGCGATATTGAAAGCGGCGCTATCCGCACTCAGGACGAAGTAACAGAAGCCTTCCACTCAATGCATGACAAATACGAAGCGTATGAATGGGCCTGGGCGGTAAATATCCTGCAGCAGAGCCTGTCCAAAATGATCGACAAAATAACCGTCGCAGACATTATTGAACTGACCAAAAGATGGCAAAAGGCCATCGTAGAGCTTGACCACACCCTCTATGCCGACGCCAAGAAAGAATTTGCAGAGACAGCCCAAATCGGATACGGCCTCGACGGCGATGAAGCAACAAGGCGCGGCGATTTCGCCGCCGTGCGGGGGACGTTTGAAGAAGACAGTTTCGTCTATGAAATAGAACAGCACATAAACAACAAAACGGCTATCGGCGACGAACTTATCAGCCGAATGGAAAGCCTTCGTCAACAGCAACTAATCTGAGCAAGGAGAAAAGTATGAGAGTTATCATCGAACCAAGTTATGAGCTCGTATCCAAATGGGCCGCCAACTACGTTGCAAAAAAGATAAAAGAATCCGGCCATACCGACTCAAATCCTTTCGTACTGGGCTTGCCCACAGGCTCCTCACCGATCGGGATGTACAATGAATTAGTGGAGCTGTACAAGGCAGGGGTTGTCTCATTCAAGAATGTTGTCACCTTTAATATGGATGAATATGTGAATCTGGCCGAGGACCACCCCGAAAGCTATCATTCATTTATGGATAAATACCTTTTCAGCCACATCGATATTCCGAAAGAAAACATCAATATTCTTAACGGTAACGCCCCCGACCTGGAAGCCGAGTGTGCAAGCTATGAAGAAAAAATCAAGAAAATGGGCGGCGTCAAGCTTTTTGTGGGCGGCATAGGTCCTGACGGCCACATAGCATTCAACGAGCCGGGCTCTTCACTGGCGTCAAGGACGCGCGTCAAAACGCTGACTTACGATACTATCGTTGCCAACTCACGGTTCTTCGACGACGATATTAATAAAGTCCCGAAAACCGCACTGACCGTTGGAGTAGGTACCGTTATGGATGCCGAGGAGGTCCTAATCATTGTCAACGGCCACAACAAAGCCCGCGCATTAAGACAGGCCATCGAAGAGGGTGTAAATCACATGTGGACAATAAGCGCCCTGCAAACACACCCCAAGGGTATAATCGTCTGCGATGAAGAATCCACCGTGGAACTAAAGGTAGGCACCGTAAAATACTTCAAGGATATAGAATCGGCCAATCTTGACCCAGCCACTCTCTTAAATTGAGTATCTCCAGATAAACACCCGATTATTTAACGGGAATTAGCGGTGTAGGCTCTTTGCCGGGCGGAAAGACAACGTTCGCACCGGCCCTGAGCTTTTGGAGGTAATTTTGAAAAAACTCGGTTTGCTTTCTTCGTTTGAGGATCCGGTTGATATCTTCCCTGGCCTGCTCAAATGTTTTACGGCTGGCTTCTTTTTTGTCAGTAACTTTTATTATATGGTACCCGTACTCAGTCTGGACAACATCGCTGACCTCGTTAACTTTCAATGCAAAAGCTGCAATATCGAAAGCCGGCACCATGCGACCTCTGCCGAAGTATCCCAAGTCACCACCATTTGGAGCCGAAGGATATCCTCCAGTGGCTTTGGCCAATTCGGCAAAATCGGCACCCTCTTTGATTTGTTTGAGCAGGTCCTGGGCCTTCGCCAGTGCTTTGGCTTTGGCCTCATTGGGATCAATATTAGGGTCGATAACAGGTTTTATAAGGATATGACTTGCTCTTATTTGCTCGGGTGTCTCAAACTGCCTTATATTTGCAGAATAAAAGTTGTTGGCATCGGTATCTGTAATCTTTAGCTGATCACCATACTCGGCATCAACCAACTTCCCAAGCAGGACACCCCACCGGACCTGCTCTTCCCATTCATCATAACTGACACCACGGTCCTGCAGAATTTTCTTGAACTGTTCTACGGTCATCTTTTGCTGTGCGGCTATTTCGTTGACCTGTGCAAGCACATCTTCATCAGAAACGGTTGTATTGGTTGCCTCCGCCTTTTCATCAATCAGCTGTATCGCGATCCTTCTTTCCAGCACCTGTTGCCTGAATTTTTCCTTGTTCTTCTCAACATACGAAGGCGGCGCTTGTGCGGTCATCTTCTTGAAATCCGCTTCTATCTCTGTTTCCATAATATCCACGCCGTTGACGGTTACAGCAACACCGTCCGCCGCCGCTTTCGATAACTCATCCGGCTGAGTAACCCTCGTGTCAGTCCGTGGAGGGGCGTTCGGTTCGGGCCGCCCGGTCTCGGGAGAGGGTTTCTTTCGACATGAAAAACTAAAAGTAATAATAAATATTAGAGAGAAGGCTGAAATCGTGAGATACCTGTTCATAATCGCTACCTTTTTTCTGAAGTTAAAAAATCAAATACTTCACCAACGACGAAAAAACCATTATTTCACTAAAAACCCAAAATGTCAAGATTTAAAGCACAAATGCTGCCACCAGCCGAGAATTAATTGACTTATGCAGGCAATTTACTAAAATACAGGTTTGTGAACCGCGAATAGTCCTACAAATCGCGAAACTCACAATATGAAAGCAAATTAAGAAACCGATAGGTTCCTGGTCGTGTCCGAAAAAAAGGAAAGCTGCGGATTATTCGGCATTTTTGGTGATGATGACGCCGTTCAAAAGACCTATTTCGGTCTGCACAGTCTTCAGCACCGGGGACAGGAATCAGCAGGAATCGCCTCCAGCGACACCGACCTCATACAGTGCCACACGGGCATGGGGACGATAGGGAGGGTTTTCCGCAGTGGCTCGGGCATTTTGGAGAAATTAGCTAATCCGATAGCGATTGGCCATGTGCGATATTCAACAACGGGCTCCAGTAAGTCAATCAATAGTCAGCCCCTTTTGGCCGAGTACTCCGCCGGGCAGGTGGCCGTTGCCCATAACGGCAATCTCGTAAACGCTTCGCTTCTTCGGGATGAATACGAAGCGTACGGAAGTATCTTCAAGTCAACATGCGACACTGAAATAATAGTCCATTTACTTGCAAAGCCGACCCATGTTACCAAACCAGATTCCCTGGCACATGTATTGAACCACCTTCAGGGAGCGTACTCCCTGCTGTTTCTTTTTGCAGACCGGATTGAAGCGGCCCGGGACCCATGTGGTATCAGGCCTTTATGTATAGGCCAAACCGAAAAGGGTGGCTTCATCGTTGCCAGCGAGACCTGCGCTATCGATGCCATAGGAGCAAAGTTTGTTCGTGAGGTCGAGCCCGGTGAAATCATCCGTCTCGACAAAGAGGGCCTTTCCAGCAGGTTTTTCGTTAAGCCAGGAAATGTAACACCGGCCCACTGCATCTTTGAACACGTATATTTCGCAAAACAGAATTCCAGCATATTTGGTGAAAATGTTCATGAGCTTAGAAAAAAGCTGGGAAAACAGCTGGCGATAGACTACCCGGCCGATGCCGACATAGTCATACCCGTGCCGGACTCAGGGACATCATCGGCTATTGGATACGCAGAACAAAGCAAGCTGCCCTTCGATATGGGACTGGTCAGGAGCCATTATATCGGCAGAACATTTATCTCGCCGGACCAAAAATTAAGAGAACTCGAAGTCAAACTGAAGCTGGCGGTGGTAAAAGAAGCCGTGTGCGGAAAGCGTATCGTAGTCGTGGATGACTCAATTGTACGCGGCACAACCACAAGAGGTAAGATTAGGACGCTGCGTGAGGCAGGAGCAAAGCAAATCCATATGCGGGTGAGCTGTCCGCCGATAAGATTCCCCTGCTTCTACGGCATAGACTTCCCCACAACGGACGAGCTACTGGCAAATAACCGCAACCTCGAGCAAATCAAAGATTTTCTCGAGGTGGACAGCATCGGTTACCAGTCACTGGATGGACTGCTGTCCTGTGCTGCGCTGCCGAAAGATCACTACTGCACGGCCTGCTGGATCGGCAAATATCCAATCCCGGTAGATATGACATCTAACAAGTTTGCCATGGAGCATTATCAGATGCACATGTTCGATGAAGATAGCACATAGCATCGACTATAAAGCGAAATGCAAGATAAAAAATACATCAGCTACGAAGAATCCGGTGTTAGCATCGATGCCGGTGACGAGATGGTTCGGCAAATCCAGGCCTGCGTTGCCAGCACGTTCGGGCCGCGAGTTATCGAATCCGAAAACGCGTTTGCAGGGATGTTCCGGCTCGACTACGACGAAAGGCTCTTCAAAAGAAACTACAAAAATCCGGTCCTCGTAGCCTGTACCGACGGCGTGGGCAGCAAAGTCCAATTGGCCGGGAAAATAAAAAAGTACGACACCGTAGGCATCGATTTGGTGGCGATGAACGTCAACGATATGCTCGTTCAGGGGGCTGAGCCGCTGTTTTTCCTCGACTATCTGGCCGTCAATAAGCTGGAGCCGAAGGTTATCACCGAGATGATAAAGGGCGTCGCCGCCGGCTGTCGACTTGCCGATTGCGCCCTCATTGGAGGCGAAACAGCCGAAATGCCCGATACCTACCGCAAAGGTGACTTCGACATGGCCGGCTTCGCCGTCGGCATCGTCGAGCGGAAAAAAATCATCACCGGCAAAACAATCAGAAAAGGCGATGTCATACTCGGTCTGGCTTCAAGCGGGCTTCACAGTAACGGTTATACCCTTGCCCGCAGCATTTGCTTCAAGAAAGCCGACCTAAAAATGACCGACATGCCGGACGAACTCGAAGGTACTCCGCTCGGTGAAGTACTGCTGGAACCGACGCGAATTTACGTCCGGTCGATAGTAAAACTGCTTTCAAAGTATAAGGTCAAACGCATCGTCCACGGTATGGCACACATAACGGGCGGAGGGCTCCCTGGCAATATTCCGAGAGTGCTGCCGAAAGATTGTAACGCGGCGATTAAAAAATCGAGCTGGCCGATACCGAAGATATTTACATTCCTCCAGGAAAAAGGGCCAGTCGAAGAGACCGAGATGTTCCGAGTTTTCAATATGGGGATAGGATTCGTTCTGATAGTGGCCGAGGACTTCGCAAATTCGATAGCCAAAAAACTTTCGCGTTTCGGCGAAAAGGTTTATAAAATAGGCAGGATTACAACAGGAACCGGAAAAGTGGTCCTAAAATAGTGTACGGATGACAAAAAGTGACAACAACATGACTTAGCAGCGTCGCTAAGCACCTTGAACGAAAATCTCACATCACAAAGGAGGTAAATATGAGTGGCATTTTTGGAGTGGTCTCGAAGGGTGACTGCGCAGAAACTCTTCTCTACAGCACAGATTATCATTCGCATCTCGGAACCGAGTATGGAGGCTTGGCGGTGCTTGGAGAAGACTTCACGCGCCAGATACATGATGTGAGTCAGAGCCAGTTTAAGTCCAAGTTCTACGACGATTACAGACGCATGAAAGGTAACAAGGGAATCGGTGTTATCAGCGCATCCGAAGAACAGCCTATTTACCTGAATTCAAAATTCGGGCCTTTCTGCATAGTAACCAACGGAATCATAGAAAATACCGATGAACTGGCGGCAAAGCTGTTAAAGAAAGGGATTTCTTTCAGCGAGGTAAGTGAAAAAACTGTCAACTCCGTGGAGCTGATAGCAAAACTAATCAGCCAGGGAAATGACTTGATAGACGGCATAGAGAAAATGTTCGACGTTATAGAGGGCTCCTGCTCGCTCCTGCTGCTTCACAGGGCCGGAATATATGCAGCAAGAGACAGATTCGGATATACGCCGCTTACCATCGGCAGGCGAAAAGATGCATGGGCGGCAACAAGTGAGACCTGTGCCTTTCCAAACAATGACTTCGAGATAACAAAATACCTCGAACCGGGAGAGATAATTCTGATAAACGAAGACGGCATAGTACAAAGAAGGCCGGGCAAGGCGGATATAAACCAGATTTGTGCGTTTCTCTGGATATATACAGGCTTTCCGGCCTCGAACTATGAAGGTATTAACGTGGAAATTGTCAGAGAAAGATGCGGCCGATGCCTTGCAAAACGCGACATGGATATTAACGTCGATATGGTCTCAGGAGTGCCCGATTCCGGTGCCGCTCATGGATTAGGCTATGCGATGGAATCCGGCAAGCCATTCAGAAGGCCGCTTGTCAAATACACGCCGGGATATGGCCGAAGCTATACTCCTCCTTCCCAGCAAACACGCGATCTCATCGCAAAGATGAAGCTCATCCCCATTAAAGAAGTAATTAAGGACAACAGCATCGTCGTTTGCGAAGATTCTATCGTCAGGGGAACACAACTCAAAAACTTCACTATAAAGAAACTCTGGGACTGCGGCGCCAAGCAGGTGCACGTAAGGCCCGCCTGCCCGCCTTTAATGTTCCCGTGCAGGTTCAACCTTTCCACTCGCTCCATTCACGAGCTTGCCGCCCGCAAAGCCATCCGCAGTCTTGAGGGCCACGACCTGAAAGATGTGTCGGAATATACGAACTCAAACAGCGAAAAATACAAACAAATGGTCGAATGGATTAAGCAGGATCTTGATGTCACAACACTAAGGTATCAGACTGTGGATGACATGGTTCAGGCCATTGGGCTGCCCAGGGAAAAACTCTGCCTATACTGCTGGATCGGCGAATGTCCAAAATCAGCCCGGCCAAAAGCAGCCATAGAGATGGTAGAAATCAAGAAGCCCGCTAAAAAGAAGGCAATGGAAACGACGGTCCCCCTCTAACAGGGATTTATAAACAATATAATACTAACATTTATGGATCGTGACTTGTGGATTGAATACTGAAAATCACAAATCCAGGATAAGGTTAGCCAAGCTCGCTGCAGTAGCCGGTATTTATGCCGGCCTCGCTCTCTTTCTGTATCAGCCGCACTTCAAAAAATTCAACTCCCTGCAGTACATCGTGGTTATTAGCACTTACATGGCGGCTCTGGGCTGTTTTGTGCTGAGTCGGCGATGGATCGGCTCGTTTATCGGCTCGTTCTTTGCAGGAGCTGTCTACGGCTTCGGGCCTTTCAGCCTCTGGCTGTCCGGTTACCATCCGGCGGTCAGTCTCCTGGTTGCAGCAATACCGTGGCTCCTTTGCCCGGCTGCGTGGTGCTCCAAAAAAAAGTGGTGGACAGGTATTCCGCTCTCGGCCCTGCCTTTTTTGGCAATACTACTTGCCTTCCAGATAGCCGCCCACTATCGCCTGTTCCCGATTCCAATTCACACCGGTCTGCGTGCAGCCGACTTAGCCGGCTTGTTTACTCCGCTCGTCGCACTTGAGCGGTCGATGCCTTTAGTCGGCTTCTACCATGTTTCCATAACCGCCCTGCTGCTTGGTTTGTCCATGCTGCTCAAGGCCCGGCGGATCGGTATATTATTAATTCTCGTGACAGGCATGATACTGGCCTTCCTCGAACCCCTTTTCAATATCAGTCCGATACTCTGGCTGACCATCCCAGTCCTGTGCTGCTCGGTGGTCATCGGCGCCGGATTGCAGGGACTCTCCTTGGCTGGCTTCGCCGACAGAAAATGGCTCCTTATTATAACCGGTATCATGACCGCCCTCGCAATCACGACTCTGCTTCTGGCAACAAAATACCACAACATATTTGCGGGATTCGGTACAAAATACGCAAATCTGTTGACGCACACTGCAAAGCTGTACCTGCTCGGTGCAATTGCAACAAGCATAATATTCTTTATGGCGCGTGCAAAACTGCGGCTAGCCGCACTGCGGTGGCTCATTCTATCCCTTGCAATGGCCGCCGACATACTCTACTGCGCAAGCTTTATAGCGTACAGAGTCCTCTAAGATGCCGCACAACTCTGCAGAGAATACCGGCAAATAGACATCGATCAAGAAAAAGTTTCCCGCTCGACTTGACCGAGGTAGAATCGACCATCCCGCTGCATAAAATGTACGATGGCGTCGAACTGCTGGTCTATAAAACGAGTTTCATTCGAAACCACTGCTATACCGATGACCGCGCGTGTCTTTTCATCCTGATGGTCCACCTCCGAAACGGAGATGTTGAACCTGCTTTTGAGTCGCCCGAGCAGACTCTTGACGATGCTTCGCTTTCCCTTCAGCGAGGTTACACCCTGCAAATTAAGCTGAGCTTTCATTACTCCGACAATCATACTCGACTCTTGGTACTCGATACCTTGTTCTGCTTTGACGCCTTTGCGGCATCAAGCTGCTAAAAGACGATATCACAATCGCCTCGCCGGGTCAATCCTCTGCTCGTTTGAACAATCCACACACCGTTAAATCCGATGGGCATGGCCTCGACGATCTTGAAAGAAAGCTGCCGAGATAGCCCACACAGAGACAGATAATTATTCCTACTGCTCCATAAAGGAAAAAATGAATCTGCGTATATTGTTTCACATAAAAAAGCGCGAGAGTGCTGCAGACAATACCTATCATAGCACCAAGGCCGTTTGCCCTGCGGGTGAAGATTCCCAGCACAAAAACACCAGCCAAAGTACCGCCCAGCAGGCCAAGAATCTCAAGGAACAGGTCCCAAAGTGACTCTATACGATAGCGAGCCAATAGCAATGCACATCCTGTGGCAAAAGCCCCAAGCACTACCGTTACAATTCGAGCAAGCAGCAGACGAAAGCGATCCGCGGAATCCGGCATTAAACGTCGATAAAAATCCGTCACGAACACCGTGGCAATACTGTTCATGCTGCTGTCGAGGCTCGACATGGTGGCTGCAAAAATAGCTGCAACGACAAGGCCCGCCAAACCGGACGGCAGCTCATGAACAATGAACCACGGAAGGATGGCATCGATCTCAAGAGCAGGATCGAGATTCTGCGGAAAGGATCTATAGAAGACGTACAAAGCGGTACCCAGAAAAAAGAAAATCAATCCTGCCGGCAAAGTCATTGCCGCATTGGTCCATATTGCCCGCCTTGCCTGCTTTTCCGTCGCAGTGGTGAGGTATCGCTGAATTACGGTCTGATCGGCGGAATAGGGAACAAGGTTGGAAAACAGGTTTCCTATAAGAACAACCCAGACGGCGGTCGTTCTCCAGTCCCAGGTCCAGTTGATAATATTGAACTTCTCGGCCTGTCGACCAATATCTACGATCTCAGACAACCCCCCATCCACCCTCAAAGCTATAACAAAAATGGCCGCTATCGCTCCTCCCAAAAGTATAACAACCTGAAACACATCGGTCCAAATCACTGCTTCAATGCCGCCCAATGTCGTATAGATTGTACAGAACAATCCCATTATCAGAATACAAACGTAGATATTCAAACCGGTAACCGTCGATAGTGCAATCGCAGGAAGGAACAAGACAATCCCCATGCGTCCAAGCTGCATCAAACTAAAAGCAATCGCCCCGAACATACGGACCACCACATTGAACCGTTTCTCCAGATATTGATAGGCCGTCGTTAGGTTCAGCCGTCTGAAAAAAGGAAGATAAAAAAAGGCGACAATTGGAGCGACCATAACAATAGAGACGTGTATCAGGATATATGCCCAGTTGGTGTCATAGGCCTTTGCCGGGATTGACATAAAAGTAATCGCACTGAGCTGCGTTCCGAAAATGCTGATGCCGGCCGCCCACCAGTATACACGCCGGCCGCCGAGAAAAAAATCGTCGGTGGACCTCTCGCGCCTGGAGAAATAAACACCGATGCACAACATGAAAACAAGATAAAGGCCCAGGGTTAGGTAATTGAGCCGACTGAAGGACACAGGAACGTTTTCGCCTGCAGCAGCCAGTATTTGAATTGGAGTATAAAGAACAGGTATAGTCAGGTTCAACAACAAGTTCTCCATCTACTTCCACCAATTCAGAATAAGCGGGCTCTATAGGCCTCAGCAGCTGAAACGTATCGAGTAACAGGGCAACAATATCAAAACTGCTCGGCCGGGTCAATACCCTGCCGCCGGGCCCAAAAAACCTGTTCAGAAAACTGTTGTGTGTTCAGGCAGTATATCGTACCTTTATGCGGCAGAACACGGCAGGCAGTGCTTCTGAAAAAGGTCCTGACAACTTAGGAGAGTGACAATGGATTCAATACTTGCAGCATCCCTGGATTCTGAACTGGCCTTGGCGCTTATCATTTCCTCGGTGGCCTTCATAGGTTTCAGCTTCCTGATAGTCCTAACCGTTCGCTCGGTGCCAAACAAACTACTGCTGCTCGGTTTGCTCGTGGCAGTCACCGCAGTTGCATTTACAGCGATTCTGCCCAGCGCCGGAAAGTTGTCGATCGCTCTGATGATACCGGCGATAGTGCTGATTCTCATCGGTGCGATTTGCCTGGCCATCGGCTTCGTGGCAAAAGTGGTCAAATCCGACAACAAAGTCCATCCCAAAAACTAACCAATCAATCAGAGACGGCACAACAGACTCCGGGCTACCGCTAAACATATATCGATCATTGATGCATTACAGGGATATTATGTCACGCTTTGACTTCCGCCACGATTTGCCGTGTCTGAGGAGATTGCAGCTTCTGGGCTTGTTTGAAGGCAGCGATGGATGATTCGTTCTGTTTTTTGAACAACTCATTGCCGGCGATAATCTCTTGCAGGGCCTTAGACTTTGTCCTGGCCTGCTTTAAGAAATGAACCGCCCTTGTGCCGTACACACCACCCAGCAGGGCGCAGATACCGATACCCAGTTCCAGCGCGTTATCGGCCACCTTCCAAGCATCCGGCCTTTCCACTGACTCGGATAGAGCTGTATTTGCAATCTGCCAATTGGATTGCCGCAATACATCTTCTGCAGTATCTGCGGGCGGGACCTCTATCGGTAGACCGTAGTACGAGGTGAAGGCTCTGCTTTGAAGCTGCGATAGCTTAGTCAATGCCTGTAACTTTTGTGAAGCAGCCTCACTCCTTGCAGTTTCCGCAGCGATTGCCGCTGTTCGACTGTGCAGCCAAGCGTTTTGTTTCTGCGCCTCGCCGGGTGCAAAACGCAGACTGTCACATCCACATAACAACAAACAGAGCATTATCAAAATCATCAAAAACTTTTTCATCTTTTCTACCCTTAATTTCACATCAAATCGATATAATATTATTAAGCGGTCAGTACCGGAAATTCGCTTATGGACACAGCAAGAAAATTCCAACCTAAAACCATACTTTTATGGCAAAAAGTCGCAGACCACCCTGAGTCTCAGCGAATAATAAGGTTATTTCCATCTGCCCAAGTGCAAATAGTAGAACATCAACGCAAGCCCCCTTCGTCAGAAATGTCAACTGCCAAGGCATTGCTTGCCGGAAAAAGAACCTTGATGATAGGCCAGACCTCATCATTCATTGGAAGGTTCGACGGCAAACTCGGTGCCAATCTTCATTGTTGTCCCTACTATAAATTAGTGCCCATCTCGAACGGTTGTCCCTATTACTGTACATATTGCTATCTGGCATTTGTCTATCGCAAGTACTCGGCATTTATTAAGATAAATATCAACTACAACACTATGTTCAAACAAATACGAAAGACAATTTCCCTCACACGAAGCAAAACCAGCTTCAATATGGGTGAAATGCTCGATAGTCTTGCACTCGACCACATAACCAATCTGACAAATAAGTTAATTCCATTTTTCTCCGGTTTTTCCAATGCTTACCTAATGCTGCTGACTAAGAGCAGTAATATTGACAATCTACTTGCTATTAAGCCGAATGAACATACAGTTGTTTCCTGGAGCCTCAACGCTCAAGAACCGATCGAACTTTACGAATCGGGCACAGCCAATCTAAGCGAGCGAATCAGGGCCGCCAAACTCTGTCAGGACAAGGGCTGGCGACTGCGGTTTCGTATTGATCCCGGCATTCTCTATCATAACTGGCAGGCTGGCTACGCCGACTTAATCCAGAAAACACTAACTAACACCAAGCCCGAAAACATAACACTCGGAATGTTAAGGCTTCTGCCAGGCCACCTTCGCTTTGCAAAAGACGCATATGGTAATCGTGCCAGAACGCTCTGCGACTATGAATTTGTTAAAGGAGCTACAGATGGTAAACTACGTTATCCGCTACAAGAGCGAATCAATTTTTACTCCTTTCTAATTGATTTGATCCGTAGCTTCGATAAAAATGCCTCTATCAGCCTCTGCAGAGAAACACACGATATCTGGAACATCTTTAAAGACCACTGCGATCCTAAAAAATGCAACTGTGTCGTCTGGTAATCGTCATGCAATAGCACACTGTCTAACTTTCTTCCTTTTCACGGCTGGTGCGTACAAACAACTGTAGTACACATAAGTATAAGTCTCATTATCATTTCGCTTTGGATACACCTGCTGTGTTAGTACCTGTTTTTCGCTTGAGATCCCCAAGGCTTTGCTTACCCGCCGTACAAGTAATGTCTGAAACTTATCCTGCAGAATCAGCACGCTTCCCCTATGATTACAGAGCCTTTCGACATTCAACAATCCATTAACAAGGCTGTCAAATCCGTTTTCTTCATTTAATGGCGATATAACATATGAAAAGATTATTATGTCGTATGTACCAAAATTAAGCCTTACTCGTTGAAGTTGGCTCATATTATCAGGGAAAGCCTTATGTATACTAATAATGTGGTTGTTAACGATATTCTTGTTATGTCCCGTCTTCATCCGAAAATAATTGTGCAATATATCCTGACCTGTACCAAGGCAAATGCCTGAAGTGTCATTTAGGACATAAGTTATATTCAATGATTTGCCTTTTGGCCATTCTCCTGCATTTTCAAGATGTTCAACAAGACAAGCAAGCATATCAGTGACTGCTAAAGAGGCAACCGCAGGTCCTGAACCTATATCAAGAATCCGTAAGTGTCCTGAACCGACAATATTAAGAAAATCCTGAGAGGTCATATAGTCGACCAAACTATTCTGTGATTGGAAAAAATGCCGGGCAAAGAAAACATTCAAAAATGCTCGCATACTCGCCGGAGTAGTAGGATAGCGAGTATCTGCTTCCGAAACATTACTTCTTGGCAATCTAGACATCTGATACCTTAACACTGATCTCACAGCATCAGACAATTGCCATATACCATCCGGACATAAACGTTTGTGTACGAGAATTTTCAATGTTTCGCTCATAATTCTTTCTAATTTGTCTCAATCAAAATGTCTTCCCCCTACATATCCGTTTGTGGCTTTTTAGTTAGAGCCTTTTCGAGCGCACGAAGGCGATATTCGTATGAAATGCTCTTGCTCCAAAGCGATTCCAGCTTCTGTTCAACACTCTCCTGGCACTGACACAGATACGTCACGTCACGCTGCAGCAGGTCAAGCTGCCTTTGTAAATTGACCCAGCTGCCTACAATCAAAGAAGCCAGAAACACTAACTGAACAAGGCCTGAAAGGGTTATCCGGCGGTCGAACCGCCAATTTCGTGAATTCCCCTTTGCCATCACTTGCCTCATACTCCCTCAGCTACCGTCACGGCTCAACATAAAAGACGTTTTTATCGCCAACCCTCAGCATTACAGCATAAATGCCCGCCGATAGCGTTCCCTCCTGGAGAAACGATTCAGCCAGATTGACTGCCTGCATCTGCTGGCCGATTTCTACAGGCACCGAGCCGGGGCTGCCTATCTCCACGGTGATTACGTTATAGACATTGTAGGAACTATGGCTCTTTACCTTAACGGCCCAGCCGGACTCTCTTGCCCCTGGCGATGTAACAATCGACACCTCCCGTTCCTTCTGCAAACCTTCTCTGGCAAGCCGCTCCAGAAGCTGCCGACTATTAATGCTTTCCTGGCCATTACTCATAGCCTTGGCATCCTCTTACGAACGATTTTTAAACTTGTGCACTGTTTTTTGAAATCCATCCGAACCCGTTCTATCCAACTCGTGCTGCGGTTATCACTCCTGCAACTTAGAAGGTCCCTACTCTCCGGGCTCGACGTCACCCTGTCACCGGCCATGTAATCAAAGACAAGGTGCGGCGTCTGCACATCGAAGGTCTCTATTGTCTCGGCCCCGGCCAGCGCTGCTTTCCTCACATACTCATACAAAGCCGTAGAATCATCCACTTCATCAGGGACACCCAGTGTATCGTCATTAACATTCGAAAAAATGCTCTGCCCCGATACCTTGCGATACTTGAATTGGCGAGACAGCGTAATGACATGCTCAATCACAGGAGCCGTTGAGTTAACAGGGCCGTCTGCAACTACACAGCTTAACCGCTCGTCACTGACAATCGATGCGGTTATCCTGAACTTTAGAACATCTTTCAGCGCTGCTATCCAGGTGTTAACATCAAGCCGTTCACTGCTCAGCCACACGCCACATTCATCGAGCAGGTTATTAAACGCATATAGGTACTGCCACCAGTGCAAACCGTCATCGAACGATACCTGTAAATAATATCCAAGCGACCTGCCCTGTCTGTCAGTAGTAAGAGCTGGCCAGAAACGCCTACGACTGCAGGTAAAATTACCGTTCTCGAAAATCTTCGAAAAATCAAACGCTTCACCCTGATTGTATGGATCATTGCTATAGTCGCCTGCCTCGTTGAGACACCATTTACGATACACATCTTTTACCTGGTGAAAGTCAGAATTTGTCGAAGGTGAATACTCATCATAACCGGTATCCTCATCAGCAGGATCCCAGGCCCTGACTAATTCGAAGGTCGCTTCATATACTTTGAAATCGCCCTGCCCAATGTACTTATGTGTCACCGGCCATAAATTTCTCTTGCTGCTCAAGGCCGCGATATTCGTTTTTGAGATACTAAACTGTTCGCCAGCCCGCTGGCAATTCAACTCAACTATTCTGCCTGTTCCCTTTTTATAGAACACAATCGCCTGTCTTGGACCAACCGGCACAAGCCGGGGGGCGAATTTAAACTGCAAGCCAATCTTCTCACAGCAACGATGCAGGGCTTCTAACAGAGACAACCCAGTAACATCAAGGTCACGTACTATCTGGTTCTCAGTCAAAACCTGTAGCTGCTCAACGGTTGGCGCCTGCAACTGGCCGCCCACCAAATATTCGCAGAGCAGATAATTTATCACTTCTGTATAGTTCCAAGGCTTGGCTTGTGTCTGCTCAGCACAAAAAATTGTATAGCTCTTGCCGTCAATCATAGTGGTTTCCGGATTAGCATTAGCCTTACTATCAGGATTAAAGATGGTATCAACACCACCCAAAAACAAGCAAGAGCCGCCTGAGCAACAAAGCCGCTGGCCATATACCGTCGTGCGTTTCAAAATCGCGCTAAAATCCCTGACTATAATTTCGACCTTCTCTCCCTTGTCCCCTATTTCTGTCTCGATTCCTTCTATTTGACCCTCAAACAGGGGAAGAGCAAAGGCTGTCGCGCCAGGGGGCACTCCATTATAAATTTGCCGGATACAAACATGCTCTCCCATAGCAAGTATGCTCTCAATATCCTCAACACCGACAAGGTCTCCACCTGTGTACGCCACCGGATTGTAAGCCAATCTCGCCCAACTAAATTCCGGCCAGCCGCCGCGTACAATCTCCATCGACTCAAGAAATGGACATAACCTGCCACCAACCAAAATCGAGACCGATGCTGCGGGAAGCGCTAATTGCATTTGAGCCGGTTGGAAAAAATCAATCCTGTTAGACATACTTTATATCTCGCGTTTCGAGATCCCTTTATTTTCTCTGTTAGACAGCTTTAGCACTCAGAATATTGATTTCTATAGGATTTCCACTATAAAGCTCAACTCTTATAAGGGCCAGTGACGTGTTTTCCGTACCGAATGCATCTTCAATCCTTATGGCAAACAAATATTTTCCGACATCAAGTACATCACTTGTGTAGCTGTAAAACATCCGGCCTGTATAGCTGATCGTTGCAATCGGATTTTCATAATCGATTTGTCCCGTACCGGCATCATAATAAACATTGAAATATGCCGGTGGTAATTGCTGTTCGATTGTACAGTAATACCATACAATCCGCACTTTACTGCCATCCACCTGCTCAGCCCTTGCCACGAATACATCATTGGGCCGGGGATCCACGAGTTCACCGCTGGAATCAATCGAAACTTTGACAGCAGCAGCTAATGTATGTTCCTCATGTCCGCAATTGTTAATCCGGCAAAGAACGTATAAATAGGTTGAGTTGTTATCGTGCGGTATGTAACAAGGCAGCAAAATCTCAGAAGAATCCATTTCAGCCACAGCCAGCAAGTTCGTAAAGTCCATCAGGTTCATAGCAGGTCCACGATAGAGCACAGAGCAACCATCTATGCGAGGCCAAAAATCCCCACCGGTCAAGCCCATTCCAAGTTTGACACCATTTGGTGAGTCACCTTCAGTTAAACCATCGAAAAACTTAGTATCCATTATCAAGCAATCCCAGGCTCGCGATCCAGAGTACTCTCGCCATCGGTAATACCCAACTTCAGGACCGTGCTATTAGAAGAATCCTTTATGACCATATCACCTGTGATTTTATCCTGACTCATCTTGTTGACCAGTCGCATCAATGCGTAAAAATCCAGCCGCACCTCAATGGGTATATACCGTTCAGCATTTGCAAGATTGTTGTCGCCGTCCTTATCAGCATCAACTACTCCCACAAGATCGCCTGCATCAAACGGTGTTGTCCCATAAGCTACGCAGAATTTGTACCAGCCGTTTCCGATTTCACTTATTGTCGGGGCGCCGCTCGATTTATCCACACCCGCCAACGTCTTCAGGCCTTCAAAGTCCATTTCGGTCGCGGCATCAGTTAGCGGCTCCCCATCCCTTGAAACATAAAAAGGTATCACAATCGTCGCGTTTGCCATTTCTTAAAAGCTCCTATCGAATTATTTGCAACCTGCCGAAGTTCACCGCCTTCGCCCGCCTATCAAACTGGTGTTCCTGTAACACTGCTCCCATCTCAGTCGCATTATCGGCTATATCAGGCTTACCTCCCCGCAACACATTCGGATTCCGTGGCCTGAAATCACCATTTGCCGCATCCACAAATTGTGGGTTTTCCTCAATCGCATTCTCTGGCTTCCCGCTTCCACCCCAACGTCCCGTAGCTGAAGGAATTCCATCCAAAGCCCAGGCACAGCTGTGATTACTATACTTAATAGATCCGGATACCCTCTCGATTATCTTGCCTGTAGAAGAAGTATGCAACAAAAAGATGTTGTTATACTGAACCAGACGGGATTCGGCATCATTCATTCTTATACAGCTATCGATGTTGTAGAAAACACAGCTACGAACTATAAGAAAAGTGTCCCAATTATCAGTATATACGCCTCCAATGTAATTACCCGTCTTTCGGAGGACACAACCTTCTACAAGCAAAACACCTACAACATCTCCATCTATCAGCGCACCCGCAGAACTTCCTACTATTTCCGCATTTAATACATTGATCCACCGAGAACTGGAAAAACAAAGTGCCGCCCCTGTTACCGAACTGTAATAACCTCCCGTGATAGTTACCCCCCTGATGTAGTAAGTATCTGAATACAATCCATACTTGCATCCGGTCGAATTGCAATCCTTTAATAAGAAGCCTTGACGGTAAACTGTAGCCGTAACATAAAAACCATAATGAGTATTAGCAGTATTGATGGCACGAATATGCCTTAGCTCGATACATTCAACATTCAAAACCTTAAAAATATGACATGACTGCCCATTACCGTCAAATAAAACATAGGAACCTTTAACCAGATCATTGCCGTTATCGTCAACTCCTATTATTCGCTTCCAAGTACCGGCCGAGCCACTCCCACCGCCCGTGTCGACATCGATCTGGTCGCCAGCCCCTGAAAATGTCTCTGCCTTGTTGGTCAGAATAGTGACGTTGTGGGGTGAAGTGGCACTGGCATCAGTATTGTCCAATGCTGTTTGCAACTTATCAAAAGCACCGCCGACTTTCACGTCGCATGTAGTACTGCCAGTCCCACAGACATAATCCAACTCAATGTTATCACTGCCGACTGATCTGACCCTGTATCTTCCGCTGGTAAAGGTAGCTAAGAACTGAACATTGGCAATGTTGCCGACCTTGCAATTTGAGAAGGCACCCACCCTGTCAATCTTTAGCCAGCCCCCGCCACCTTCGGTTGCATTGCAGGCTGTTTGGCTGCCGTTCCAAGCTGAGGAATCGGATAATGGCTCACCGTTGGAGCCCATCACATCAGCAAGATTCTTGCCCAAAGCCCCTTCCCAATCTGCCTTAACTGCTCCACCTCCAGCGTTGGCATCTCCTGCTTTGGTTCCCCTACCTCCTACAAAAAACACTGTATCGAAGTCTGAAAACACCGTTGCCATCTACGGTTTTCCTTTCATCCAAATAGTAACAAATGGCTTACCGCCTTCTCTGCCACGTTCAGCTTCCCACTCCGGGAAATTATCATCAAGCCAGCTTGCTATCTTCAGTTTAATTTCCTTAAGATTGAATTCATCCTCCCGGTTCTGCAGCGTCATGACGATTCCCTTCTTCATATTCTCAAGAAATGTAACACTCGCAGGACGTTCTCCCAGTAAAGTGGTTACCTGAGCAAAACTTAACGCTCGCACCTGTTCTGATGCGTAGTTCCCATCAAGCAACGCCTGCTCCAACTTCTGATAACATGGATGATTTTGCATTTTGTCGACTACCTCAGCCCTTATGGCTCCTCTGTCCAAGTCCCGTGCTTGGCAACAGTGGCCCAATCACCGTTCGAATCGGCGGCAAATGTTATACACTCCCCAATCGCGTCCGCCACCTTGTACTTATCTGCGGTTTGGCCACTATCATCACGGATGGTCGCGTTGCCGGGATCGACGCGCAGCTCATACGCCGCCTGGACCGCAAAAACAAATGTTGTACCCTCCGGCGCCGATGCCGGCAGTGTAAGTGTAACCGTTCCTGATGCACCCAAATTCGTGTGAATACTACCGGATTCCCACAAAGTCAGTGTATCATCAGATGTATGGGCCTCAACTTCCTTTTTTACACCACCGGCCTCATATGGCACTACAAAATTGTGACCTACACGACAATCAGTTATCAGGTCGATGTCCCCACTCGATGTGCTGACTGTAGCCAGGCGAATATGAGGTGTCGTGTCCATACTCGGGAAGCTGCTGTATTCATTGACGACAAGGTTACCACTTGAATCCAGATACACGTAAATATTTTCCCTATCATCCGCAAGAGTATTACCCGTCGAGCCGTTGTAGTTGATCAATTCCGTACCCAGCCAGAATTTGCCGCCTTTGACACCTATATCCAGCCCGCCCTCATCATAAACTCTCAAATCATTTGCCCTCCTCGCCGCCAGCAGCAGCCGATACAACAATTTTCTAAATTGCAGATAATAAGGCGATGTGCCCGTGGGTATATATTCAACACCAGTCTCTCCGTCAGTTTGTAAGTTTAATAACTCATTGTCGGATGGATAAACTTCAGCCATAATACTCTCCTTGCCACCCTCTTACGAGATAGCCAAAACTAATTCATTAGTCTGCTTATCGAACGAAGTAATGCTTACCTGTTCAGCGGGTCTTGGTGCTGGTATCACCGTGATCTGGCCGGTCTCAATGCCATTGCTTTCATTGCCGACCTCGTCGACAACCTTTACTGCAAACTTGTAATTTCCAGCGCATAAAGCTGGGCTTGTCCACTTCATTGTGTCTGCATCTAACCCGAACTGCCCGTGGGCAAAACTGCCCCTTCCAAAACCCGCTGCTGCCGCCGAGTCATAACCAAAATCACCAGCGCCGAACGTGCTCATTCCGAATCCCGCCTTATCTTGGCAGGCAGGCCAAGTTCTAATTGGTGAATCATTGAGCATCTCACTATAACTAATCTCGCCCGAACCATTGTCGAAATAGATTCGAGCGGTTGCACCAATTGGCAGACTCTGACCGCGCAGCATATCAATCCTAACCCGGCCGCTTTGTCCAAGCGACGACTCAATCTCACTACTCAAATCTATAGCCGCGTGCTCAGGTTCCACAGCAAAGACCTCAATCCTGACCGGCGACTCGAAAGATGTAGGTATCTGAACAATCATTTTTCTTTGTTGACCGTCAACCGCAGTCCCTGCATATCGGCCGTTGACATAAACCTGATAATACTTGCCTTCCCAAGCCGACTGCCACATAACCAACACTGTCCTTGGGCTTCCGATATATGCACCATCCGACCAAATGCCACAGGGCAACTCAAAAGTCCTTACATTATCTATCCCACTACCTATAAGTGCCATTATTGCTAAACCTGTAACTGTGTATAAACGATTTCATAATCAACAACCACACTACTCCCCCCTGTCCGCTGGTTACCTGCTTTGAAAACATCCATCCGAAGATTATCAAACTCCTCTCCACTGTCGGTTACAAGCGTATGCATCTTGCCATCCATATAGGCCGATATCAAGCCGATTCTATCGTTCATTTGTCGCCTGCTTTTCGCCCGCAATATGCCTTTCTGTTTTATCACCCTGCTCCGTCCGCCCAGATCAACACTAAGTACACCGTCCAACCCGGGAACCGTCTTTTCCATCGAAGAGCGGTTAACACTGCCCAACTCAATCTCTAATTGCTGCTCGTCAAATACACTTTGTCCATCTAGAACCATGTTCATTTGCATTCCTCACGTCCTAATCCCGAACCAACCTCACAGAAGCCCCATCTCTGATGAGGTCGACTACACCATCGTATCCGACATCGATGCTAAGCCTGCATCGCTCCCTTGCTCTCTCAAAAAGCCTCTGATAGTGCAGGCTTTTCTTCCAGAAATTGTCGTCTTTAGCCTTACTGGCCAACATGGCATACACAATTGAGATTACTCCAAAAACAGATGCCCTCTTTAAGACAGTTGTATCAAAAACATCCTCTGCACTGTAAATACTATCGGGACTACCCGGCTTGATACCGTAGTACCCCGTTAGCTGAAAACCAACTTCACTGGCCTGCTGTCCAAAAGTGCTCACGCGGTAGGATATGCCTGTAGCAGAAGGTGGCGCTACGGCAGCATCATCTGAATACGACCTGACGACAGAAATTATAAGTTGCGTTGCCGAATCCACCGACACTATCTCATACGCTCCATCCAGTAGTCCATCCCCAGTCTGCAAATATACAACTCCACCCGCAGAAACCTTTGCGTTTACAAAATCGGCACTGCTTGCGGTAAATGTCGTCCCATCGAGCGCCCCGTCTGTTCCTGCTGCCAATACCTGCCCTGGCAGGTGCAGTTCCCCGAAGAGTATGGATTCATATTTCAAAATGTCCACGTCCTTTGAAAAACTCACCATCTTCTTTTGTCCCTTTCTATATGGCCAGGCCGGTCAGGTGCCCAAAGGTTTGTTTCCCCTTTGGGCACCCCCAACAAAAACCCGCCGACCTTTTCGCATAGTGCCCGTTATCAAAACACAATGTTTAGCTCGTGCTCAGATCGCGTATTAGTCCGTGTGCCGCCTCGTTTTTGAGTTCTAAAGTATATTCGCCAATCAACTCGCCGCATTCATAGTCACCGCTGCTTGCCAAAGGCTTGAAATGGAAGCTTCGTCCTGCCAGGGGCAGCACGCCTATGCGGGACGAATCCAAAAACAAAGCAGCATCCTGCGGTATCCAACGCGACGTCACAATTCTGCATACGCCGAAGTCACTTTCATAAATACCAATCATGTTGGTAAAGGTTGTATCGTTCGCGGCATATGTACGGCTGTCGGCACAAAAGGCATTGATCTGGCGCTTCTGAAAACCACCGACGACAATCAAATCCACATTACCATTGGAGATCTTCCATATCTCCCTGAGCACGTAATTGACCTTGGTTTCATCAAGGCCTGTACCGCTCGGAAAGCCTGAGTCACCGGTATGGAAAATATTCGTTGACAGGTGCTGAATAATTCCCTTCATCGACCTTCTCACCGAACTGCTTCCTTCGGGACTGCTCGTCGGCTGACCCCCGTTGATAACCGTATTTTCCAGATCACGAATCAACTCGCGCAACCTCTCCTGCTTTTGAAAATCCAGTTCATCAGCCAAACCCAGTTGACTCGCAGCGATATCAGTTCCGCTAACTTCCACCGTAGCGGTAAATATCTGAGTGTAGTTCCCGCATCTGCTGCGATTAGTAAACCTCGCTTCGGGCCTGTCGCTGCCTTCAAGGGCCGCATTACCCAGAATGTTAATTACTTGGTTATCGGCAAGGTCTTCTGATGTGGTTCCTGCATAGCCCCGAACCACTGTTAACGTATCGCCGTTGATAGCGGTGACAAGCATAAGCTCTTCCGACCCTTCGACCTGAATCTGGTCACCAACACGGAATCTGCTGCCGTTATCAACGACAAAATCGGTGTCAGTTGCCGGATCGGTATAGGTGCTGTCGTTGATAGCATCCTTATTTGGCAAAAGCTCGTCTTCAAGCCATTCGTGATGCGTGCTCGTTGCTTCCCGCATCGGGTCCCCCAGAGCATCCAATAGGGGTGTCTCGTATGGTGAAATTATCCCAATCAAATCCGATACATCTTCAGCAAGTTCCGGTAGAGTCGTGCCGGCTGAATAAGTTGCTTTTCCTGTAAAAGCCATCCGAATTTCTCCTTTCATTCACAGCCAGTTATGTCACTGGCTACTTTACCCAATCAAACAAAATTCCTTCGCAGCTTCAAATATTCTTGCAAATCTATTCGGCTTCCGGTCGTTGCTGCTCTCTTGGCCGCTCTTTCAAGAACCGTCTGGCTGCCTTCCATGCGCTCCTTAGCTCCCGCAGTCTTCCTGGCCGGAACCATTCCACTTGGAATCGCGAATAGATACTGCTTTTCCTTTCTGAGCTGCTTGATTACACTATCAATATCCGCTTCGGCTTCACCTTCCATCCTGGCCTTGGCAATCAACATCGCAGCCTCTAAATCAACAGCCCCTGCCGCAGCTAATTTATTCACCAGCTTCTGCTCGACCTGAACTTTTCTCAGTTGTTCCGCCGTTGTTTTTGACTCAGCCTTTGCCTCGGCCAACTGCTCTGTCAAATCCTCAATTTTCTTCTCGGCACTCTGTGCCCTTTTCTTAAAGCGGATGGATTCGGACACCGGGACAAGTTTTAAGCTGTCATTATCACCGCGTCCAGCTCTGTCTGCTGACATAACTTCCTGTACCTCACTGGTACTCATAAAACCTCCTTACTACAATTTCCTCTCTCGCCCACGGTATCGTAGCCTAATTCTCTGAGTATCTGCACGGACGGCAAACCCAACTCTTTCTTGATTTTGGCCTCCCTAAGCTTCTCCATCATATTCTCAGGCAGTGGGCTTGGAAAGATAATCTCGATATCTCTGTCTGCCTCGCTTGTCGCGTAAATGTTTGCCCTGTCGAGTATCGCCAGAACCATCTTTGCGATTTTCTTCAATCCTTCGGTGTAAGTGAACCTCTTCCGCTCGGTCTTCGATAGCATCCCCATGAACGTTAGCCTAAGAGCCACAGCACTTGTTAAATTGCCGAGCTTATTTTTCAAAACACCCGCCACCACAGGCGTGACCCCGCTTGCCTTATCCATTGCCTCTCTAATCTCGGCAATATGCAAGTCCTCGCTTGGTGTCGCTGTATCCCCCCCGAACTCTTCGATAGCCGCCTCCGGATTGTCCGTGCACCACATCCTTCCCGGTGATACAGGCTTTTCCTCAAAGCCCTCTATCCCTTTGCCGAGATACATCTTAAATGACTGGAACGTAATCCTGCTGGCCCTGTCGCTCAATCGGGTATTGAGCTCGTCCTGCAGCGGCACCAAAGACTCTACATCGCTGAGACCCTCATAGTAGTACGGCTGGGCAATGTTTTGGATATGCACGACCGGCAGAAATCCCCAAGGTAATTCTCCCTCTGCCACAAGCTGTTTATCTTCATACCTCTGCCATGCCGACGCTGAAGTAATCTCAGTTACGGCAACTACCTGTCGACCATCACGTCCTTTTCTGCCCGGCGATAGCAATTTTTCGAGAAATGAGCCCCTTTTACTCAGAGCATTTCTCTTCTGGTAAAAATGCTGCACGTAATACCTGATTTTCTTGTAGTCGTTCTCTTCCAGAACAGGCAGTGCTCTCGTCGCCTCAATCAGATCTAAATCGATTGTTCGTGCCAATCGAAGCACATCTTTTAACGAAGAACTTTGGGAGGAGGAGGAAATGTTTTCAAAAATCTCAGCGCCAGGCCTGACGAAACAATCGATGAAGCCATAAACGCTTCCGAGCACTGCCATGTCCTGAAAAAATCCGGTACCGCCGTTAGCCTCAAAAACTGCCTTTAATATGGACTCAATTTCCGCTCGTTTTTGGCTATTCGGCGACTTCGAAACGAAGCTAATTGGTTTTCCGAACAGGAAATCCACCGCGGCGTTTATTCGCCACGCGATATCGTTTTCTATAACCACCTCCTTACGCTGCACATCGCGGATCCGCTGTCCGCCGAAGACCCCGGCATTAGCCGAGTGTAGCAACCCAGTGATTCTGGGAGGCAGTCCGTATTCCTGCGCCTGCAGATAGCATCTCCCGCCTGCTGCCACGTCCCTGCGTTGCAAAATTGCGGGGGCACTCGGATTTGTGTAATAGTCCCAAAGCTTTGTAAAGCGCGCTCGAATATCCACCGAGTGTTCATCAACAAGCCAATCGATATAATCCGCCCCGCATTGCTCATCCTTAAAGATATGGAGGTCAAATCCCATAATCTGATGCCCTTACAAAAACGACTAACAAAAAAACAACGTCTCTCTATAATTACCCGGATGTTCACATTTGATACGAAAAATAGAGCATTTTATTGCCGCGTGTTTGACCTAAGTCCTTATTGCTGAAGGGTTAAAAATTTTTTTGTTTTTTCCCGTTTTTCCTTCTGCATATGATCACTTTTGATCGATAATTTCTGCACCTCGACCGGCTCCTTCAAACAACATGACACAAAAATGCCCACTTTAAACGTCCGCTTGTACTCCTGTCTTCTCACTCCATATGCAACAAAATCTGTTATAAACAGTAGAGTCCGCCCCATAAAAATCCTGGACAGAAAAAGCATTTGCATTTACACTGATCATTGCCTACAACATGATACATTCTTCTTGGTTTTAGAGGCTCGTTTTATCCATCATGGGAGTTCAAACAGGCTAATTAACGTCAGGGAAAACATGCAATTTGAAGATTTAAAGGTTTGGAGAATCAATGTTTAAACGCCATCACGTACTTTCCACTTTCTGCGTAATTTGTGGGATGGCAGTTAGCCCCTGCGCTGCAGCCTCTAAATTACCCATGCCCGCCGTACCGAACGGTTTCGGCGTCAACATACATTTCAGGGGCGAACCGCGAGACTTGGATTTAATCGCCGATGCAGGCTTCAAGTTCGTCAGAATGGATCTGACTTGGGAGGCTGTTGAGAGAAAGAAGGGTGTTTACGAGTTTGATACGTCAGGCTATGACACTCTGACGGAAGGTTGCTCCAAACGGGGCATACGCATCTTGTACATCCTAGACTACAGCAACAGGCTGTATGAATCAGAAAGATCCGTCCGGACAGAGCAGGGCCGTAGAGCTTTCGCAACCTTCGCAGAAGCCGCTGCTACCAGATACGCTGGGAAAGGCATACTCTGGGAAATATGGAACGAGCCTAATATTAAACTTTTCTGGAAACCTCAGCCAAGCGTTGATGATTACTGCAAGCTCGTAAAAGCAACAGCAGAAAGAATTAAAAAAGCTGACAAGAGCGGTTTAGTCATCGCCCCGGCGACATCAGCAATCCCTTTTAAATGGCTTGAAGATTGCTTCAAGAACGGACTACTCAACTGGATAGACGTTTTGAGTGTCCACCCCTATCGCCCACAGCCCCCGGAAACAGTCGTCAAAGATTACAGCAAACTGCGCGAACTTATTAAACGCAACACACCGAATGGAAAAAAGATCCCCATTATCTCCGGCGAATGGGGCTACTCAAATATTAACTGGGATAAAGCGCGCCTTACCGACGATCAACAAGCACAATACCTTGTCCGAGAGTTCCTAATTAATCTCTACCAGAAAATCCCTGTCAGTATTTGGTATGACTGGAAAAACGACGGTAACAATCCCGATGAAAGAGAACATCACTTCGGCACGGTCAGGCACGACCTGAAACCTAAAACAGCATATCTCGCAGTTAAAACTTTATCTTCAACATTAGATGGCTACGTTATCGTTAAACGCCTTAGGACGGTAAGCGAAGAAGATTTCGCTTTCTTATTGAAAAAAGGCGGGAACGGAGCGATAGCAACTTGGACAACGGACGAAGAACATCAGGTAATCCTGCAGTGTCCTGCTGGCAAAGGAACTATAACAGACATGCTCGGCCATCCAAAAAAGATTTCATGGCACGACGATGCCCTAAAGCTGACTATATCCCAAAGCCCGCAATATGTACTCATCACACACGACTGAGCACTGCCTACAAACCGTTCAAACTTATACATCCAATAGCAAATCCGATAGAGTAAAACTCCGGCCGAAGGAATAGAAAGAGATAAAGCCAGAAGAAACTAACAGAGCCCTTCTAAAATCCTGTGTCTTCCTTTTGTAGAAGCTCGATTATTTCTGCCTTGGTCGGTAGGGCCTCAATCGTGCCGAACTTGGTGCAGGTAAGTGCCCCTGCTGCCGAGGCAAATTTGGCCGCTTCCCTTACATCGTCCTTAACAGCACAGTAGGCGGCAATTGCTCCCGCGAAAGCATCACCTTTGCATGCTTGGTCAACAAGGTCAACCTCAAAAGCAGGAATGTGATCCGCACTCTTTCTATCGACGACCATACAGCCTCGCTTACCCATCGTTATCACGGCACACGCAACCCCCCGCGCAACCAGATCAGAGCCTATAAGCTTCGCCGTACGAATGCTGGCGTCAGATTTATCCGTAATTTCGGCGGCTTCATAAAGGTTTGGTATCATAACGTCGACTGAGAAATACTCTACGGGCAGTTCACCCTTTACCCGCCTCGGATGCTCAATCGGCCTCGTGGGATTTAGAACTAACTTTGTGTTGTGAAGTTTAGCACACCGAATCGCAGCTACTATTGCTTTATGCGGTAGTCTTCCGTGTACTAAACAAACATCGGCCTCTGAGATGGTCTTTTCTGCTACACCGATATCCAGTGGGCTTAACGCATTGTTTGCACCTGTATATGTACATCCTGCATTTTCACCCACCGAGTTGACAAGTGTCACGATAACGCCTGTGTTTTTAGCTTCAGCAGTATAAACATAATCAGTGTTAACTTTCAACTCTTTCAGACCTTCGATGGCCATCTTAGCAAATGGGTCGCTTCCGATTTTACTAATGAGATGCACTTCACAGCCACATAGGGCTGCCGCGATGGCTTGATTGGGGCCGGGTCCAGTTGCTGTATAAGAGAGAGCGGACCCTTTAACGTTCTGACCCGGCGATGGGATATGACGGCACTTAATCGCCATATCAACGTAAGTTCCGCCAATAACAACGACTTTTGGAATCCTTCCTTTCATCATTGTTCCAAAATTCCTTTATTAATAGAATATAATCATTGGAGTGCGCAAAGAAAAGTTTTTTTTGCAACAATATCATACGAAGTTGCAGATTGTTGGAAGGAGAAACCCGACGATGTCTGATTTTCCCCCTTTAGGTAACGGTTTTGTTATTAATGTCATCTTTTATAGAGAAAAAAGAGGGATTAATATTACACTCGAAATAAAAAATTATTATTAGAATTCATATCAGACAAAATATTGTTAGAAAACTACCGGTGGATACTTGTAAGAGATTGTTAGATAAGAGCTTATGCTGAAAAAACCGGGTGCGGATCTTGTTGGTTTGGCAGTGGATTCACTGTGACTTCAATTTCTGGGAATGAAACAAACTCTAACACGTTGGCACTTCTGTTAAATATTGCTTTATTGCAAGGGTGTATTAACAGCTTAATGACACAAGAACTACGGAGACCGTTAATTTAATTGTTGATTTTGGTTCTATTTCGGCTATATTATCTATTGCCGTTGACTCTTTAAGGAGAGTAGAACTAAAGAGGTGGGAGACGGTGTTGTTGTACTGACTTCATTATTCCTATATGGTTTAAGGTTTTGCTGTGGTGCTAAAAGAGCCCATTTTGTGAAAAAGGGCTTGTTTTTATGCATATACTTTCCTGGAGCCGAGGCAGTTTCGTCGGCCTCGCTCGGCGGATGGTTGATTGCGCTGAATGTACCAATCCCGTTTGGTTAGATGAAATGTTATATTAGTCTAAATCGGCGACCTGTGTATTAGGGCATAGCAGTGGCAGATAGCCAAAAGTTGCTTTTTGTAGAAGAAATAGCGATGTCAATCGTTATGTTAAAATCGGGTGGCCTTATCGTCCCCTGCCCAAGTAGTCATCAGAATGAGTTATGGAGGATGTAAAAGTGGAAGACTTAGAAGCGGCCTATTTTGTTGGATTTGACGTTGGAAGCAGTGCCGTTCACTACGTTGTTCTTGGTGAGGATAAGAGGTTGGTGTATTCTCCAGAACCGATTATGCACTTTGCAGATCCGATTGGAGCAATAAAAGAAGCGTGGGCGGACGTTACTCGACGGCTAAGGGAGCGTAGAATTAAAAGCACGGCTTTCACGGGCAGCAATGCCAAGTCCTTTCCACGAGTTATAGATAGATTGACTTATGATTTTGATAGCGTATCAATTCCTAGGGGGGCGGAATTGGTTAGTCCAGAGGCGCAATACATTTTCCATATAGGTGCAAAGGATTCATTTTTCTTCAGCTTAAAACAAATAAGAAACAAAAAGGTTATTCAAGAGTGGAGAACTGGTACAAAATGCGGTGGTGGTTCCGGTACTTTAATAGAGAAGCAGTGCAGAAGGATGTTTGAGGGAGAGTTTCCTAACACCGATGCTTTAGACACCTTAGCGGTTGGGGAGAATCACAAAAAGGAAGGGATCAGAATCAAGAACAGACAGCGACTACAACAAAGGCTGGAAAGGATATTCGCCTTGGCTGAAAGAGAGGCAGAGACTTCAGTGGAGCCGAGTGAGTTTCTAGCGAGATGTGGAGTTGTTATTCAGTCTGACTTGATCCATAAACAAAATGAGGGCGCCAAGAGAAGGGATAATGTAGCCGGGCTTTTTAAAACAGTTGCTCGAAACTACAAGATTGACGTCTTGGGGGCAAGAGAATTTGACTCCGAGAATTCACACGTCGCGATAGCAACGGGTGGTGTTTTCGGCAATGACCTTATACTGAGGAATTTAGAGAAAATCCTTGGTATTTCCGTAGCAAGGCCAAAACATTATCATAATATCGCTGCTATAGGCATAGCATTAAAGGCGATCGAGGAGAATAACAATGTTGTTTTTAATGTTGAAAGGCTTAAAGAAGTCGCGGAGTATGGCAGAGGTAAACGACAGTTTACTCAACCCCTCTCTCGTTATCTTGAAAAAGTTAATGATCAATGTGAGGGGGTGGCAGAGGATATAGAAGGGGGAACGGAAGTCGTAATAGGAATAGATGGAGGCAGTACGACTACCAAGGGAGCGCTTGTGGATTTAAAAGGAAAGCTGCTTGACAAAATCTATATTAAGACTCACGGTGACCCGGAGGGTTCATTAAAGAAAGTCATAAGGTATTTAGGCAGGAACCGGGATAACGTTATCGTCAGGGGAATTGGGGCAACAGGATCTGCAAGAAGATTATATGAGAAGATTTTAATCAGCAAGCAAAAAGCGGATACCCTAAAGGAAAGAGGCATCTCAATCACAGACAGAATAACCGACGAAATCACATGCCACGCCCTCGGCGTCAAACATTATGATCCTGACATTGATACTATCTTTGAGGTTGGCGGTCAGGACATGAAATTCACGAGCTTTGCTAACAACGTCGTTAAAGAGGCAAAGATGAATTATAGCTGCCAGGCAGGTTCCGGACAGACCCTCGAGAGCATGGCGGATGTTATAGATTTGAATGTGGAGACTTCCTTACAGGAAAGCGCATTAAACGCGAAGCGCGTTCCTACCATTGATGCAACATGCGGCGTTTTTATGGAGATGGATGAAAACAGGTTGATTGCGGAAGGCTTTAATAAAGAGGAGATCGCCGCTGCAATATTGAGGGGAACAGCCGCTAGTTATTATTACAAATTTGTAGGCGGCTCTCAGCATGTGGGTACAAAATGCTCCGCTCAGGGTGGACCCCCTTTAGGACGGGCATTTCTTGCCGCCCTCGCCCAGGTAACGGGTAAAGATATTGAGGCATATCCTCACCGGGAGATGTTCGGGGCATGGGGCCAGGCCTTGGATATCATTGAGAACATGAAACAACTGGAAAAACAAAACAAGCAAGTTGAAACTGCTTTTAGAGGCTGGGATCTGGTTGACAAGTCCTTTGAAAAAGAGAGAGTTTCTTGCAAGTCGATCTTTGGCGAAAAGTCTTGTGGCGTGAGAGATTGTCAACTCGAGATATTTTCTATTGACGAGGATCGGATAATTACTGGCGGCTTTTGCCCAAGAGGTGATTCCGAATCATCAACAAAGCCCAAAACAAATTATGTTGATAAATATCATCGAATATATGAGAAGCACTTCAACAAACAGGGAAGCTTATTAGAGAATGTTGCTCATGAAGAAATAGGGGTCAATACGAGAGGGACTGTAGGGATTAAAAGAAGTACAGCGACACTTGGGGGGAAAGGGATTTGGAGTGCGGCTTTATTGAATAAGCTTGGTTTTCATCCTGTTGTATCGCCAAGAAGCACCAAGGAAATAGCAAAAATAGGTGTTGATAACTCGAGAACAGACTTTTGTATAGCGAGAAAGCTGGTAACAGGACACGCAGCAGTCTTGAATGACAATCCAAAAATAGATTTTTTGTTTAATCCGAGCTTCATCGAACTCATAATGAATGAACCCCCCGACTTGAAATATTGTATTTATACGGAGTCGGAAGGTTACATTTTAAATGATGTTCTTTCTCTCGACCTAACAAAACAAATAAATCCTGTTCTACACTTTGGGGACGAAAACCTTCTGATTCACTCTCTTAGGGAAGAATTCAAAAGACTTGGCTTCCGATTTTCAAATAGAGGGCTTAGAGATTCGATACGATATGCAAACAAAGCCGAGGAGGAGTTTAAGAAAGAACTTTATGATGTTGGGGATAAGTTCTTGACAAAGATCGATGAAAGTGAAGAAAAGGCCTATGTTGGTATAGGGCGTGATTATGTTTTGCTCGATCCTGAAGCCAGCTCGAATTCTGGAGTCATGTTTTCACAGGTTAGGGGACTGCATTACATTCCCCAGATCTTTTTGGAGCACAGATTTGAAGACATACCTATAGATAACATCGCGGAAAATGAATTCTGGGTCCAGAGCGTCAAGATTTTGAAAGCCAACATGTTCGTTGCCGGGCATCCCAATTTGTTCCCTATAAGGATGATGAATTTCGCCTGTGGTCCGGATAGTTTAAAGGTTTACCAAGAAGAAAAAATTCATGAGACAGCAGGCAAGCCCTTATTGACACTGTTAACTGACGCCCAAACTAATAACGCGCCTTTTGTCACAAGAACAGAAGCACATGAAAGAGTGGTCAATCAAACCAGGCCTGAGAAACTTAGAATCGACGAACTACGGCCAAGAAAATGCTCAACAGATGGTTATGACCAGAGAATCTGGCTTATACCTTACATGGGGGACGCCGCCCACGTCGCGGTCTCAGCATTAAAGCATTTTGGAATCAATGGTAGGGTTTTACCCACTAATACACAGAACGGATATGAGACAGCTAGAAAACACATCCACACTGAAGTATGCCACCCCCTGAAAGGTGTCGTTGGTGATGCCCTGGGCTTTTTGAATGAGCAGATTGAAAAGAAGGGAAAACAGTACGTCGAAGACAATTACCTTATAATGTTGCCAACGACGAGCGGGCCTTGCCGGTTCGGAAAGTATACAGAGGTCCTGAGAATACTCATGGATCGCGAAGGTCTGGAAAAAGTCCCGATAGCAGGCCCGTCTTCGGAAACCGATTATTTCGATATACCAGTGCCGGAAAAAGTCGGCGCGTCTAACAAGCTCGAAATCCAGAAAGTTCTATTCAAGGGAATCAACGCTTCAGATCTGTTGGAAGATATAACCCTCAGATATAGGCCGTATGCCGAGGATAAGCCACAGATTAACGATTTGAAGAAGGAAAGACTTCACGCATTGGGAGAAGTTATTGAAAAAGGAGCTGAAACCGGCGACCTCATTGAGTGGGGCGAAGAGACTGTGTCGCAGTATGCCCAGATTAAGCTTCGCTACCACCAAAGATTCCCCCTCGTTCTTTATATTGGTGAAATATACATGAGGCAGCACGACCCCTATACTGACTTTGTAATCCAGAAGCTGGAGGATAAAAAGTTGGAAATGATTAGGGATCCAATTACTGATTGGTTGTTGTACGTAAATCGGATGAATCTAAGAAACTCAAGAAGAGACATAAAACTGGCGATCAAAAATTGGGATTTGGCCAGAGCATGGAACAAAGCCATAAAACTTGCCAGGTCTTTCCTCAAGGGAACATACATGTCTCGCATAGCCGACAAAATTGCTCAGCCGTTTCATGAAGTTCTTCATGGCAGACATTGCCTTCCTAAGCCCATGGATATAATCGAAACTTTGGAAAAGTACCATAAGTTCCACGGAAATATAGAAGGAGAATCCCCATTAAGTACCGGTATAGCTTACTATTTTATGAACGATTTAATCGGGCATAAGGGAGATGCCTACATTTCGGGTATATTCCACGTTGGGCCGTTCACCTGCATGCAGGAGGGAGTTGCAACGGCCAAAATAGAGGCAATGGCCAAAGAGCTTAGGAAAATAAGAACCGACCTGGTCTTCCCGATTATCCATGCTTTCTTTGGTGATTCGCCCAATCCAAACTTAGATGCAGAGATAGCCGTATTTACCGAGCAATGCTATCAGAAGAGAGACATGTTGAAAGACGAGTATGGCTACGGATTGCGTACCGATAATGAGAACAATTTTGCATTGACATGCTCACCAAGTCATATAGTGGGAATCGGTAACGAGAAACGGAAACAGTACACTTATGAAAAAGTGGACTAATTTGGTAGTAATAATATCGGTGTACTCTTGGTTAACTCTGTCTTATTCAGATCTGAGCCTCACGTCAAGTGTCTCTGAACCCCTTTGAAGACAAGTAGGCAGTGAATTTCATAAATACTGCTGGTACTCACGCAGACAGCAGGATTTTCGTCTTTATTGACATCTCCCGGATTGTCCCGCTAAAGATAAAGTTCGAAGCGGTACAAAGCCCCAAAACGTCGCTCTCGAGCCAGCAGGCAAAGCAATCACATATCAATATTCTAATGGCAAGGTCGAATTTACTTTTCCTCATCTTAAAATCCACGACATAATAATTATAGGCTAAATCCTTGATGTGTTTCGTGGGCAAGGGTTCCCTCGGAATTGGATATATGTCTGTTTGCTATAAAAAGAATATCGAGAGCACACTTCTGTTTTCCGGAAGCTGAAAAAGTGTCCATTTTGACCGGAAAAATGCCATTTTGGCAGTTTTGACATTTGGATTATTGCACTGTTTAGTTAATTATCCCCCGCCATTGAGAAGCAAATGCGGCCTGATAATTTGGCACGTCTTTTGCTCATTAATTATTATGAAAAGTGTTTATATGATTAAAAAATGTTGAAAAAGATGAATTTTTGAAGGAATAGAAAGGAGGAATTGCTATGAACATGAAAATTGTACCTTTTCACAGAGGACACAGACACAGTTTAGCAAATCTTCACAATGAGATGGACGACCTTTTTGATAGTTTTTTCAGAGGATTGGATAGACCGTTGGCTGGATACAAAGCTTGGCCCGCGGTCGATGTCGCCGAAGGGGAGGATGCCTTTATTGTGAAGGCTGAGGTTCCGGGTTGTAAAGCCGATGATATTGAAATTTCGGTTCATGGGAATAACCTGACGATCAGTGGGGAAAAGAAGCAGGAAGAGGAGAAGAAAGAAAAAGGTTACTACCACATCGAGCGGTCCTACGGAAGTTTCAGACGCGATCTGAATTTAGGGAGCGATATTGCCGCTAATAAAGTAGAAGCTACATGCAAAGATGGCGTCCTCACAATAACCCTGCCGAAAGCTGAAAAGGCCAAAGCAGCCAAGATCAAAGTCAAGTCCCAGTAGGTTTGAGCTGATCATATGCGAAAATGTGCCATCTGGTTGGCGACAACGAGATGGCACGTTCTTTTGGTAGCGTTTTCAATACTGATCCTATTGCTATGTAAAGTTGTGAGTGTCCGGCCTTTGTACAGCATCATATCTTTATTGGCTGGTCAATGTTGTTAGCAGGCTTGACTGTCAACAATGGTCTGTGAACCACAGTGCATATAGTTGCGAGTCAGGTAATTTCTGGTGGACGCTTGGAAATTCGCATAAGAAAGCTGGCTTGGCCATAGCAGCGTACATCTCAGCACTGAGAATTGTGTATAGCGCCATGTGCGGCATATTTTTATGGTCTTCCCAGTGCTTAGGAGGCGGCACTTTGCTCATGCTATTGCCGTTTTATCGGCCCGTCCCATAAAAACATAAAGTTTTTATGAATCCTTTGCCGAATAAAATAAATAGGTATGTAGTTGATTTTAGGATTGAAAAGGCGTTTTTTGTGGTATTCTGGGACTGCGTTCTGCAATTTCTTGCAGAATGAGAGCCCCTTAGAAGGCCAGGAGAGGCTTTATTATGAGAACTATAGCGGTTGTTAATCAGAAAGGTGGCTGTGGCAAGACAACAGTATCCATAAATTTGGCAAGTGCGCTTGCAGAAGCGGGACAAAAGACCTTGCTGGTCGATATGGATCCGCAGTCGCATTGCGCTGTTGGCCTTGCCGTTCCCGAGGAGCAGATTGAACAAAGTATCTACGATGTGCTGATAAGCAAAAGTAGAAACGAACCGATGAAGCTGACAGAAATACTTTGGCAAATTGGCGACGGGTTGGAGCTGGCACCGGCAAGTATAGACCTATCGGCGTTTGAGCAGCAAATGGCTGGTATTACTGAGAGCGAGATTTGCTTGAAAAACGTCTTGGATGAAGTAAAGACAGAATATGATTATGCGGTTATCGATTGTCCGCCGGCCGTGGGCCTGTTGACCTTCAATGCTCTAAGGACTGCTACGGATGTTATTGTTCCTGTCGAGACCGGTTACTTTGCACTACATGGGCTTAGCAAGCAGCTTGAAACCCTAAATATACTCTGTGAACGGTGTAGCCAACAGGTGGATGTCAGGGTTCTCGCCAGTATGTATGATATAAGGACGAAGATGGCTCGGGAGGTTCTAGCGGAATTGCGAAAGCACTTTGACGACAAGATGTTCCGAACAATCGTTAATTTCAATACTAAAATCAAGGAAGCTGCCAGTTTCGGTCAACCTATTAGCGAGTATGATCCAGCCAGCAGGGGCCAGAGGGATTTTCATTTGCTTGCTGATGAAGTTATTGGTTCTGAAGCGAAACAGCAGCGCCACCAGGCCATCAGCGCCCTCAGTAGGCAGCTCGAGTCCATTAGTGCCACTGCCGATGAGCTTTTACAGGTTGCTAAGCCCACCATAAAAACGACACAGGCCCGAGAGACCGAAGAACCAAAGCCAGTTGATGTCGAGGTCAAGCTTTCTGATTATTATGGTGTCAACCAGATAGAAGACGCCGTGGTTTTTGTGACGCTTTACCCACGTGCCAATAGTGTCCAGATAGCTGGTGATTTTAATAATTGGCAGCCTGAAGAGGCACCGATGCAAAAGGTAGGTGATGGTGGTGCATGGCAGACGAAGCTGAGTTTACCTGCCGGCAGATATCACTATAGGCTGGTTGTGGACGGCCAGTGGCAGCAGGATCCTTACAACGAGCTAACGGAGTTGAATCCATTCGGCGAGTTTAACTCAATCATTGAAGTAAAATAAATACCATTCCAAGTGTTTTGATTTGCAGCGTGTGTCAATGTGGGAATATGGAGCGCGCTGAAAATCCAATCATACAGAAAATTTTTTATTTGCTCACTTTGTTCTGTAAGATTATAATCTACTTTAAATGGGCGGTATCTAACGAAAGACAACTGTTTGCTTCGTAAGATCAACAGCTAACTCATAGGCACGACGAAATGGCTGATTGAGAATGGACTGTCGCAATACAGTACAAAGGATTGTTGCAATTCTTGTTGTGGTAGGGATCTCATTTCCTGTTCTTGCCGATCCTGTTTATACTTATGGTGGTGATTTCAATCTGCCTATCCTTGATCCGTCAGGGCCTGGCGGCTTGATGACTATGGCGGCCATAGAAGTTCCGGATCCTTTTATAATCAGAGATCTTGATGTCCATATTAGCATCACCCACACCAGTGTGTTCGACTTGCAACTTTTTGTGCAAAGTCCGTTTGGGAAAAGAATATGTTTGAATATGTATGATTTTACTGAATTTTTCGAGGGTGCAGATTATAAGCAAACCATATTTGATGATGAAGCCGATGTCTCAATTGAGGAGGGGGAACCACCTTTTACCGGCCGATTCCGGCCTAAAGCCATCGATCCTCTCAACCGGCTGGAAGTCTTTGCAGGAGAAAGTGCTTACGGCTTCTGGCAACTGCAGATTTACGATATGTGGCCCGCCGATACCGGCACCTTAGATTCCTTTGAGATTGTAATCACTACTCCAGAGCCGGCCGCGGCGATATTATTAATGCTCGGCGTTGGTTTACTATCACTATTCAAACCCTGCCGAGACACGTAATCTTACTGCAGAGTTAAATCCTTTTCAATTACTTTTTTTGCCTGGGCTTTTTTGTAATCAGCCAATTTTTTACCGAGGTTTTCGTCAGTCAGCGCCAGGATTTGTACTGCGAATATGGCCGCGTTTTTGGCCCCTGCCGCTCCTGTGGCCATAGCTGCCACAGGCACGCCAGGCGGCATCTGTACTGTGCTTAATAGCGCATCAATCCCCCCTAATCCTCCTGCTGAGACTAATGGTACGCCTATAACCGGGAGCGTCGTCCGCCCCGCCAGAGCCCCGGCCAAGTGAGCGGCCATGCCCGCGGCGGCAATAATAACCTTTATCCCGTTTTTGGTGGCATTTTCGGCAAATTCTGCTGCGACTTGGGGCGTGCGGTGGGCTGAAATTATCCGCACTATTGGTTCAATGTCGAATGTAGAAAGCGTCTCAATGCAGTTTTTCATTACGTCCATATCGCTGTCAGAGCCCATTACCACGGCTACGGGGCTTGTTTTTTCAGATGCCATTTGTTTTTTTTTCCTAAATGGTTACAATATTTGCCGGTTTTGAATTACGCCAAATGGTACCGAAGAGGTGTTGGGAATGCAAGCAAGAAAAGCCATTGTTGCCGGTCAGTTTTATCCCGCCCGACACGATGCATGTGTCGAAGAAATCAAGGCTTACCTGGAAGCAGCAACGCCGAGTGTGCCGTTGCCTGATACCATAGTCGCTGGTATTGTCCCGCACGCCGGCTGGATGTTCAGCGGTAGTCCGGCGGCCATGGTCTTTTCGGCCATAAAACAGCAGCATGAGAAGGTTCATACTTTCGTAATTTTTGGAGCCGCTCACGGGTATTACGGGCAATCGCCGGCCGTGTATGA
>Ga0209427_10000456_pt1 | contig 43040 bp, 45 predicted proteins | sample DeeMarSWOR136_30_FD_187465 | JGI IMG/M metagenome (GOLD analysis project Ga0209427, IMG submission 187465) | Marine sediment microbial communities from White Oak River estuary, North Carolina - WOR-1-36_30 (SPAdes) (version 2) | ecosystem: Environmental > Aquatic > Marine > Intertidal zone >...
CAATTCTTCATGTAATACTTCAGTTTCCACCCTCACTACCCCAATCAGTCTGATTATTCTACTCCTTTTCTACTTGTAATCCTTCTAATTAGTTCTCCGGGTTCTGATGTAAAAGCCTGAATATCTTTGGGAGTCATCTCCAAGAATGATTTTGATCGCTTCCATTCTCTGTCAAAAGTTTTCACCGCGTTATCAATAAGATCTGGGTTGAAGTCTCTAGTTATCCAAGTAGCGGTAACCGGGTCCTCCGCAATTATCAACGCCATGTTGTCTTTGTTGATGCTCACTTGATTGTAGGTTTTTGGTCCTTGATATATGCGAATATCAAACTTCACCCCATTCTTTCTCAGCTCTCCAAGATGTTGCATTACTTTCATTACCTCTTCCATGTTGAAAGAAACACCTGGAGCCAACTCTTCAATTTTGAAGACTTCAGTTGATATCATATACCTTACATCTACACCTCTCTGAGCAGTTTCGACGAACTTCATCGTTCTCTCTACAGCCCCCTCTGCAAAAGGAGCTAACCACAAAGCGGTTGCTCGAATCACGTCACCTCTCATTGCAACATCAAGCATATTGTATCGTAGAACTCTGTGAAGCTCATCAACACCTCGAACTATCCTTGAGCTGATTTTTTGTTGGGTCCCAGTAATTTTCTTGACAAACTCTTGTGCAAGAAGACCACACTCAAGACCTCTAACTTCTGCAAGAACATTATCAATCTCGTTTCTTTGGCCCTCGAGCTCGCGAATCCGTTCGCTTTTCAGTTGTTCTAGACCCGCCATCACTGTATTCACATCAGCAATGTACCTCTTGCGGTGTGCTGATGGGTTCTCCACTCGTACAAGCTGAGCTTCAACTAAGGACTTAAGCACTCTGTGGACCCATGTCTTTGATAGCTTTGTTTCTGTGTCCTCCACTGACAACTGATCATAGATCTCCGCAAATGAAAGAGGAATAGGTGGATCGTTCTGAAGTTTGAGAATTACGCTTAGTAGATTCATTGAACGGGATTCCTGTCTGTCGCCAATCATGAATCCGCATAGTTCAAGGGCTTTTGAAATACCATCATCTTGCGACATTAAGTGTCCCTCTTTACTCATTTATGAGCAGCACTAAAAAGTTCCATGTTTTACTAACTTTATGACTGTATACAACCACACGATATATATATGCACTTAGTTATATGATTCGTCAGCAGCTGTCCGCTGCTAACTCCGGGTGGATGCTTCACGGTAATCCACAACGGGCATGGTACAGGGCATGCCGGTGGAACCCATCGGCCACGAAGCAGGGTGGCGCAGGGGGTGTCCCCTGCTTCTTCTCCGTGATTCTCTCTCACTTTTTTTAAAGGCCGCTCACAGCGATGGCTCGAAGATATCCTGCCCCAATCTTGGCTACCATCGGTAAGAAGTCTGTCATAAGCGTCATCAATGTGCCAACACTTGCATGACCCTGAATCAGTTCGTTCAGAGTCTTGGCATCGAGTTGATTTAGCACGATTTCTGCAGCAGCTACTGGGTCGTTGAACATACTGTATTTGGAAACCGCCCACATACCTTTGCCCGTGTTCATGATGTTAGAGGCTAATTTGGTCTTTCTATACTCTCTCTCGTATTTTCCAACACTCTTCTCTGAGAAATCTTCTTCATCCACCATTCGTTTTGCATGTTTTGCAAGAACCTGCCCTGCATGAAAACAAGTCGTGACTCCCCCACCAACAATTGATGATACCTGTCCTGCTGAGTTTCCACAGAGTGCAACTCCAGCATCAGTGAATTTGGGAATGATACCTGCGCAGGGGACAACACCACCATTCACTGCTGAAATCTTTGCATTTTGAGTTTCAGGATGAGTCTTCATGTACTTCCGAAGTACATCCTGCATTGGAGGGAGTGAATGCCAGTTCGCTTTTGATGATGGTACACGTCCTATTCCAAGATTAATCTCAGTTTCAGATCTCGGATACAACCAGAGATAACCGAGGCCAACATCTTTTCCTACAAAGAAATATGCTACATCAGGGTCTATTCCTTTACAGTTCTTAAGTTTGAATCGATACCCATAGCTAAGTAGCCACTTTGGATGCTTGAAACCCGCGGTTTCTGAAACACGACTGAATGAACCATCAGCACCCACAGTCAGCCTACCATGTTCCTTCCCACTCTGATTGAAATTCACACCAACTACAGAACCCTTCTCTTTTATGACCGAATTCACTCGTGATCTATATCTGAACTCTGCATCATCTGAAAGTGCGCGGTCTCGCATGAGTTCCTGGCATTTGTCTTCATCGAAGAGATACGAATTACCAAGCAGGCTCCGATCAACGACAATATTGGCTCCAGTGTCCAAACTCTCTCCCACAATTGAATTGTACTTGTTCCCGATATAGTCCGAGTCTGGTCTGACTCTCAAGAATTTCAATGCTTTATCAGTGACCAACTCTCCCATGAGTGAGTGTGTGACACTCTCGCGTTTCTCTAGGACTAGTGTCTTTAGACCATATTTTGCAGTCCACTCCGCAGTCATAAGTCCTGCAGGTCCAGTCCCAGCGATAATCACGTCATATGTCATCATTCAGATGCTCCATGGTATTACTCAAATCCTCAATTTAGTGTCTATATCTCTTTCTGAGTGGTCTTTGCATAGCCATATAGTTATAATACAAAGTAAAATCAACAACCCTAGAAAACCTTTGGAAGGTAAATAATGAAAGCCAGATCCATAGCTTACTCAATGTATCTCATAATTTCCATAATGATTAGTCTTACTTTGGCTGCTATTCCTGCAATCCTGCTTTTCGCAATTGTTGTTCAGAACTTCACTACTTTCCTTGACACGATCTGGCCTTTCTCGTTCATTCACAATTTTGTCATCGAGAACTTCTCCCAATGGATTCCTGGATTTGCTCTAGACTATTGGTGGTTGATAATACTCTTTGTGCCCCTAGCCCTAATTTGCTACGCAGTTTTCCTAGCTTTTCTAATGGTTTTCTTTAAACTTTCACAGAAGGGCTTACCTTTCCTTGAAGATGGTTACTATGAAGCAGAATCGGAAGCCTGGTTATTGTATGAGTACTTCGAGGTCTATTATATTCTATACCCGTACTTTGCTGGATTCTTCAGCATCTTCTTTGATACTAAACCACGTCATCAAGCATTTGGTGCAAAGATTGGCAAAAACTCCATTGTGGGCAATGGTCGACTCTTCAACCCTGAGAGGACAATTATTGGTGATAATTGCTTCTTTGGCTATGATGCCATTATGAGTGGTCATGTGTATGAGGGTAGACGACTCTATCTCAAAACAGTACGGCTTGGTAACAATGTTACAGTTGGTGCAAACGCAGTAATTCTGCCAGGGGCTGATATTGGCGACAATGTGATTGTGGGTGCAAACTCTGTTGTTCCCAAGGATAAGATCATCCCTTCAAACACAATATGGGTCCATGGTAAAGCAATTCCGAGAGGGCCTCCCTATTTGGCTGAAGAGTTACACCAACCAATTGGAGGACCCACCGTTATCTTTGAGAAGATCGAGAAGATATCTGATAATGATGAAGAAGATGAGGAAGGAACTACAATTCCTTCAAATGGTGAGAGGTTTTAGTCAATTTATCAAGGTGAAAAGATTGCGTTTCCTAATGCTTCACTTGGAAAGCTTCTGGTATAGTCTAAACGAGTCCAATCCAGCGGACCGGACAGAGATTGGGGAGTCATTGCATGTTTGGATCCATTCAGAAGAAGAGGATGAAGAGAACAAGTCTGGTGTTCTTAGGAAGATGGTGAAGAATATTCGCTGGCTTGCCCAGAAGGTTGATTGCAACAGAGTAACTTTGCACTCGTTCGCGCATCTTGATGATAGTAAATCTGATCCTGAGTTTGCTGATTCATTAATCGAAGATGTAGCTGTAAAACTTCGCGAGCGTGAATTCAATGTTCATGTAGTACCTTTTGGTCACTTCTACGAGTTCAATATGCATGTGAAGGGACCTTCGTTGGCAAAAGTGTTCAAGAAGATATGATGAAGAATGAGTAAGGGTGAATGAGCTGACTCATCTCATAAAGCCCATCCGATGCACATCTGTCAATGCCCTATCTCGTTGTATCTCGAACTGCTTATTGGCAATCTCAGCAGCCAGATAACGACGGAGTTCGATTGAGTCATCCTTGTACTCTTTAAGCCCTCTTTTCCTAATCCTATCAGGTACTGATACCTCAATGAAAATTCTACTGAATCTGGTTATTGCTTTTGCAATCATTCCAGTCACCTCAATACTAGCAATCACAAGAGAAGGAGAGTGGACATGCTATATCAGCGACCAGCATCTCCCTCTTTTGAGATGGGTCACACATTTCTTACCTCAGGAAGGAATTCCTGTAAACTTCAGTCCGCACATGTGACTTCAGTCTATGCAGCTCCTTCAGCTCAGGTTCCTGCTCGGTTTTTTTCCTAAGTTTTGCGAATGCCAAATTTTTAACACCCAGTAAATTTTTGGCATATATTTGTATATAAATGTTGCCAAACCTTAATGTTATATTTTAGCAAATAAAAATCTTTAAAGATGCCAAAAATTAGGCATTGAATCATGTATTGGTAGAATTACTTTTAAAGGGATTTGCCAAACTATAAGAGTATATTCATCAGCGTAACATAGTGGATGTGTGATCACACCATGTCTTTGAAGACCTCGCTTGACTCTCTTGATCAAAAGATCCTTCTTGCCCTTGAAGAACTTGGAACAAAAGTATCTACGCGAGAACTCAGTGAACGATTGAATGAACCTGGTAGAACAATTCGTTACAGAATTTCGAAATTAAAAGAGAAAGGAATTATTTGTAAGGCTAAGGTCCAGACACATGAACGAAAGCTTGGTTTAGCAGAATATGTACTTGTGGCAAAGAGTAGTCCAGCCACCGAATCAAAGCTCAAGAAAGTTCTAGATGAACTTTCTGTATTCTATTACTATGCACCTACATATGGCAGATATGAGGGATACCTAATCTATACAGTATATCCCATCAATACACCAAGGATGATACCAGATCTTGCAGCAGAGCTAAAAAAGCGGGGCCTGATTGAAGATTGCTACTTATTTGATGTAGTGGACTATCAAAGAAAAGAGGCAAAGTTAGCGGAGCTTGAGTCATGGGATTGGGAGGCGTGGGCAAAGACACTCCCCACAATTATGGCTAAGAAAAAAGAGATAGACCTCAAAATGGAAGAGTTCCCACAGATGGTCAGCTTTGACTCAAAGGATACCCTGATTTTAAGACACATGGTGGAAAATCCGGAAATCACGCTAAGAGAGCTGGGAGAGATATTAGATCTATCGCAACCACAGGTCCATAACCGTGTAAAGAAACTTGAGGAGTCTGGAATTATTCGAGGCTTCAAACTATCCTTGTCACCTTATGATTCTGCCATGACAGTGATTTGCTTCTTTAAGTCGAAAAAAGCTCGAAACCTTCTTTTATGGTTTGATAGGCTTCCCTTCTACCATCAGATCACAATGGAAAGCAGCAGTCATTTTTTTGTACAGATCTATATTCCATCAACTGAAACCAATGCTTTCCTTATGCATCTTCGATCCCTGAGAGAATATACTGATGAGATGTTTGTTCAATTTCTCCTGCAAGGAACTCACAAGGGATATTGTCACCTAATCGACATGTACAGCCAAGAATCAGAGAGTTGGAGGCTACCATACGACGAGTTCATTGAGAAGATAGATGCAATTATGAAGGACAAAAAGTAGGGTTCATGAGATTATTAGATGGGTTCATAACGTCTTGAACAGACGTGAGGCTGCAATGTCAAAGACCAAGTACACTCCAAGGGGCTACCAGACACATATCCTCGAGGAAGTGGGAAAGAAGGTAGGTACTCCATTACTCTTGGAGCTGGACTGTGGTCTTGGAAAACGCTTTATCACACATCAACTTGTGGCAGAAAAGTTTCCCGCCTCTAAAATCATCATCGTTGTTCATTCCTCTTCATCATTAGCTGAAACCGTTGACTATCTCAGAGGTGAGTATGGAGGGTTAGATGATGACCTAGGAGAACTCTCTTCAAGGGTACCGTCAGGAAGACGTGTTCATATTCTTCGAGAGAAACGAGTCATCGTAGCAACTCCTCAAGTGCTTGCTGGGATGTATAAGAAGGATGCATCATTATTCGAACCATTTGAAATTGTCCTCATTAATGAGGTCGATACTTTAGTTCGAAGAACTGGCAATCGAACAGCTATAGTCTTTCCTTGGCCTACACTTCTCTTGAGTTTGGAGGGAAAGTGGCTCATAGGCATGAGTGGAACTCTTCGTGATGATCATGCTGTCTTCAATGATGCACAAGTCGAAATTCGAAGAGAACTCGATACATTGAAGCAATTCTTCCCAGGTGCTGAACTAATCACTATGGAGGACCTTTATGATACTGATGTGGAGGATTATCTTGAACAAACATTTCTTACTGTTCACACGGTGAATGACTCTAAAATTCGAGCCGTGTCAAAGGTAATTGACGAACTCATTAGAAACACAAGAACTGACATCATGAATGAACTAGCTGAAGATGACAACCTTCATCTCATTGATGGGGATGCTCGACGAGTACACCTCATGCTAGAGAAGTTGCCAATCACCGACGAACTAAAAGGGCAATACTCTGGCCTTCTAATGTTAAGAAAATACGTCTATGCGATGCCTCCAAAGAGATTCCTTCGTATGTTTCATAGCAAATATCTGAAGCACTATTTCAATGTCAGTGAGCTCAGAAGGACTTTACCAGGTACCTCTTCCAAAACTACTCATGTTTTGAAGATTGCGCTGAAGTATAGGAAGACTGTAGTTCTCACATCCTATCTTGAAATGGTCACCCAGATAAAGGAGGTTCTCGAGAAAGCAGGTCTTGAAACACTCACAATAACGGGTGCAACTCGGAACAAGGGTGAAGGACTCAAGGAATTTCGCGAGAACGAAGACGCTCAGGTTCTCGTGATGTCACCTGTGGGTGAGCGAGACCTCGATATCCCTCAAGCTGAGGTCATGATTATATGTGATACAATCAACACTAGCAAGACTATGTACCAGAAGTTCAAACGCACAAGGGGCGGTCTTGTCATTCTTCTTGCATATGGTGGGACATCAGAGGAGCAAAAGGTCAGTCGCCTCATGACGCGTATTCTTGATCGATATCCTTGGTCAACAGCTGTAATCGAAGCAGACTCTGAGAAACTTAACTAGTCATGTCATTATGATTATAAGAGTCACGGGTTCTCTCGAAACTGAAACATGTTGAAAGATAAACATCAACGCAATATCTCCATAGGAACTGATATCGTAGAGATAGACAGGTTTCGAAATCTTGAGGATGTGTCTTCTTTCTATCGTCGTGTATTCTCAGAAACGGAACTTGCATATTGTCGTGGTTTTTCGGATTCCTCTCCTCATTTCGCCTCCACATTTGCAGGAAAGGAGGCAGTCTTTAAAGCAACAAGTTCAAACTACAGAATCTCCTTGAGCAATATTGAGATATTGCGTGATCAGGATGGAGTCCCATATGTTGAACTTCATCAAGATTGTAACCATGATATTTACCTAAGTTTGTCCCATTCATCAACTCATGCAGTAGCTGTTGCACTTGCAGTTCATGAAACATACTCTCTGGATGTGAATGAAATTCGAGGAGTAATTGAAGAAACAGCATATCAGATACTACCAAGGAGTGGGTGATCATGACAAGCCAAAATCAGAATATTGAAGCCATACTTCAATCGGTTCGAGAGAATCAAACATATCTCAACATTTGGAGTGCCTACAAGAAGATACAAGGTCTTGAACTTCCTGTATCCAAAGAGAAAGACTCCTTGAACCTCGCTGTTATTGGTTCAACCACACTCGAGCCTCTAGCGGCATGCATAGATATCAAAACGAGATTGGATGGATTTCACGTACACACGTTTGTTGGTGGATTCAATACTTGGCGTCAAGAAGCCCTTGACCTGAAATCACCCCTTTACAAGACAGAAACCGATGTCATAGTATTATCTGTGGATGCTTTGTCAGTTCTTGATCAGATGTTCCTTGCAAACTTTGTTAGAACTTCAGAAAAAGAACGATCAACTCTCGAGAAAGAACTAGTCAATAGTGTCGCATCAGTGATTGAGATCCTTGAGAAAAACACCACTGCAATCATTCTGGTTAACAACTTCATAGTACCTGTCTTTTCACCTCTTGGAATAGTAGACAACAAACAGAAGATTGGCCTAAAGCAGTTTTTTGATAATGCGAATATTGACTTGACTGAGAGATTCACGAAGAGTAATAGAGTCTTTATTGTGGCCCTTGACGCAGTTTCAAGTGATTTTGGCAAATCTCGAATAACCAATTGGAACACATGGTATCGTGGTTCAGTACCATTTAGTGAGGAATTCACTCCCATATTAGCAGATGAGTATCTTCGTTATATCCGCGCTCTGAAAGGACGGTCAAAGAAATGCATTGTGTTGGACCTTGACAACACACTCTGGGGAGGAATTATCGGCGAGGATGGTATTGAGGGTATAAAACTAAGCAACACCTCACCGGGAATAGAATATGTTGACTTTCAACGGGGTCTCCTTAGTCTATACAATCGAGGAGTGATACTTGCAGTTTGTAGCAAGAACAATTACGATGATGCTGCCAAAGTGTTTCAGGAACATCCCTATCAAGTATTGAAGGAAGAACATTTTGCTGCAATGATGATTAATTGGCAAAACAAGGTTGCAAATATCGCTGAGCTTGCAAAAGAGATTAACATAGGTATTGATAGTATGGTCTTCTTTGATGATAATCCCGTAGAGCGGGCACAAGTTTCTCAAGCCTATCCTGAAATCATGGTTGTTGACCTACCCAAGAACCCTCGACTCTATCGAAAGACATTGGAAAATCTGAATGTCTTTGATGTACTTTCTCTCACCAAAGAAGACATGGAACGTGGTGAGATGTATACAGGCAAACGAAAACGAGAGGCGCTTGAGAGGAGTGCGGAGTCTATAGAGGATTTTCTCAGAACACTAGACCTCCAGGTTAAGGTACAGCCTGTGAATGACTTTGACGCACCGCGCGTTGTACAACTTATTGGAAAAACTAACCAATTCAACCTTACAACACGAAGATATACTGATGCAGAAGTCCGTCAGTTTCGCGAGGATAAAGATGCGATCGTTTACAGTATGGCAGTATCTGACAAATTCGGTGATGAAGGAGTTGTTGGTGTGGCCATAGCTAAGATTAAAGAAAAAGAATGGTGGATTGACTCCTTCCTTATGAGTTGTCGGGTTATAGGTCGTTCAGCTGAAACTGCTCTGCTTGCCAGAATTGTCAAAGACGCTCGGGCCGCAAAAGCTAAGAGAATATTTGGCGAGTATATACCAACGAAGAAGAATCCTCCTGCTGCAGACCTCTTCGAGCGGCACGGATTTGATATGACTAAAGAAGATGGGGACAATGGAACAACTTGGGTACTCGATCTTGAAACTAGTACTGTGGAAGTTCCTGATTGGATTGAACTGCAAGAGGAATAACGCAATGACTGACTTTGAAGACAAGCTCCTAGAAATTCTATCAAAAGTTCTGTTGTTGGAGAAGAATGCAATCTCAGATGATTTGCGTCGAAAAGACTTTGAAGCTTGGGACTCGATGGCTCACTTAATCATTGTAAGTGAAATTGAGAATGAGTTTGAGATATTCTTCGAAGACGAAGAGGTTATTGATTTATGGACCGTGGGTGACATAAAGAAGGTTCTATCTACTAAACTTTCACCCTAGTCTTTCTTAGGTTCGAGCTTCTGAATCATCCTTGCTGGGTTTCCTGCGACAAGTGATAATGGCTGTACATCTTTACCCACTACAGCTCCTGCGGCTACAATAGCTCCCTCTCCCACAGTGACTCCTGGAAGGATGGTAGCTCCTGCCGCTAACCATGCTCCTCTCCCAATCACAACCTTCTTTGGCCCCTCGTGAAAGATGCGTCTTCTTTGGTGATAGGGACTTGCTCCTGAATGCGCCATAATCTTCACACCTGGTCCAATGCTAGCCCAATCATGAATCTCTATAAACTCAGGATATTCTCCATCAATCATTACTAGGTATCCCATATAGACTCCCTTTCCAATCTTCACACCGCATTTCCGATAGACGCTAGCTCGAAACTGGTAAATTGGTGCTAACCAAGCAAGAACGCGTAAGAGTCTCCCAAGCAGTTTTCCCATTTCTTAGTTCACCCTCTTCTTCTCCACAAGACTCTTCTCAAGTAATCTGAGAAGACCCAGTTATCAATATCACCTGTAAGTAGAAGACAGAATTTACTATCACCTTTCCATTTTGAATGAGTATTCCAGTATTTGACTGCCTCTGTTGGAGTTGTGCACCATCCTCCAATACTATTTGCATGTTCAATGACCTCTTTGAAACATCCCACATACTTTTTCTGTCCCATCCTGATTGGATGAAGGTCGAACATGATGACTCCTTCAGTAGGTGCTATTTTTGTCATTTCTCTCTTTAACACTCTGGAAATTATCTTTGGTTCCATCCCCTTCCTGTCAATCATATAGTCATCACTCCACATATTTAGGGGAATATAGGAAACATTCGATTCTTGACCATCAATTTCGACATGGAAGAAGTGTGTTCTTTCCCTATGTTCTGGACGGTAACCGAACCCTCCATCCCAGATGAGATTTGTTTGTTCCAATAACTCGGGCATATCATCGGTGTAGTTGTCATAAGGTGCTCTAAACCCAGATATCTCGATACCTATTTTCTTGAACACTTGAAGACTTCGTAGCAAATCCTGTCTTCTTGCATGAGCGGAGATTGTAGGATATCTGACATGGTTGTATCCATGACTTGCCACCTCATGCCCTTCACTCTCAATCAATCGAACTAATTCTGGTTTCATCTTTGCAATCGAAGCAACTATTGGAAAAGTGAATAGACCACTCACTTCCTCAAGAGTAGCAAACATGTTCTCTAGAATAGTGTCGAATGCAGTTTGGTGGAGTTTCAGCATTCGATATAGTTGTCTTGGAGCTCTCAAGCCCCACCTCTTTCTAATTTGTCCTATATATTTCGACAATGTTTCCACCATTACAAAGACGCCTTGTTGCTAAAACGTTCCTTTCAAAAGGATTGCGACAAGAGGAATTATGTCCTGTTTGTATGGTAACACTTATGCGAATTTATAAAGAATCATCATTCAGGTGAGCCAATGCAACTCAGTCATGTTGGTATCATTGTTAGAGATATAGACGAGGGAATCAAGAATCATGAAACCCTGTTTGGGTACAAGCAATTGGGTCCTATAGTAGATGATGTGACTCAGAAAGTGCGCGTTGTTTTGATGGGCGCTTCTGAAAATGACCCAGTTAAGATCGAATTGATCTCTCCGCTTAGTGAAGACTCGCCAGTAACAGAACTGCTGAAGAAACGACAAGCACTCTATCATTTATGCTACTCAGTTCCAGACATTGAAGATGCTAAGAGGAAAGCTCGTAAGAATGGTGCCATTGTGATTGCTAATCCTGTTGAAGCATCTCTTTTTGATAATCGAAAGATATGCTTCCTATTTACTAAGGACCATTATGTTGTGGAGCTTGTTGAAGGTGAACATTGAATCTCATTATCAAGCCTGAGCAACAAAGACCTTCGAGAAGAGATTGAATAGAGGTTCTATGTATTCCGTGTTCATATTAGCGTAGACATGATTGCACATGTCTATGAACTTGTTTGCTCGCTCATCGGCGAACTCATCTATTCCAATTATTTTCTTTGCTCTTTTGGTGATATCCCTCACAAGTCCCTTTGCATTCTTGTCCTCACCAAAGATATCTGTTGCATCTTGCTCAACACGCTTAAGCTGACTCTTGACCCTGATGTCAGAAACATCATCTGCGCCAAACCCCTTCACAACATCCATGAGAACATCAAGAATTCCATTGTGTAGTCCTGCTACAAGTGCTTCAATCTCATATGCAGTGAACCTTACATTGGTACCTTCTCCACTGAGTTGCCATTTCAAATCGCTGCTTCTACTCACTGCTATCTTTCTCTGACCCACAGTAACTATCTCATCAAAGAACCTCGAATCGATGCTACTCTTGATCGAAGTCTTAACTATCGCAGCCTCTGGAAGTCGCAACTTGATTGAATTCCCTCCATTAGTGACCACGAGACACATACCATCTGAGGGCGTTATCTTCTTGACATAGTCTGAGGGTGGTGCGACCTCAACTGGAGGCAAATGCTTGAGTTTCTCTGCCAACTCCCTGATTTCAGGTTCAGTACAGATGTAGGTATTTTTATCTCCAGAAATCGAAATCGTGCCATCATCAGCACGATCAAATGTGATTTTGTTTCCTCCACCAACATCAGTTGTCTTTAGATATTCTTGCTTATAGCTACGTGCTGTTTGTGCAAGTTTTTCTAAGGCTGCTGCAACCATATGGGCTTCTCCATAACCCAAGGTAATCTCTGCACTTCCCTCGGTTCCGCGGCCGATACCAAGAGCTCCATCTTGTCTTATTTTGACGTACACGACCTTCCACCTATCGAAAATAGGTGTAGTTCATTGAAAACTATTGTGGAGATATCAGTCCATAACAGTATAGTCATAAGATATCCATCTGATGAAGTCATGAGGCACTATGACTGACGATGAAACTCCTAAGGTTACCATGATGCTCCCAGGAGTATCACATGAAGAGGTTACCTGCCCTTTCAGTAAAGGACGGTTGAAGAGGATTGGTGATGCTCTTGTATTCTTCATGCTTTTTGTGACTCCTATCCTATTCCTTCTTGCTCTACTAACCACTAGATGAAACTAATTTTTCACCAGAATTAAGTGCAGAAGGCTGAAAGCCTTCTGCAGTGAACGATTCTAAATCGAGTCTTTCACATCAAAAGCTAGAGTACCTGCTTCCTTTGTCTTGAGTGAGATGTCGATAGTATGCTCGCCTTCAGGTAGTGCTTCGCCCTTGATGTGTATCTCTATTTCAACACCAACTTTGATTGGGAATGAGTTGTCCTCACTTATTTCAGATCCTTTGACTTCACCATCTACGGATCTGATTATCGTGGAGTCTAGTGGATACTCATTACCATTCACTTTGATTGGTGCTACAGCTGTTGTAGTACCGGGTGATAATGAGTTCTTGAGTTTAAACGAAAAGCCATCTTCGACGTTTTCGAGGCTTCCCTTTATGTATAGCTTCCTCAAAAGGAATGCTGGAATCTGCATTATGTCATATAGCCTCCAACTAATTCTATGATGGCTTGCAATCTTGTCAATCTTTTATAATTTCCGAAGTTGACCGGGACTTGATTCTCCATTGTTTTCTTAGCTGTGGAATATCTAAAAAAAGTAATAAGTACTCAAGCACCGAATGGGCTTGAAACCCATCTTGAAGGAGAGAATTGGTTGCAGTTCGATTTCTTTAACATATTCGATGACATTTTTGGATCATTCACTATGATGTTCACAGTAATCATGATTGTTGTCGTTGTGATCGTGATTATTGTTGTTGTTTTTGCCTGTAGAGCAAGTTCAGGAATTGCGAGTGCTGTAGCTCGGGGTTTTACTATCGAGGCACCATCATTTGTCATTCCTGAGAGATATAGAGGTGAGAGGAGATCAGATGGTTCTGAGATTAAGACTGTCAGGCTTCCAGACAGGTGTCCTTCTTGCGGAGCTGCAATAAGCCATGAAGACATCGACTGGACAGGTCCTCTTGAGGCAAAATGCAACTATTGCGGTGGCACTCTAAAAGCCTCGTTTGAACGGATCTAATGTTCTATTGTCCCAGACAAACTGGGCTATACTTAGTGGCATTAATCTTGAGATTTCATGAGGACATCAGAGTGTCATATATATCCAAATATGAGGAAGCTTTTTCACTGACATAACACGCCACATATGTAGGACTTGCGCTGCCCCGTCGAGGAAAACCCAATGGTCGATGCGCTCGAGATGCAAGAGGATGGTACAACACTCTCTGTAAATATCAACAGGGAGAACCTACTACCTGATCGAGTCTTTTGCATCGTTGATAACATAAACAAGAATGTCTACATATGGTTGGGTAAGGAAGCAAATGTGCGCAAGAGATTTGTTGGAGCACAAGTTGCAAGCAAAATTCGTGGAGAATTGAGTACTGGGTTTAGGGTTCGTTCATTGGACCAAGGAGATGAAACTACGGATTTTTTCAACTCGTTGACGCCTGACTACCTGACTGAGGAATAGGTTTCTAATCACTACCACAAGATTCTATTGAGTATCAGATATCGAACGTTAGAGGTCAACAATTTGAGAGGACTAATGAAGACTGCCAAAGGCGTTGGTAACTTGGAGCTCAGAGAGCTTGAAGTACCAAAACCAAAAAGAGATGAGGTCTTGATAGAGGTTGCAGCTGCAGGTATCTGCGGCACGGATGTTCATATAAAACATGATCAAGCATTCTACACTCCTCCGGTGGTCTTAGGTCATGAATATTCGGGCACAGTAGTGGATGTTGGACTGGATGTGACCTCTGTAAAAGTGGGTGACTCTGTTGTGTCTCCTGCTACCGCATATTGTGGCAAATGTCATCAATGTAAGACTGGTCATATGAATCGATGCACTTCTGAAAATAAGAGAATCTTAGGGACATCAAGAGCTAACGGTGCTTTCGCAAAATACCTTGTTGTTCCAGATTATATTGTACATCAAGTACCAACAGGAGTTTCTATGGAAGAAGCTGCACTTGCTGAACCCATGGCTTGTGTAGTTCATTCAGTAATCGATAAAACTCCAATCTGTCCGGGTGACGTGGTGGTTGTGCAAGGTCCTGGTACTATGGGACTGATGGCGACTCAAGTAGCGAAAGCAATGGGCGCTGGAAAAGTCATAGTGACTGGAGTATCTTCAGACCAGTGGCGGTTTGACATAGCAAAGAGGATTGGAGCAGACATGACCATTGATGTGCAAGGAGAAGAGATTCCTATTGACATCATCAATGCTGAAACTGATGGTCGTGGGGCTGATGCTGTTATTGAAGCGTCTGGAGCTTGTGTCGCTTGCACCCAAGCTTTGGACTTTGTGAAGGTTGCTGGTCATGTGACACTTCTAGGTGTGCGAGGACGCCCTGCTGACATAGATCTTGACCCAATCATCGTAAAAGAACTCACTATGTCTGGAACCTGGGGCACTCTTCCGTCTTCCTGGGTCACAACTCTGCGACTCATGTCATCTCGGAAGGTGGATGTTTCTCCACTTATCACACATCGAATATCACTCTCGGAATGGGAGAAAGGCTTTGAGTTAATGGAAAGCCAAAAAGCAATCAAGGTCCTCTTCAATAATTTTAATTGAAGGTGGATTGCATTACAATGTTTCTCACAAAGGATGTTTCTCCAGATGAATATGAGGTCTATGAAACCCCTGGAATGAAAGGTGTTAGGCGCAGGAATTTTCTAAATCCTGAGAACTCGTCCAAGAATTTTGCTTTACGTGCTTATACTATCGAACCTAGTGGCCATACATCTTATGATAAGCATCCGCATGAGCATGGTGTTTACATGTTGAGTGGAAAAGCAGTTGTCAAAGTTGGAGAGGATGAATTTATACTGACACCTGGAGATGTCCTTCATATTCGTGCTAACGAACCCCACCAGTTCTTCAACTATGGGTCTGAACTAGTAAAATTTCTCTGTGTCCGAGATTTTATTTCTCCCTAGGTGCCCATGTATCCAGACAGTCCTGTACAGTAGCTATATGCGATGCTGCTGGGCCTCCACCCATTACTATAGCAACAGAACAAGCCTCCATTATTTCCTCCCTTGTTGCTCCTAGAGTAAGAGCCTGTTTTGTATGATAGACCATACATTCCTCACAAGGGTTCAGAACGGAAACCACGATACAAATTATCTCTTTGAACTTTGCAGATAAAGCACCATCTTTGTGTACTGTCTTCTGAAGGTCTGTGAATGCATTTCTTGCCTCAGGAATATCTCGGTTTAGTGCACCAAAGTGTTTCATGAAACTTTTCAGTGTCTTTTCAACATCATCAGTCATTCGAACATTCCCCAAATTCACTGGGCTAGTAAACCCAAATTCCATTCGGACTGAGAATAGCGGCTCTGATATAAAGCCTCTGCAGTGTTCCTCTCCTCCAATGAAAAACTTCCTTTCTGAACGGGCTTTCCCGAAATCTTCTCGATACATTTAGCTATAGCAATCTTGATTGTGTCATCTGAGGGACAACGACTTACATGGTCTGCAATGTTCGTCACATTATCTCGTTTACTCTTCATACATCGAATCCTAGCTCTGTCTCGTAGAAAAACAGGTTGCCCCTCTGGAGGTGAAAGACTCTGATGAAGCATGGGAATATCTGATTTGATAAGCAACGTTCCATGTAGAAACGCAACATTTCTCTTAAGCCAACCCGCAGTCCCGGTTATTTTCAAGTCATTTATCCTAATACATGAGCCAAAAGGGTCATACTTGCTGGGAATCCCAACTGATTGCAGCGCTTCAGAAACACCACCAATGAATGTTTCATAAATTTCTTTCAATGTCTGTGGGACATAATTTGCACTACGTTTCACACATATTGAGAAATTTAGGTTTCCCAAATCGTGATAAACTGCGCCACCTCCTGTAAAACGACGAGCAATTTCGATCTTCTTTTTTTTACAGAAGGACAGGTTTACCTCTTCATGAACACACTGAAATCTGCCAATCACAACTGCTCTCTCAGAACGCCAAAACCGCAGGGTATCTTGCTTTTCTTCTTGATCTGCTGCGACTCGAGCGATTGCTTCATCAAATGCAAGGTTTTGATACACATTCGTGCAATCCTCTTCTATCAGCCGCCAGGTCATCAGCACATCACTCTATTATATAATCCTATATTCTTCATACACACATTCCTGATTAGCTTGTTGTAATCATAGAATGAATTGGTTAGCCGGTGGCAAAATTAGGTTGCTCACCACCGGCGGGAGGCCTCAGAGCAACTGTTGAGGCTTGGAGCAGATGTCGTATTCGAGGCTGACACGAATAGTACGTGTCAACAATCAGTCTGCTCTTTAGAATATAAGGTCACCATGTTCTTGATTGACAAAAGGATCATTAGAAACCTATGAGAGTATGTGACCACATTCATGGCAGGTTAGCGAACCTGGACGAAGTCGAGTTCCACAATATGGACACATTCTTCCTTGTGGAGGTGTTTCTAAATATGGGTCAGAATAAACTTGTCGCGAACCTAGTACAAATCTGCCTGAAGTGTTGATATTTCTGAGTCCAATTTGGTCTGCATAGAACTCCGTATATCCACAATCAGCACAGGTGAAAGACTCCAAAGTAGCGGTTGAAAATCCTGGTAGGTCAATTCTGACGTGATGTTCTCCTGCTATCTTATGAGGTCCTGCTATTCTGTTGCTCCCGCATTTTGGACAAGTATTGGTTTGAATCATCTCACTTTCATGTGAGAATTTTGTCTGAAGACAAATAATGCTTTGGCAATCACTAGACATTGCTATTATTCAATAGATAGTACCCAATGAGTATAGACAATATTAGACCAATTCCTAGGGGCATTAGCAAACCAGTCCACAGTGAAAAACCAGTCCAAAATGACAAACTAATGAAAAGACTACTTGAAACCTCAATGGGGATTTCTATTTGAATCTGCTTGATTCTTTGTAGGAAGTAGTATAGGATTATCGATGCAATGAATGCTGTCAAAAACCATCCTATGTAGTTGGTAATTGGAATGCCATAATAGGGTCCTGGAGTCAGCCAGACCCAAATACTCAGCACAACTGCAGCTGGGTCTAGCACCATGTCAACAAGAACTAGAATGACTGCGCTAAGCACCAAATGTAACCTCCAATCATAGATTAATTTTGTAGAGATTGTTAAACTGCCAAATATCAAAGGTGCAAAGGCAAATGCCACACTCCATGGAACTAGCCCGAAAATCTTGAATCCCATCCAGTCACTATAATAGAATTCACCATAAGGCAGTCCCGTTGTAATTCCAATGGCTTCTACAATTATCGGAAATATGCCAAAGAAGACAATCAAGATTAGTCCCCATTTTACACCAATCCAACGAATAAGGAAATAGTAGGAAGGAACTGAAAGAAGTACAATGAATAATGCAGAAACCCATGTAACAGCACCACCAATGGAAACATTAGCAACAAGCCAACTAGCAAGAAAGAAGGATATAGCAAAGATGAGGATTATCAGTTTCTTCATTTCAATGATAGATTTAGATGACATCGATAGCTCGCTCCAATCAAGACAGCACTATAGGGAGACCAATGCTAAAGAAGAGAATTAATCCGAAAAAGCCAGTGTAGTAGGGGAAGTACCAATATGTACGATCAATATCCGCTTCAGGCTTTATAAGAAGATAAAGTGGTATTCCCGGATAGACTATCATAAGTAGATTCCATGGAGAATTCCAAGGATACCAAACTATCAGTATGAATGCGAAGAGACTCCAAAATATAAGACACAAGACCAGAGAAGCTCTCTTCCCAGCTACAACAGCTGTAGTTTTGATGTTGGCCTTCTGATCTGCCTCAATGTCGGGAATAGCTGAAAACAGCTGCATTGCTGATGTCCACATAAATGCCGCGAAGATGGGTAGGATTGGTGGGACCACTCCCGTCAGTTGATAATACGATAGAAGTGCAGGTATCACATATAGGAAATTCGAGGCAAAATCAAAAATTGGCACTGCTTTAAACCTCAATGGTTTTACACTATAGAAGAAGGACAACAACATCCATGATACAAAATATGCAACAGCAATTAAGTCAGACAATTGAAACAGAATAAGAATTACTCCATAAATGAACGATAATCCTACTAAGAGGTAAAGGTTTCTTCTATCTTTTTCAGCAGCTCTATACTCCTTCTCATCTTTCTTTGGATTGAACATATCTGTGTCTTTGTCAGAGATATCGTTAACACCATAGAGGAAAATATTCGCTGGGATCATGAAGTAAAAGAGATTAACAAGGAACCATGGATCAAGTAGTTGGGTTAGATCATACATTCCAACATTCATTCCTATAATATAACCAATAAGATACGTTCCACCTAAATATAACCAGAACCGTACTCTTGAAACCTTCAACGCAAGATACAGGATATTCGTCATCTCTTAGCCTCCAGTTCACTTACTCAAACTCATTCTAACTACCATATTCCTTGTTGATGAGATTTGCGACTATTTCTGAGGCAATCAAGACCATTGGTACTCCAATTCCAGGATGGGTATATTGACCTGTGTAAAAGAGATTCTTCACCCTCTTACTTCTGTGTCTTGGTCTGAAGAAAGCGGACTGACTGAATGTATGCGTCAATCCTACAGCTGTTCCCTTATAGGCATTATAGTCCTGCGAGAAATCATTTAGTGAGAAGATTCTCTTTACAATGATTGAGTCTGAAATAGTTGTTCCAGTCACTTTCTCCATGTGCTTGATTATCTTGTCGAAATAAGCCTCACGAATCTCCGGGCTGTCCTCTATCCCTGGTGAGATTGGAATTGTGACGAATATGTTCTCACAATCCGGTGGTGCTACAGTATCATCCATCTTCGATGGGCAACACAGATAGTACGCAGGCTCATCTGGCCATGAAGGCTCTTCGAAGATCTGCTCAAAATGCCTGACCCAATCGTAATCCAAGATTACATTGTGGTGTGTGAGACTCTCGATCTTCTTGTTCAAACCAAGATACAGGACAAAGGCTGAGGGAGCAATCGTCTTCTTCTCCCAGTAGCTTTTCGGATATGTCTGAAACTCCCTGTCAAGAAGGTCCATTTCAGAGTGAGGATAATCTGCGTTACTCACGACAATGTCAGCTTCAAACTCACCCTTTGTTGTGATGACTCTAGTGACCTCCTTGTCTTCAACAACAAGTCTGGTCACTTCAGTTTCAAATCGAATATCAGCACCATATTTAACTGCTAGTTCTTGTGTTGCTTCAACAATCTTCCCAAGCCCACCATAAGGATACCACACTCCAAGGTTGAAATCAATATGAGATATCATAGAATAGAGTGCAGGTGTATTCTTTGGGTTACCCCCCAGAAAGACTATCGAATACTGGAGTATCTTCCTTGCTCTCTCTGTCGAGAAGTACTTGCTCATCAATTTCTCCATGTTGGAAAGAATACTCAATTTCCATCCAGCAGCAATTAATTTTGGACTGAACATTGCCCTTAATCCAGCCAAGTCTTTATACATTAGACCCTCCAAGAGATATTCGTACTTTATCTGAGCCTGTTTGAGGTATTCCTCAAGCTTTCTTGCTCCATCCTTCTCAAGTCTACCAAACAGGGTTTTGTTCTCCTCTAGGTCAGCTGAAATATCAATCACATCATCTGGGAAGAAGATCCTATATGATGGGTTTAGTCGAATCAGTTTATAGAAATCCTCTACCTTTCTTCCAAAAATTTCAAAAAAATGTTCGAATATCTCAGGCATCAAATACCATGAGGGTCCCATATCAAATACAAACCCGTCTTTCTCCCAAACTCGTGCCCTGCCCCCTGGACTTGAGGTCTTTTCCAGCACAGTCACTTGGTGACCTGATTTAGCAAGTAGGGCTGCAGCTGCTAATCCTCCAACACCTGCTCCTATCACAAAAATTCTCATGTTTTGAATCATCACTCAGGAATTGTGTTTTGTCGATTTCTCGAAATACTTTTTTTCCTATCGCAATAATTTTAAAGCATATCTATAGAACCAGCAAAAAAGTGGCAGGAAAGTAAAGAGAAGTCAATGAGGATTGATAAGATTGTTCTTTAGAAGTGAATTCAGAGACACATACGCTACCTGTGAATATGATTCTCACTTGTCTGTGCTTCCCTCAAAAGTTATTCCCCACTTAGACCCTACTGATATTGATCTGAAGGCCAGCTATGATTGCTGCATGAGTCTCTTTGAGGTCCATGCACGCTCATTTCATTTTGCTTCAAGATATCTCGATGAAAAAGACAGACGAGCTTTTGCCGCTTTGTATGCATTCTGTAGATTAGCCGATGATTTTGCTGATGAAATTGATATTCCCCCAGAAGCTATTGAAGAAGAGCTCGATGCTCTGAAGGATATTGTGGCAAGAATGGGTCAAGGAGAAATCTTCGACCATCCAGTTTTGCATGCTTTTGGAGACACGATGATTAAATACAACATTCCTGTCCAATACTTGAATGAGCTTATTGAAGGAGTTCGGATGGATATCAATCTGACAGAAATCCAGACTGTAGAAGAGCTCGAGAAATACTGTTACCATGTCGCATCTACAGTTGGGGTTATGTTATGCTATATAATGGGCGCAACTAATCCTAAGACTATTGAACGTGCAATCGATTTAGGCCAGGCTCTCCAAATCACGAACATTCTCCGTGATATTGACGAAGACCTCCAAAATGGACGGATATATTTGCCTGTCGAAACAAGACAGCAGTTTAAAGTCACTAGAGATGCGTTTGAAATGAGAAAGGTTGGTCTAAATTTCAAGTGGTTAATCAAACATTATATGGCTGTAGCAGACTCTTATTATGCTAAAGCAGAGATTGGAATTCAGGATTTACCACCCGCTGCTGCATTCACAGTCAAAGTTGCTAGCAGAGTCTATTCTGAAATTATGAATGAAATAAAGAAGATGGACTATGATGTCTTCAGGAAACGGGCAATCGTACCAAGCTGGAAGAAACTGTGGATTGCCTACAAGCTTCGGAGAGAGTATTATAGAGAGAAGAAAGCTTACGAAGAATCCAAGGATCAGAGAGGAATTGAAGAAACGGTTGTCAATTAGCAATTGATATAGGAGGATACAAATTGAATAAGAGAGTTGAAAAACAAGTCGTCATTATTGGAGGTGGATTAGGAGGTTTAGCAGCAGCAATTCGAATGCAGCACGCAGGTCATTCAGCCATCCTCCTCGAGAAACGGCACCAGTTAGGTGGGCGTGCTAGTGTGTTCACTGAGAAGGGGTATACATTTGATACGGGCCCTACGATAATTACACCTCCGTTTCTTATCAACGAACTCTTTGAGTTTGCAGGAAAGGATGTAGCAGATTATGTTGAACTTGTGAAGGTATCACCGAAATACCGTTTATATTTCTCAGATGGAACATTCATGGACTATGGTGACTACGAGGACAATATTGAACAAATCGAGAAGTTCAATCCTCAAGATGTTGAAGGCTATACAAAATTCCTCAAGGCTGCAAAACCCATCTATGAACTTGGATTTGAACAGCTTGGTTCAATGCCCTTTGAAACCATTTGGAGCATGGCCAAACTCGCTCCTGCAGGTATCCGATATAGGGCATATCGAAGTGTCTATGGGATGGTTTCTGCTTATTTGAAAGATCCTCGCTTAAGAATCGCAATGTCATTCAACCCATTGTTCATTGGCGGAAATCCATTCACAGCCACTTCAATCTACACATTAATCACCTATATCGAGGAAAAGCACGGCGTCTGGTGGGCGCGAGGAGGAACGCATAAATTAGTTGAGGCAATGGAGCGGTTATTCAAAGAGCTTGGCGGAGAGTACTATCTAAACTCAGAAGTCGATCTTATAGAAGTTGCTGACTCCAATCGAGTTAAGGGAGTTACCACAACAGATGGGAAGTCCTATGCTGCGGACATCGTGATTTCAAATGCAGATGTTGCTAACACATACATGAAACTCCTTGATAGGAAAGTATTCCGAAAGCGAAACGCAGATGGGCGCTATAAGAGAGCTAAATATTCAATGAGCCTCTTTATGACATACTTTGGGGTTGAGAAACAGTACCCTGACATGGTTCACCACAGTATAGTTTTTGGTCCCAGATACAAAGAGTTGCTTGATGATATTTTCAAAAAGAAAATAGTGCCTGATGATTTCTCGACATACCTACACATTCCTACTAGAACTGATCCTGAGTTGGCTCCACCTGGTTGTGAAACCATGTACGCCTGTACACCAGTAGCCAATCTAGATTCTGGCACAGACTGGAAATCAAAGAAAGAAGAATTCAGTAATCATATTCTAAGCACTCTTGATAGAAGAGTCCTTCCTGGGCTCATTGACAACCTTGCTGTCAAGAGAACATTTACGCCTGCTGACTATGAAACTGAATTGAACTCATACAAAGGGGCTGGATTCCAACTGCAGCCCTTGTTAATGCAGTCCGGTTACTTTCGACCACACAACCGATCCCGAGATGTTAAAGGTCTCTATTTAGTAGGAGCTGGCACTCATCCTGGAGCAGGCGTTCCAAGCGTGATAATGAGTGCAGATTTGACTACACAAATGATCTTTGATGATTTAGAGAAAGGTCTATAGAATGATGCTGACTCCCTAAATCTTCATCATGAAAGGATTCTCAAGGGATTCCTTTAATGATGCTAGGAATTGACCTGCTGGAGCACCATCCAATACTCTATGGTCAACAGCACAACTAGCCATCATCATTGATCTTATCGTAATCTTATCATCAATGATGACTGGTTTCTTGTTAATCTGCCCAAGTGCAAGAATTGCAGTTTCAGGAGGATTGATGACTGGTATGAACAAGTCAACATTGAATGGTCCGAGGTTTGACACTGTGAATGTGCTTCCTGTGAGCTCTTCGGGTTTCAGTTCATTCTTCTTCGCTCGTTTCCCAAAGTCCTTGGTTTCTAGGGCGATCTCAGTTATTGACTTCTTGTTCGCATCTCTCACAGTTGGTACAATAAGTCCATCGTCAGTTGCCATTGCAACCCCAATGTTCACCTCATCGAACATGATCAACTCATTTCCAACAAGGGTGGCGTTGAACTTTGGAAATCTCTCGAGTGTGTCCGCTACAGCTTTCACAATGATGTCGTTGAACGAGATTCTGATACCATGTTTCTTATCAACGCGTTCATTGATTTCATTGCGCAGCTCAACAACTTCTGTCATATCAATCTCGGTGATCATGGTAATGTGCGGGTTTTGTGCACTCTGTGTCATTCTTCTAGCAATGGTTCTTCTCAAGGGAGTTAATGGTGCAACTTGTTTGACTTTTCGATCATCAGTAACTGTGATTTGAGGTGTACTCTGTGCAGCAAGAATGTCTTTTTCCATAATTCTTCCATCCGGGCCGCTACCCACAACCAAGGTAAGGTCAATGCCCATTTCTTCTGCCTTTTTCTTTGCACGTGGTGATGCTTTGATTTTTCCTTCTAGCAAGCGAGTTTCGACTGGTTTAGCATCAGGCTTGGACACGGCTTTCGTCACTGGTGCAGAAACAGTTGGAGTTTTTGATACAGCGTGTGTTGCCGCAATGGCTTTGTTTAGCTTCTTAGGCATTATATCCGGAACTTTTTCACCCCTCTTGCCTATATAGGCAATAGGCTCACTTATAGGAATCTCGTCATCTACTTCACACAATATCTTTAGCAAGACTCCATCAGCTGGTGATTCCAACTCGAACTCGTTCTTCTCACCAAAAATCTCAACAATAGATTCACCTTGCTTTACAGTATCTCCCTCTTTCTTCAACCATTTGAGTATCACTCCATATTCCATAGCCACACTCATTCGTTGCATGATCATGGTTGTTACCATTGGATTCACCTACATAATATCGCGGATTGCTTGTGCTATTCGTTTATTGTCAGGAATGAAATAATCCTCTAGGGGTGGACTGAACGGAACTGGCGTGTCTGGGGCATTGACTCTCTTTATTGGCGCATCCAACCAGTCAAATGCCTCCTCTTGTATGCTGGCTGCAACTTCTGCTGTCGTTGCTCCAGTCTTAGTTTCTTCGGTCACAAGAACCAGTCTCCCAGTCTTTTTGACAGACTCGATCAATGTTCTCGTGTCTAAGGGAGCTAATGTTCTTGGATCAATGACTTCAACACTTATACCCTCTTTCTCCAGCTCGTCAGCGACCTCAAGAGCTTTGTGAAGCATGAAGAAAGTACCCCAGACTGTCACATCTGATCCCTCTCTCCTTACCTTTGCCTGACCGAAGGGAATTGTATAATCCTCATCAGGAACCTCTTCTTTCCTGTCGTAGACCAGCTTATGTTCAAAGAACATTACTGGGTCAGGGTCTCTGATAGCTGTCTTGATGAGTCCTTTAACGTCATATGCAAACGCTGGGACTGCGATCTTAAGACCAGGTGTATGCATGAACCAAGCCTCAAGACTCTGAGAGTGATGAGATGCTATATTCTTACCACCACCAAACACACTTCGAAGGACGAGTGGGACTGAAGTCTGCCCACCGAACATGTATCTCATTTTAGCAGCCTGATTGCAGACCTGATCCATCGCGAGGGCAATAAGGTCTCCAAACATTATCTCTGCAACAGGAATTAATCCTGTAATAGCTGCACCGACTGCAGCTCCTGCAATGGTGTTCTCAGAGATTGGTGTATCTCTCACCCTAGCCTCACCAAACTCCTCCGCCAATCCCTTAGTTACCTTGAAAGCTCCACCCCAATTAAGCCCTACATCTTCTCCCATTATGAACACGCGGTCGTCGCGGAGCATCTCCTCACGGAGTCCTGCCCTCAAAGCGTCTCTATATGTCATCTCTGGCATTTAGAGCACCTCCATAAAGACATCATCAAGTGCTTCTTCTGGTTTAGGATATTCTGACCTTTTTGCAAACACAGCTGCCTTCTCAACATCCTTGGATATCTTGGCGTCAATCCTTCCAGCCTCTTTCTCAGTCAGAGCCCCCTGCTGAATCGCCAGCTCTCGAATGATTCGAACCGCATCTCTTTCTTCACTAAGCCAATAATTTGCCTCTTTTTCTGGCCTATACTTTGCAGCATCAAATCGTGAATGTCCCTTCATCCGGTACGTTTGACACTCAATAAGTGTTGGTCCTCCACCCTCTCTTGCACGTTTCACTGCTTCAACTGTTGCTTCATAGACAGCAAGTGCATTATTACCATCTACAACAACATTCGGAATACAATAGCCATCAGCTCTCTGTGCAATGGTTACGCTAGGGCACATCATTTTGATAGGTGTCCCCATCGCATACAGATTGTTCTCAACTACCCAAATCAGGGGGAGTTTCCAGATTGCTGACATATTGAGAGATTCGCCAAAGGTTCCATTGTTTGATGCACCATCTCCAAAAAAGCACGCAACGACATCATCCGTACCTCTCATCTGACACGACAGGGCTGCACCAACAGCTATTGGAAGACCCGAAGCAACAACTCCCGTGGCACCAAGTACTCCAACGTCAAATTGTGTGATATGCATTGATCCGCCTTTTCCCTTGCATGACCCACTTGCTTTACCAAGTAGCTCTGCAAGTGCCGCATTCATATCTGCTCCTTTTGCAATAACATGCCCATGGCCCCTGTGTGTACTTTGTATCCAGTCTGTTTCTTTAAGGGCTGTAGTCACTCCTGCTGCAACAGCCTCTTGACCTAAGTAAAGGTGTAAGGTACCAGGTACAATGTTTTCACCAAAGAGATCCCAAACTTTTTCCTCAAATCTGCGGACCTTCAGTGTTCTTGTATAGAGCTCCTTTAGCATCTTCTTATCAACTGTCATAATATCAATCAACAACCTTGTCTTGACTAAGAGCACTCTGGCGCCCTCCGCGAATCTTGTCTGATAAAGGCTTCGAAGTAGCAGAGGCATTACTCAAATAGGATATTGAGATGTTTAAATAAATCAAAATTCAAAACAAGTACATTGTTTCATAGTGTATCTGAGCACACATTAACGTAAATAATGAGTTTGTGCACCTGAGATTTGTAGGGATGTGGAGCAAAAAAGTTGCGCTATGGATGGCAATCTAAATAGATTGGAAACCCTCCTCGTCCCTACTTCATCTTTTTCCAAAAATATTGTTTCCCCAAGAATTCTTATTGCGGTTTGATTTGTCAATTTGTGGATTTCCGGAGATGTCTTGTATGAGTCGTGTGGGAGTCGAAGCAATACTCACTTCAGGTAGAACCCTAAAACAGGGACGCGCCATGGAGCTTGGGAAACTTGGTCCAGAGTATCTCAAAGAAGTTTCATTCTGTGAGATGGATAAAATAACACTCAAAGCCTTAGGGCTGGAAGAAGGCGACCCTGTCCTTGTTGAAACATTGTATGGCAGTGTTGTTGTAGAAAGCAAACTAGACCGTAGAGCTGAACCTGGTGTTGTGTTCATACCTTGCGGTCCCTATGCAAATGCAGTCATAGGCTCGGACACAGAAGAAACTGGTATGCCTGACTTCAAAGGAGTACCTGCGAAGCTCTTCGCAGCAAAGGGTGAATCTGTACTTGGTGTTAAAGATCTCTTGAAGAAAATGGTGGAGGGAGCATAATGACCGAAGAATCAGGTATGAAAGAAAACATTGTATGTCCCTTCTGTGGATGCCTTTGTGACGATATAGCTCTCAATATTGAAAGTAACAAAATTACAGAAAATAAGAATGGTTGCTCAATCAGTCAAGCCAAATTTCTGAACCATCGTGATGATCGTCTGGAGATGGACGCCCCTCTAGAAGTGCTCGTCAAGAAAGCCGCTGAGATAATCATCAAATCCAAGCGCCTTTTAGTATATGGCTTAAGCTCAACAGAAAATGATGCTCACAGAGAAGCTTACAAGATTGCTGAGGAGGCTGGAGGTGTTGTTGATAATACCTCATCCGTCTGTCACGGGCCTACAATTCTGGGTGCACAGGAGTCTGGTGAACCAATTGCAGCTTTGGCTGAGGCGCGTCACAGGGCTGATTTCATTATCTATTGGGGGTCTAACCCACAGTTCGCTCATCCTCGACACATGAGTCGGTACACTAGGGCTGATGGTTTTTACATAAAGGATGGAAAGAAAGATCGTCAGATTTGGGTGGTCGATGTTAGAAAGACCATTAGTGCTGGAGTGGCTGATAAATTCATTAAGATTAATCCTGGTTGCGATTTGGAGGTTATCTCGGCACTTCGTGCTATTGCACGAGGTAAGATTCTCGAAGTGGATGAAGTAGGTGGACTTCCAATCAGTGAGCTCAGTGACATGATTGAGGCAATGAAGAATGCTAAGTATGGTGTCCTCTTTTTCGGTCTCGGTCTGACGCAGTCGAAAGGGCGTCACAGGAATATCGATGCGGCAATCAGGTTGATTCAAGACATGAACCACTTTACAAAGTGGAGCATGATGCCAATGAGAGGGCATTATAATGTCGCAGGCGCAAACAAGACATCGACATGGCAGACTGGTTATCCATATGCTGTAGACTATGCTCGTGGGTATCCAAGATATCAACCAGGTGAATACACAGCAGTTGACATGCTTGTGAGAGGCGAGGCTGATGCTGTCCTTAACATTGCGGCTGATCCAGCTGCACACTTCCCAAAAGAAGCTGTGAAACACCTTGCTAGTATTCCAGTCATCAATATTGATCCCAAACGAAATATGACCTCCCTCCTTGCAAAGGTCAATATCCAGACTGCTATTGCTGGTATCGAGAGTGATGGTGCAGCCACAAGAATGGATGGTCTCCCATTATATCTGAAGAAAGTGGTTGATCCACCTGAGGGTGTTCTCCCTGACAGGGATGTCTTGAGAATGATTTACAATGAAGTAAGGAGGCTGAAGAAATGAGTAAGCAAACGATTCTCACTAATGGTCGGGTCTATGACCCAATGAATGGCATAGATGGAGAGATTAAGGACATCTGTATCTCAGATGGTAAGATTGTTGAACGTGTGGAAGGTCCGGCTAAGAAAATCGACCTCAAGGGGCGTCTTGTAATGGCTGGAGGGGTTGATATGCACTCTCATATTGTTGGTAGTAAGGTTGGCGTTGGCAGAGCCATGTGTCCTGAAGACCATCGAAAGGATCCAGTGCCAAAGACAAAGAGCACACGTGCTGGTGTTGGTTATACAATGCCTAATTCATACGTTATTGGGTATCGGTATTCTGCCATGGGCTACACAACTGTAATTGAACCAGCTCTGCCAGCTCTTAAAGCGCTTGGTTCATGGGAGGAGATGGAGGATCTCCATAATCTCGATTCTGGATTGCTTCCAATGTTTTGCAACAGCATGATAACATTTCACTATGTGAGAGAAGGAGACCTCAGTGGACTTGCAGCGTATATTGCTTGGGTCCTTCAAAAAGTTGGTGGTCTTGGTGTCAAGGTTGTAAACCCAGGGGGTACCTATGCATGGGCGCATGGCGTTGACCTTCGAGACCCTGATGGTGAAGTTCCTGGTTGGGGTATCACACCTCGCGATATTACAAGAAGTTTATGTCAAGCAGTCGAATCACTAGGGCTTCCTCACATGATGCATTATCACCCAAACAATCTAGGGCGAGTCGGTAATATCGAAACAACAATTAAGCAGCTCGACTCGGTTCGTGATATCAAAGGATTTAGAGGCCGCAAACACGTTATGCATTTAACACACATGTCGTTTGAAACGCTTGCTAATGTAGAAGGCGCTGGCACTGAATGGAAAGATATAGCGTCTGGCGGTCTTGAGTTTGCTAAGTACTTCAATAAAAACAAGCACTTCACTGCTGATCTTGGACAAATTACGTTTGGACCTGCTACGACAATGACTGGAGATGGACCATTTGAGTTCTATCTCTACCAACTCACAGGCGGGAAGTGGACTAACATTGCAGTCGATGTTGAACTCCCTGGAGGCGCTGGAATTGTTCCCTATACTTATTCACCAAAGGCCGCTGGTAACTCTGTTCAATGGACAATCCCCCTTGAGTTTGCTCTGAATGTTGATGATGTGTGGCGCTGTATCATGAGCACAGATCATCCCAATGCTGGGCCATTCACAAAGTACCCTCTTGTAATATCTTGGTTAATGAGTAAGAAACAACGCGAAATATGGATGGAAGACATGCATAAATTCGCACATGAAAGATCGACTTTACCAACCATTGATAGAGAGTGGAATCTGTATGAGATTGCCATCTCTACAAGAGCTGCTCCTGCAAAGATTCTAGGTATTGATTCAACGAAAGGGCATCTTGGTGTAGGAGCAGATGCAGATATTGCTGTTTATGATGCTGACCCTACAAAAGTTGACTTTGCGAAGGACCCTGAACGTATCATCAAAACCTTCTCAACTTCCTACCTTACTTTCCTACGTGGCCAACAAGTGTCCAAGAAAGGGGTGGTAAAAGGCACAGAGGAACGAAAAGTATGGTCTCTTCATCCAGAACTGAACGAGTCTCTATGGGAACGAATTAACAAGGAGCTTGAAGGTCTGATGAATGACTGGTACTCGCATTCCTTCCATAACTATCCTGTTCCTGAGAGATATCGTTCACACTTAGAACAGAAGATTCCTGTTGATTCAACATCTATACCTGCTTAAGTGGCTGGTGGCAGCATGTCTGCTAAGAATCCACTCGAGGACCTCGAGTCTGGATATGAAGGGGTTGGTGAATTCTATGATTTGTTCGCAGACAACTCAGATATTCCGTTTTTCCTTGAATATGCTAAAAAGACCGGTTCCCCTATTCTTGATTTAGCAGCAGGTACTGGTAGAGTCACCTTTGCACTTGCAGAGGAAGGTTTTGAGGTAGTAGCACTGGAACGATCAAAATCGATGCTTTCAGTTGCAAGAAGAAGATTAGAACACTCATCACCTGATATATCCTCTAGGGTTCAAATAATTGAGGGATCTATGAAGGACTTCTCATTGGACCAGAAGTTCTCCCTCATCATCATTCCCAACTCCTTTGGACATTTACTTACAAGTGAAGACCAACTCTCAGCACTTCAATGTATCAAGAACCATCTTTTAGATGATGGTATTTTCATCCTTGACCTTTATCCAGGGGCTCATCAATATGAACAAGCCACATTTGAAGACCCTCCTGCAAGGCTCTCCGATGGTCGCATAGTGAAAAGGTCTGGAGAAATAAAATCCGATTTTACAAGACAGATCATGCGGGTAGAGCTCCATTATACAATTCAGGATGTAAATGGGAATGTTATTAATACGATTAATGTGGTTTCAGGAGCTGCTCTTATCTTCAATCGAGAGGCAGACCTTCTTGTTCGAATGTCCGGCTTGAATAATGAGAATGAATTTGGTGATTTTCAAAAGAATCCTTTCACTCTGGATTCAGGTCGCAGAATATTCATTTTGAGAAAACGGTGATTGAGAGAGGCTGAATAAATAGCCCCTCTCTATGAAAACACATAGGTGAAAGTTTTTGCAGATTATCAACTCACTTGCTCAGGGGGTGGTAGCTGATCAACTTTTCTTGGTTCCTCTCTGAATGTTACACCATCTTCTGCTTCGAGGCTCTCTGTGTAGAGAACTTCTCCTTCTACATATGCATCTCTCTCAATATAGATGGTCTTTCCATAGATACTTCCGACACGTGCTCGCTCCTCAATTCTGATGTCTGAACCATAGAGAGAGTCTGTTCTTGCACGTTCGCGGATGAGGATTTCATTTGATTCAACGAAACCTCGGACTTCCGCTCTTTTCCCAATTCTGAAACCATCAGTGGCTTTAATGTATTCTGCACGTATCTCTCCACCAACGATAATCCGAAAAGTATCAATACGTCCTTCTGCTCGTACTGTGCCGCCTACCTTTATTTTTCCATCACTCTTCAGATTTCCGCCTATTGCAGCAGTCCCACCAACATCGAGTCCTTCAGAAACCTCCAAGTCACCTTCTGTCTTTACAGTTCCACCAACCTCAATCAATCTGCCCGTTGCATTTCCATTAATTTTCACAGTCCCACCAACATTAATCTCACCGAATGTGAAATCACCATCAGCCTTGAACGTTCCACCAATGTCAACAGTGCTGATTTTGGATCCTGGACCAACTTTTGCGGCACCGCCAACATCAAGGTCTTCAATCTCAATCGCTTCTTCTGCCTTGAAACTTCCTCCAACTGAAACCTTTTTGATTACACCTCGGACTGTTTTTCCTGAGCCCCCTGCATCAAATTCTTCAGCTTGGATTTTTCCATAGATTCCTACTGATCCACCGCCTGAGATTCTGTCAACATCAACATTACCTTCTATTTTGACAGAGGCTCCTCCAGTGAGTCTTTGCGCTTTCGCATCGCCTGTGACTTTGATTGATGCACCTGCCTTTGCAGCAACACATTCAAGATTTCCGTCAACTCTCAAAGCTGCTCCTACTTCAATATCGCGTGCCTTTGCATCACCATATATGGTAAGACTACCTCTTGGAACACTTGCTGCCTTCTCAACTGTAAGGTTTCCATGTACAGTGATCTGGTCTCTGCTCTTTGATTCAAGCCGGCCACATTGGAGTGCGCCTTCAATATTAATTTCATCAGCAATTGACAGAGTACCAGTAATCAAAATTGTATCTCCCTCGGAAGGTCTGAGAGTCCTGCAGTTACGAATCTCGACATCACCATCGACCTTTCCAAGTTCAACCGTGTCTTCATTTTTGAATGATAATCTTTCAGCCATCTTGGCCTTCACCTTGTATATTTCTAATTAAATCCGCTCATTTTTAGTATATAAAGCACGGCCACAAATTAGGGTCACAATTTGTGACTATCTTTAGTACCTCCTTTCAGAGTACTCACATCCCAATGATCGGCTCAGGGATTGGTATTCCAACAAGCCCAGCTAGACGCTTGTATAGCTCCAAGTATTGATGTCCTCTAACAGTCACTTTGAAAACTGTCATACCATCGTCGTCTTCTTCCTCGAGTAAGCCTCTTTCCAATAATTCAGTAATTGACTCCTTGGCTCTATCGACAGGCATGTTTGTAGACCGAGCTGCCCGAGTCAGAGGACAAAATCCCCAGATGTAAATAACTCGAAGCAACTCTGCGTAGATGTCATATCGAGTCCGCTTCTGAAGTTCTCTCTTTTTTCGTTTCTTCTTCATCGGTTCTTCTGACATCACCTTGTCCTCCACCAGACCTGAGCGAATAAAGATAAGAATGTACTGACCCCGGCTGATTCTCGTAATCTCATTAGAACCAATAACCCTTATGACTTGGTAAACATGCATTGAGCTATTGAGTCGGAGCCACTATGATTCGTTGCATATACATTATCAAAAGGGATGGTGACCCTCTTCATGGACGTTCATTTGAAGATGATACATGCCTGAATCTTGACGCCTTGCCATCGTATGTTCGCAACGCTGTGGTAATGATGCAGTCCAGTTCAAGCACTTCTTCTGATAGAGTTTATACTCTCGAGTTTGATGGTTCACTCTGGGCATATTCCTTCTTTCACTCCTTTGCATTGATATCGTTAGCATCAAAGGACCAGTCCATGTCCCAATTGAAGAACATAATGTCATCTCTTGGAAGAGCAATCGCACATCAATTTGGAGACCTAGTAGAATCATGGAGTGGCACCATGAGTGATATTGTTGATGTAAACTCTCTTATTGACAACTATGTGGCGCTTGATCTTGACCGTCCATCGAAAAAGGTCTTGAAGGTGATTGATGGACTTGTCAGTAAGGCTCTAAAACAACCGGAGATTGCTTTTGTTGGCATATTCGACTCGGAGGGTGATATGATAAGTGGTACTGTACCAGATCTTTATCTTTTCAGGATCCAAGTAGAAATCTCACAGGGTGTGATTAAGCCGGTTATGGACATTGTTCCGTCTACAATTAAAGCTGGAGATCATACTCTACAGATGTTTAATGTCAACTCTCTCACCGTTGTAGTTGCATCTCAACCTGGTGAGAGTAATCTACATGCTATTAGTACCGTCGGTGAGATCGCACACGCGCTAAATGAGAAGCTGTCGTAGCAGTTTTATTTGGGTCTTATGTATTCATCAAATGGGTGTGATTGTTTTTGGTTAGTCCTGAAAGAGCAATCTTTGACGCTGAAGAATTGATAAACCAGGCAATTTGGAGGGGCACCTACGATCAAGACTTCAAGAGTGAGCTTACTCTATGTTCTGAGGCAAAAATCATTCTAGAAGGGCTTTCGAATCTTGACCCTATTTTAGAGAAGCATAGACGGCGGGCTCTATCTCAATGTCTTTTGAGAATTGATCATGCCTATGTTGGATTGGGAGATCATGAATGGACCATAGACCGAGCCACCGAAGCTCTAACACTTGCAGAAACCTCTGGAAGTGCAGTACAGATTGCTAGAGCCCTATTATCCTTGGGAAATGGCTTCCTACACGCTGGAGATATTGTCAACGCTGAACGTCAATGGGTGAGGCTCCTTTTACTTGCTGAGGAATACACCAAAGATAGAGAGATGCAAAATGTTGTCGGCTTGACCTTAATTGTTAGAGGTCATGTATTGAATGGAAAAGGCCTCTATGATCAGGCAGCACGTGTCTTAGAGGATGCCTACGCAACATTGGTGGATGTTGGTGATTATTTTGGATGTGCATCAGCATGTGATCTTTTATCTGAGGTGTATTTGAAATTAGATGCACCTGATAAGGCTGAAACTTACAAATCAAAGGCTGAAGAGTGTAAAACTAGAATAAGAAACCAACCAAATCCATATGACCCATAGTACGACGAAAGACACAAGTATCACACGTGGGTGTTCGACAAGATTGAGGTCTTCATATGCTTATTGTTGGTATTTGTGGTTCTCCCAAAAATGAACGGTCAAACACACGTTTTCTGCTTGAAAAAGCACTTGAAGCTGTTTCTGATAGTCAAACGATCTTGCTAAACATCATTGACTTCAACATTCTCCACTGCACTGGTTGTGACTCCTGTGTTCGAAAGAAGCCATGTCCTCAGAGCGAGAAGGATGACATGCGTACGATTGAGAAGAAACTCATTGATGCGGATGCAATCATAATTGCTGCTCCTTCATACTTCACATCAGTGCCAGGAGTTCTCAAGGACTTCATCGATAGGTCTCGAGCCATGAAAATGAACGACCATCTACTGAAAGACAAGGTCTTTGGTGCAATCACCTATGCTGGACTCAGATATGGGGGACAGGAACATGTGATTGATGTTTTGAATCGTTATGCGTTAGGTCAGGGAATGATTGTAGTTGGGAGTGTTGGAAGTCCGGTGAAACATGGTACATTTGGCTCAGGAAGTCTTCAAACAGATGATGGATCCTGGAGATCTGCAAAGGATGATGACTTAGCAGTGAAAGGCAGTGTGCTCCTTGGACAGAGAGTAGCGGAGATTGCCACACGTCTACGAAACTCAGGTTGAATGAATATGATCACAAGGCTTGTTCAGATATACACTGGAAATGGAAAGGGAAAGACTACGTGCGCACTTGGTTCAGGACTTAGGGCAGCAGGACATGGACTTGAGGTCCTCATGATTTCCTTCATGAAGGCTAAAATTGCAGTAAGAGATGGAACTGAGGATATCAATTATGGCGAATTCAGGAGTACTGAGCTGATACCAAATTTCACAATCATACCCGTTGGTAGAGAAACCTTCGTTGACAAAGACAATCCTGACCCTATTGATATTGAGATGGCACAAGATGGACTTCGTCTTGCAAAAGAAGCAATTCAAAATAAGAAATATGATATCTTGATTCTTGATGAGATCAATGTCGCTGTCGAATGGAATCTCATCTCCCTTCATGATCAATTGGAACTCATTAGCAAGAAACCTAAAGAAATGGAACTAATAATGACCGGGCGTTATGCTCGACAAGAGGTCTTGGATGCCGCAGATCTTGTGACTGAAATGAAAGAAGTGAAGCACTATTACAAAGACAATAAGGTTCAGGCTCGAAAAGGATTTGAGTATTAATCGCCATCATGAATCGAACAGTTAATATTCTGAACTTTTTTGGGACACTTGTTATATGATATGGAGAAGTTCCTGATGGTTGATGACGCATCCAAGAAAATCGCTGGGGCCCGGAAGAGTTGGGAGAAGAACACACTTACCCCTCATCAATCAAATCACCCTGATCTTAGGGAGGAGTTTGTCACAACTTCTAGCAAACCTGTGAAAGATCTCTACACTCCTCTTGACCTCCCGGATTTTGATTATATGAAGGACTTGGGATTCCCAAGTGAATATCCTTTCACCCGTGGTGTTCAGCCTACAATGTATCGTGGCAGGCTTTGGACCATGCGGCAGTTCGCAGGGATGGGGTCAGCTGAGGAAACTAATGAGCGTTTCAAGTTCCTTCTAGCCAATGGCCAAACCGGACTTAGCGTTGCTTTTCATCTTCCTACAATATTTGCAAGAGACTCAGACCATCCATTCTCTCATGGTGAGGTTGGCAAGCTTGGTGTTGCTGTTGATACTCTGAAGGACATGGAACTTCTATTTGATGGAATTCCCTTGGACCAAGTCACTACATCAATGACCATCAATGCTCCTGCGTCGATCCTTCTCGCAATGTACATGGTTGCAGCTGAGAAACAAGGTGTTTCCTCTCATCAGATTGGCGGAACCATTCAGAATGACCTGCTGAAAGAGTACATGGCTCAGAAGTCTTGGATTCTTGCTCCAGGGCCTTCACTAAGAATAGTCGGAGATATCATGGAATATGCAACGAAGAATATACCTCGCTGGAACACAATCTCAATTTCTGGATACCACATCCGAGAAGCTGGATCCACTGCAGTTCAAGAATTGGCATTCACATTGCTCAACGGTATGGAGTATGTAAAGCTGGGAATTAGTCATGGATTGGATGTTGATTCCTTTGCCCCTCGACTATCATTCTTCTTCAACGCTCATAATGACATCTTTGAGGAAGTTGCCAAATATCGAGCCGCTCGTCGCATCTGGGCTCGGGAGATGAAGGAAACCTTTGGAGCCAAGGAAGAGAGGTCTCTCTGGATGCGCTTTCATACTCAGACTGCAGGATGCTCACTCACCGCACAACAACCAATGGTCAATGTTGTGAGAACAGCCTACCAAGCGCTTGCTGCTGTGCTTGGGGGCACTCAGTCTTTACACACTAACTCGATGGATGAAGCTCTGTGCCTTCCCACAGAGGAGGCGGTTCGAGTTGCATTGAGGACACAGCAGATTATTGCTCATGAAAGTGGTGCCGCCAATACAATTGATCCACTCGCGGGCTCTTACTTTATAGAAGCACTTACCAACGAGATGGAGGAGGAAGCCTACAAGTACTTCGAGAAAGTGGAAACCCTCGGTGGAGTCATTGAAGCTATTGAGAAGGGTTTCTTCCAAAAGGAAATTGCAGATGCCTCATACCGCTACCAAAAAGAGATTGAGAGTGGTGATCGAACAATAGTTGGTGTCAACGATTTTATACTTGAAGGCGAAAAAATCACTATCCCAGTCCTGAAGATTGACGAGGAAGTAGAACGTCGCCAGATTGAACGCACTCAAAAGATTAGGAAGAGTCGGGATAACAAGAAGGTCAAGAACGCTCTGGATGGACTCCGAAAAGCATCAGAAAGCGATGAGAATGTTATGCCTCACATTGTGAATGCAGTCCGAGAGTATGCAACAATTGGTGAGATATTCGAGGTCTGGCGTGAACTCTGGGGAGAATGGGACGAACCCAAAATATTCTGACTACAAATTCCATCAAATTAATCATCGTCTTTTAAGCAAATAGATAGCCATCACAACCATAACTACTCCTCCAACAACTGCAACCATAATCATCGTGATATTTGGTCTACTTATTGTGAACACAGAGTCTGAAACATCCCATGACGTTATACCAGCCTCACTTCTAGCTACAACACGAATGAGATACTGATCTCCATCTGGAACCCCACTTATATCCCAAACAAGTGTTGTATCTTCAAAATAACTAATTAACTCAGACCATGTTTCCCCAGCATCTTGAGAATAGTAGACTGTATAGGTGACTGGAAGCCCCCAAGATTCAACAGCCTCATTCCATCTTATATCATAAGTTCCAAAAATCGTTTCTCCTCCATTTGGTGCGAGAATGGTGGGATTTGACAATGTGTGACTTTTAACCTCATATTCAGCACCCGTGATGTATTCTGAACTCAAACCATCTATGCATTGAGCAACTATCTTGAATCTATATTCGTCACTCTCTGGGAATTCGGACGCGAGCCAGACCAGACTTGTTTCACTGAGGTGATGTGCCACTTCACTCCAATGAAATCCTCCATCAGCAGAAATCGATACATTGTACATCACGTCATGTCCAAATGTATCGCTAGAAACACTCCAGATAATCTGCGTCATTCCCCAGAATTTCTCTCCAGCTAGAGTTTCATTGGGATAGATGAGTCTTGGTTTTGTTAGGATGTGCATTAGATATGTCTGGAAGACTTTGACATGTGGTTCTGAATCATACTTCTCACCACTATAGGGATATGGTCTATCAACGATATCATCCTCATCTTCATCTGGCCACGTCCACACGTCATAATAGTTACCTTGGACTTGATTGTTTGAACCTACATCAACAAGATATGTAGCAAATTCAGAAAATGCCAAGTTATTCTCAATGAAATTGTTATATTCTATATAGTTACCATCAGATTGACAACGAAGTCCTTGGAGCTGGCTTCTATAGAAGGTGTTAGTGATTATATCTGTAGAATCACCAGAAACATCCAGAGAGTATGAACCACTCTCAAATAGCACATTATCTATAACGGAGCAGTTAAACGACACCTCAATTGAGATACCATCCGCTAAGCTGTAGCCCACAAGATTCTCTACCAATATACATTCATGTGAGTTTCCAAGTTTAATACCACTCGTTCCACTTGTAATCACATTGAGTGTTATATTGTTCTCAGAGGAGTCTCGTAGACGAATGCCATCATGTAGGACTTCATTCACAGTATTTTGAGTGATAGAGCAATTATTAGAATAGTCTGCAAGAATACCCCAACCGTTCACAACATCAATTGTGTTGTTTGAATATTCACAATAATCTGAACTGAAAGAGTAGAGTCCTGCAGAATCCACACCGATGATATTATACACTGTATTGTTTGTCACCTTAACGCCATTTGACTCACCCACAACTAACCCATGACCATTTGTATCTTGAATTGTGTTGTTCCAGATAGTAGCATGAGTCAAATTCTCTAGAATAATTCCTGCCGTTCCACTAATTATTAGACATCCTCTAATCTCAAAGAATACAGTTGTATTTCCGATATGAATCGCGAAGGTCCCTGTGGTTGTGATATTTACCCCCTCGATGATATATGGATTACTAACTGAACCGTTACCGTCCCATAAGTTTGCTATTGCCTGATTTGCAAAGTCAATGTCATTAGAGATTACAATGGGAAGGCTTTCCTCATACGAACCTTCACTAGGGATCAGGATATTTGGTATTCCTTGATTATCGCTGTCAAATCCCCCATCAACACAATACTTTGTCACAGTAATTGGACACAGGATAAGCAGACTAATGCAAAATAGAACCACTCTCTTTCCTTTCATCTGTTATCAGACCTCTTCGCATCGTTTTCAGGGTGGTCAAGTTTCGCCAGTACTTCTCTTCTTGAAAAGAATCACCAAAATTACTACAGCTGCAATAACTGCAATCCCACCACTTGCAAATCCTATGAGTCCCGTGTCTATTACAGGAGCTGTGGTGGGTGTGGTTGGTGTTGTAGATGTAGTCGTATGTTGAATTGAGAACGTCACAGATATTGCTTCTGATGTAACCCCTCCATCTGCAGAAGCAATAACCTTGACAACATAGTTGTCCCCATTTGCTAATTCTTCAATATCCCATTGATAGCTATTACCAGTTAATCCAAAAGTGATGTCGCTCCAACTGGACCCGCCATTCGATGAGTAATGCAATGAGTAGCTGACACTATATCCCCACGAATCTACAGCCACATCCCACTGAATGTTCAGGCTTGTTTCGAATGGACCTGAATTGTCTGGCGAAGTTATTGTTGGGTCCGTCAGGATGTGTGCTATCAGAGAAAACTCACCATCAGACTCGTCTGAAACGCTTAATCCTTCTGAACACTTAGCAATCACTCTGACAAGATAATGAGTAGTCTTCAACTCAGAGGATGTGTCCCATTCATATTGAGTAGAAGTGATATTTCCAGCAATCTTTGTCCAATCAGCTCCGGAATTGTGAGAATAATAGATTGAATAATTAACTGGATGGTCTCTTGAGTCATAACATGTAGACCATTCGACAACAACCGAGTCAGTAATTGCTTCACCACCATTTGGGTGCAAAAGAGTCACAGGTGTCAGATAATGAAACTCTGGTGGATTTGCAGGATGGGTTAATGGATATGGATCATTGTTCATGACTGCTCCTTCCAGTAAATATGGAATGTCCACGATATTGTCAAAATCGTCATCAGGAGTTGTCCAATCACTCCAGTAGTTGTACAGAACATTCTCTGAAGCTCCATCGAATGCCTGTGATGTTCCTCCCATATTATTACCGATGAATGTGTTCCACTTTATTGTATTATTACCTGAATTGAGTTCCGCATAGAATCCATGTTCTGTACAATTGCTAATTGTATTGTTCAAAATGTTGTTATCATACGCCAAATGCGAAATATGAATCCCACATGTGTTCGGGTTTAAATCATCCGGGTCAAAGATACGATTGAAATTTATCTCATTCGAGGATGAATGATTGGATATCCACATTGCGTTGTCGTTTCCGAACAAAGTGTTTCCAATGACATCACTATTATTGGTATTTCTCAACCAAATTCCCAATTCATCATCATAGATTATGTTGTTCCATATTTCAAGCCCTATGGAAGAGTTAGCCCATATGCCATTGTATGTATTATGATAGACCTCATTATGATAGACTCGTACGCTGCCTGAAGAATTAACTCTGATTCCACTCTCTGACGAATCCCAAATCTTGTTATTTGCAATTTCTATCTCCTGACAGTCCGAATCCAAGAATATTCCATGTCTATTGTTGACTATATTGTTATTGAAGATCTGACCATTCTTCGCATTTCGTATATAGATGGCATCAAGGGATCCAATAATACTGTCAAGATAGTTGTCCTGAATCACGAAGAACGCTTCTGTGTTTTCAATCACTATCAGCTCAAAGTTGCTGTCTGTGATATTATACCCTTCAATCCTATATGGAGTATTCTCATCTCCTGTTCCAGGAAATCCATAACTACTGAAATCGCTGTCACTATCGATAAAAATGGGTCCTCTATTTGTATATGCACTCTGGTACCCTGTTCCTCTAATTGTTATCTGAGAGCTTTCTACTACTTGTGGTGCAAATTCAGGTACTCCTGCTATTATGCAATATGTTGCAGTAGAGAATAGCAGAGCCAGACCAATCCAAGCATACCTTCTCAAACCGAATCTCCCTCTAATGATTAGAATATACATAATATCTCATTGAATCTTTAAAGTTTGACGAATCTTGAAAATCTCTCACAAATCAGTTGACTTTGATACTGATCGCCTCTTTATTTGGAGTCTATGCTAAGAATCAGATACCAAAATCACTATATTGGGCCCAAATATTGCGTTCGAAATCACCCTTGGCATCATTGAGTGCATTTTGGGATGTAGAACATCGATGACCTCCGACTGCCCTGATGGATTATGTAAGCTAAAGATTCAAGCTATTGATCGTGCCATTGGACATCATAAAAATGAGTGGTCTGTCCTTCTAAATTCATCAAAAGAGAGCAAGGATGTTGAGCATGCTCTTCGTTTCTGCAAGATGTTTCACCTGGAGTCAAAGGTCAAAATCGATGGCGAGGACTATATTGTCCTGGTAAAGAATGAGCTGATACGACTTCTCTAGAGATTGCTGCTATCGTTTTCTAACATATATGACGACGATTGCCATAACCACGAATCCTATTACGCCGCTCACTACGACTCCTTCTAATGGAAGACCTAAGCTGTTCGACCGTGGTATTGTCGGCCATGTGGTTAGGTTGCAAACATTTGGAGTGGAAGCAATCAACCACTTTGTGATGGTGAGCAAATCCAATAAATGAAAAAAACTTGATTCTTTCGGACCTATCGTTTGAACTAGTTCAAACGAGCATTCTCTCTCTGGTGATTTATGATGAGTGCGGTTGAAACCAATATTATGGCGGAGGAACCAATCGATACACCAAATGTAACCAGATTGAATAAATCAAAAGTCATTGGCTCACCATTTGAAGGGGTCGTAGAAGTTTGAGGGCTTGTTTCATTTTCCGGGAGTTCTCTTGCCAGATAATAGTAGTCTGGATTCTTAATCATCTCATAGGTTGAATGATTAAAACTATCCATGATGAATGTACCGCATGTCACACGAGGGTCTTGTGGGTTGAATACAGGGTCCCAAGCTTCCCACTCCTCATAACCAATTCCATCAAAATCATTGAAAATATGCTTTGGGATTATATAGCGTGTCGCACGATCGAATATATGCCAATAGGACACAGTGTTGTACTCAAAGACAACTCTTGTCGGTGTCGGAGCATATGCAGCTACAAGTTCTTCCATATTTCGCCCTGCTGGGTTTCCATAGACTCCGCTCTCAAGTTCGTAGTTAGTCGTGAATGCTACATCTCCAGCGGTTAAGGGCACTCCATCTGACCATGTTGCGTTTGAGATAATGTCCACTGTAATGCGTGTATATCCTTCAGGAACCGCTGAATTGTCTGCATGAGTTTCGCTAATTATACTGGTGGCTAGATTGGGAATGAACTCAAGGTTTGGACCAATAGTGAATAGTGTTGGCCAGAGATTCTCGAAGAATGGTTTAGAAAACTGATAATCTGCAGTATAGATGTTGAAGTTGCGCATCAAATAGAGAGATCCAATGTGAACAGTGCCACCAGAACTTCCTGTATTACTTCGCATATTGCACAAGGACCAGATGCCAGACACACCTCGGATGACATCCCCTATGTGTCCTTCAAAGGTGTCAGTTCGATATGGCTGTAAGAGTGTTTTTGGACAGATGACTAGTCTTGGAACATTATGATGAATTATCCTCTGTATCTGAGCTGCAGCCTCATAAACCGAATCATAGTTTAATCCATGTAGCATCTCGTCTAGATACAGGTCATAAGTTGCGTTGCTGAATGAGAAGGTGGGTTTCCAGTAAGTTGG
>Ga0209427_10000458_pt1 | contig 42978 bp, 41 predicted proteins | sample DeeMarSWOR136_30_FD_187465 | JGI IMG/M metagenome (GOLD analysis project Ga0209427, IMG submission 187465) | Marine sediment microbial communities from White Oak River estuary, North Carolina - WOR-1-36_30 (SPAdes) (version 2) | ecosystem: Environmental > Aquatic > Marine > Intertidal zone >...
CTTATCAGCTAGTTGGTAGGGTAATGGCCTACCAAGGCGATGACGGGTAGGGGAAGTGAGAGCTTGTTCCCCAACGGCGGAACTGCGACACGGTCCGCACTCCTACGGGAGGCCGCAGTCGAGAATATTGGTCAATGGACGAAAGTCTGAACCAGCGACGCCGCGTGCTCGAAGAAGCCCTTCGGGGTGTAAAGAGCTTTTCTCCGTGAAGAACCCTCGGGTGACAGTAACGGAGGAATAAGGAGGTGCAAACTCTGTGCCAGCAGCAGCGGTAAGACAGAGTCTCCAAGCGTTATCCGGATTTATTGGGCGTAAAGGGTCCGTAGGCGGCCAGGAAAGTTTCTGGTTAAATACCCAGGGCTCAACCTTGGGGACGCCAGAGATACTATCTGGCTAGAGGGCGTTAGGGGCTGATGGAACGGTCGGTGTAGGGGTGAAATCCGTTGATATCGACCGGAACACCAAAAGCGAAGGCATTCAGCTGGGACGGCCCTGACGCTGAAGGACGAAAGCGTGGGGAGCAAACGAGATTAGATACCTCGGTAGTCCACGCCCTAAACGATGGACACTGGCTATCTGAAGTGTCGACCCTTTAGGTGGCGAAGCTAACGCGTTAAGTGTCCCGCCTGGGAAGTACGGCCGCAAGGCTAAAACTCAAAGGAATAGACGGGGCTTCACACAAGCGGTGGACCATGTGGCTCAATTCGACAACAAGCGAAGAACCTTACCAGGGCTAGAAACCCCAATGAAACTCTGATGAAAGTCGGAGCTACCCACAAGGACGTTGGGGCAGGTGCTGCACGGCTGTCGTCAGCAGGTGCTTTGAAGTGCATGCTTAGATGCCAAAACCTGCGCAACCCTTACCCTGTGTTTTATCTGTCACCGGGAACTGCCCGGGATAACCGGGAGGAAGGCGAGGATGACGCCAAGTCAGCGTGGCCCTTGATGCCCTGGGCTGCACACGTGGTACAATGGCCGGAACAATGGGTTGCCAAGCCGTAAGGCGGAGCTAATCCCAACAAATCCGGCCTCAGTCCGGATTGAGGTCTGCAACCCGACCTCATGAAGCTGGAATCGCTAGTAATCGCCAATCAGCCATGTGGCGATGAATACGTTCCTGAAGCTTGTACTCACCGCCCGTCACATTAGGGGAGCCGGCAGTAGCCGAAGTCCCTCAAAAGGGCCCAAGCTAAGGTCGGTAACAAGAATGAAGTCGTAACAAGGCACCGGTAGCGGAAGCTGTCGGTGGATCAATTAATTTAAAAGTTTGTCGACTGGGATTGGTTTGTGAGAATTCTCAAACTAATTCTAAAGGTATTGATCGAATACCTCAAAAATCGATCATTATGATATCGGAGCAACTCTAAAAGACTGATAAAGGCCGATTGACGGCTTTTTTATTTTTGATATAATATTTCAATATGCCAATTCCTAAAAAAATTTTAAGTTTTTTAGAAAAGGTAAAAGCAAAACATGAAGTAGTGGAGCATCGCACGGTTTATACCGCTTTTGACAAAGTACAGACTTTAAAGGTTTCTGAGAAAATTATTGGAAAGACTTTAATTTTGAGAATCAATGGTTCCTTAGCTATAGTTTTGATCCCTTCTAATAAAAATTTAGATAAAAATAAACTTAAAAGGATTTCAAAAAAGAAAAAAATTGATTTTGCGAAAGAATTGTTAATAAGAAGAAAGATTAAAGGGGTGAAGGTTGGAGCGATTCCGCCATTTGGTAATTTGTGGAATTTGCCAACTTTTATAGATAAAAATTTGCTAAAACAGCAGAAAATCATCGTTAATGGCGGTGATTATCGTTTTTCAATAAAGATTAGATCTAACGATTTTAAAAAATTAATACCTGACTTAGTGATAGGAAGTTTTTCTAAGGTAAAAAAATGAATTTTTACTTGGTGATTTTATTTATAATAGAATTTAGTTTTATTATTTCGATTTTATTAGTATGGATTAGAGCAGGCTTGGCGCAGAAGAAAGTATTGAAAGCCTTGAGCTCCGTGCCTACGGAAGAAGTGCGAGGGCCCTTAGTCTCAATAATAATACCCGCCTTTAACGAAGAGAGATACTTACCTAAATTGATTACGTCGATAAAGCACCAGACATACAGAAACATTGAGACAATTGTTGTTGATAATCTTTCAACCGACGGAACAGCTCTTGTTGCAAGAAAGATGGGTGCTGTTGTAATAAGTGTGCCGGAAAAGAATTTATCTCTTGTAAGAAATAAAGGCGCAGAGAAAGCAAGAGGAGAGACTCTCTTTTTCGTTGATGCTGATAGCTTGATGGAAAATAGTTACGTGGAAAAGCTGGTAAATGCCCTGTCGGGCAAAATCAAAATTTCTCATGGCGGAGTATGCTGTTATGACAGCCAGGCTCATGGAGCTTATTGGATTTTAAACCGTTGGTTTAAACCACGGCTTTATATATCTGGGAGGAACGGCATATGCTTGCATAGAAATGATTTCTGGGCAGTTGGCGGATATAGCTTAGATAAAAATCCGATGGAAGGACATAGAGAAGATTTAGATATTGGTCTGAAATTTTACCACAAGTTCGGTTATTCAGCGATAAAATATCTCCCCAACGCCTTAATAGGAAGTTCTGCTCGCAGGGAAAAAATATTCGGCTATCCTTTATTTGATTTTCCTTCAGCTTGGGGTAAGAAAAGAAGTATAAGAGGCGTGAGAGAAGATGATATAGTTGAGTAATTTTTAAGAAAATTTATTTAGCGTTATATACGGGATATCGCTTAGATTATCACCAAAGATATTTGATAAAATTAAACCTCTATTCCAGGAGATTTATCTAAGACAAAAAATGGTTTATTACAAAGTTCTTTCAAAATTTTACGAGTTTTTTGGGGACACAATGACTCAACAGTGCATACATTTTATTAATAAAAATTCAAAAATTTTAGATTTAGGATGCGGTTCTGGGATAGTGACTAAAAAGTTTCAGGATTATTTTCACTCAAAAATAATAGGTATAGATATAGTAGATAAAAGAGTGATAGAAATTCCCTTTCAGCTTTACGACGGTAAAAATATTCCTTTTAACAACGATTCATTTGACGTTGTTTTGATAAGTTTTGTACTTCATCATACAAAAAATCATGAGTTACTACTGAGAGAGGCCAGGCGGGTATGCCAGGACAAAATTATTATTTACGAGGATCTGCCCGAAGGATTTTTCCCAAAATTATTTAGCAAATTGCACGGAATCTCGTTTGCCAAGATTTTTCAGAAGAATAACTACTACGGAAGTTTTAAGACGGGCCAAGAATGGAAAGAGCTTTTTAACAAGCTGAATTTAAAATTAATATTTGAAAGAAAAATTCCACCAACTTTTTTGGCAAGAAAGCTGTTTGTTTTAGAAAAATGAAAAGATATTAGTAATTCCATACTAAAATTTGGGCGACTAGTTCAGCGGTAGAACGCTTCTCTGATAAAGAAGAGGTGGAAGGTTCAACTCCTTCGTCGCCCACAGTCAAAATTTTGGGCCTGTAGTTCAGCTGGCTAGAACGCCTCATTTGCAATGAGGAGGTCAGCGGTTCGAGTCCGCTCAGGTCCATTAAAAGTTTTCCACTGGACAGATCTTTTTGGGTTATTATATAATATCTTAATCTTTGCAAAGGTCGAAAATTAAAATTTTAAAAATATAAAAAATACTATGTTTGTAAAATGGGTAGATAGCTTGGCCGCTCCAACCGCCGATGCTTTATTAGAACTTTGGTATGGGTTTTTAAGCTTTATTCCCGCCTTGATTGCTGCAATTATTATTTTCCTTATCGGCTGGGTTTTTGCGGTTATTATTGGTAAATTAGTGGCTGAAATCTTAACCAGAATAAAATTAAATCAATTTTTTGAGAGAGCCGGTTGGAAAACAGCATTAGAGAAAGCCGAGATGAAGATCGACCCCTCAGATTTCATTGGGGCCATTGTCAAATGGGTTTTAGTGATCACTTTTCTTTACGCAGCTGTAGGGGTTTTAGGAACACCGTTTGTGGCATTCAAGGAGTTGCTGGGAGATATTTTACGTTATCTTCCGAATGTTATTGTAGCTGCTCTTATTTTTGTAATAGCCGTTATTATAGCTGATATTGTAGAAAAAGTGGTTAGAGCAGCAGTGGAAGGAATTAAGGTGGGCTACGGTCATCTGGTGGGTGTGATTATTAAATGGGCTGTTTGGGTCTTTGCTATTTTGGCTATTTTCCAACAGTTGAAGTTTGACTGGGCAGATTGGGTTTTTGAACTAATTAAGATTGTTTTTGTGGGAATAGTTGCTATGTTAGCTATTGCCTTTGGCCTTGGCGGAAAAGATGTGGCTGCTGAAATAGCGCAGGATATTAAAAAGAAATTGAAAGGCTAAAATAATTATTAATTTCTAGACTGATAGAACGCTGGTTCATCGTTAATTCCAAAATCTTGCCTTCCCCACACTGTATGGGGTAAATATTTTTTGATTTTGTATAATATGACGAAAAGAGAAAGACTTGACATTTGATTTTGGTTTTGATAATATATTATTTGGTTATGATAAGGATAAGAAAAATTTTTAGTAAAGGAAGCGGTTAATGCTCTGCAAATCGGTTGCCTCCTGTTTTGGTAACAAGAGGCCTCGCAGAGAATCGCTTCCGAGGAAGCGATTTTTGATTGCCTAACCGTCCATCTTTTATTCGTTATTAAAAAGTATTATTTAATAATGTCCTACTGACAGAATAATGGATAAAAGATGGATGAAGTAGGAAAGTACCTTGAAAAACAATAATTAATTAAATAATTAATCAATGAATGTGATCATTCATTGCTAGCCAAAAAAGGTTACTTATGAGCGGATGGTGGATGCCTCGGGAGGTTGAGGCGACGAAGGACGTGGGGTGTCTGCGATAAGCCTCGGGGAGGTGGCTACCAACCTTTGATCCGGGGATTTCCGAATGGGAAAACCTAATTTCGCGACAAGCGAGATTACCAAGCATATAATTTAATTTATGTGCCTGGAGCGTACCCGCTGAAGTGAAACATCTCAGTAAGCGGAGGAAAAGAAAACGAAGTTTACTCTTCAACAGGTTCGGATTAATCCTGAGCTAATTGAAGAATTATTGCCTTAGTACCGGCGAGGGAAAAGGCAGGAGCCTAAACTGGAGCATTTTATGCTTCGGGGTTGTAAGATATTATCGTCGGGAGCTTTTGTTCTTAAGACAAAAACTTCTGAGGGAGAGCACTTAGGTAAGGTTTTGTTAGTTGAATGTCCCTGGAAAGGGCGACCAAAGAAGGTAATAGTCCTGTAAGCGAAAACAACTTTACGCTCCTTGATATTTTTCTTAAGTACCACGGGGAAAGAAAATCCTGTGGGAAGCAGGCCAGACTAACTGGCCAAGGCTGAATACTCAACCTCACCAATAGTGAACCAGTACCGTGAGGGAAAGGTGAAAAGCAGGGAGGTGATCCCGGTGAAATAGAACCTGAAACCATCACGCTTACAAAGAGTGGGAGCCCTCACACCAATCTTTACAAATAGATTAGTATTACTAGTTCCTAGAGACGAAGTCAGCTTCGCCTTTTAGTATTAGTCTTACCGAAATTATTGCCGAGATTGGTGTGGGGGTGACCGCGTACTTTTTGGAGAACGAACCAACGAGTTGAGCGTATAACTTTGTCTAAGGGGTTATGCCCCGGAGGCGTAGAGAAATCAAGTGTTAACAGCGCGTCTAAAGTTATATTCTCAGACCCGAAGCCAAGCGAGCTTATCATGGCCAGGGTGAACCCGCGAGAAATCGAGGGGGAGGCCCGAACCCGTGAGCCGTTCAACACTCTGGGATGAGCCGTGATAAGAAGTGAAAAGCTAATCGAGCTTGGTGATAGCTGGTTCTCCCCGAAATAGCTTTGGGGTTAGCGTCCCTGCCTTTTTTCGCAGGTAGAGCACTGGAAGAGATATTGTGCCGAAAGGTAGGTATCTTTACCAAACTCCGAATGGCGAAAAGTAAACGGGCGGGGGCAGTTAGACTTTGGGGGCTAAGCTCCAAGGTCAAAAGGGAAAAAGCCCTGATCTTCATCTAAGGTCCCAAAATTTGAGCTAAGTGATAAAGGAAGTGGAATTCCTGTGATAGTTAGGAGGTTAGCTTAGAAGCAGCTACCCTTTAAAAAGTGCGTAACAGCTTACTAATTAAGGAGTTCTGCGCCGAAGATTTCCGGGACTAAAGCTCAATACCGAAGATAAGACCAAGCAAATAATTAATTTATATGTTTGGGGTAGGGGAGCATTCTTAAGGCAGTGAAGTTCACGGTGTAAGCCGGGATGGAGCCTTGAGAAGCGAGAATGTTGGTATGAGTAACCGCAATGGCAGTGAAATTCTGCCCGACCGAAAGTTCAAGGTTTCCTTGGCAATGGCGATCAACCAAGGGTTAGGCGGGCCTAAGCCTTATCCCGAAAGGGAGAGGTAATGGACAGCCGGTCAATATTCCGGCCCCTGCGCACATAACTCTGAGAAGGGACGCAGTTAACGTTTTTGAGAAGATTATTGGATTTCGAGGTTGGAGCGATCCAGCCGTCTCAAGGATAAGACTGCCTGGAAAAGCTTTTCAGAGGTTAATTATGTGCGTGGTCCGTACCGCAAACCGACACAGGTGAACTGGTGTAAGAGCACTAAGGTCAATGGGTGAAACCTCGTTAAGGAACTCGGCAAAAAAGCAGGCGTAAGTTCGCAATATGCCTTACCGCTGATGAGGCGGTCGCAGCGAAAGTACCCCTGGCGACTGTTTACCAAAAACACAGGTCCCTGCTTAATTAGTAATAAGATGTATAGGGACTGAGGCCTGACCAGTGCCCGTGTGTTACGGCTGCCGGTTTCTGCGATAATCGTGGGAGCTGAGCGGTTCAAGCCACGGGTGAACGTCCGCGGTAACTCTGACCGTGTTAAAGTAGCGTAATCCCTTGTCACGTAAGTTGTGACCCGCATGAAAGGCTTCACGACTAGGGGACTGTCTCAACGAGGTGCCCGGTGAAATTGCTATAAGCGTAAAGAAGCGCTTTACCTGCGGCTAGACGGAAAGACCCCGGGAGCTTTACTGTAGTTTTCCATTGTCTTTGTTTTTTGAATGCGTAGCGTAGCGGGTAGGCTTTGAATCCGTCATTTCGGTGGCGGAGGAGCCGCCAATGAAACACCCGTCTTTCAAAATACTAAGACTAACTCCGTTTTAACAACGGGTGACAGTGGGAGACGGTCAGTTTAAGTGGGGCACTTTTCTCCTAAAAAGTAATGGAGAAGTTTATTAAGGTCGGCTAGCTCCGGATGGAAATCGGAGCGGTCGTGTAAAGGCACAAGCCGGCTTGACTGCAAGGCGGATATGCCGCGCAGGCACGAAAGTGGAACTTAGTGAACCGACCATGGTTAGTAGAACCGTGGAAGATCATCAGCCAAAAGTTACCCCGGGGATAACAGGCTAGTAGGGCCCGCGAGTTCACATCAACGGCCCTGTTCGGCACCTCGATGTCGGCTCAGGATATCCTGGAGGTGGAGAAGCTTCCAAGGGTTGGGCTGTTCGCCCATTAAAATCCTACGCGAGCTGGGTTCAGACCGTCGTGAGACAGGTTGGTCCCTATCTACCGCAGGCGCCGAGTCTTGAGGGGATTTGCTCCTAGTACGAGAGGACTGGAGTGAACCGACCTCTGGTCTACCAGCTGTTCCGCCCGGAGCATTGCTGGGTAGCTAAGTCGGGATCTGATAAGTGCTGAAAGCATCTAAGCACGAAGCAGGCCCCAAGATTAGGACTCTTAGATTGGTCGAAGATTACGACCTTGATAGGCTGTAGGTGTAAGGGCAGCAATGCCTTAAGCCAAGCAGTACTAATAAATCATTTAACTAATTTGGCTAGCAATTAATGATCACAGATTGAATAAAAAAGTGGGGACTATACTGGAGTTGTTCCACCTCTTTCCATTTCGAACAGAGAAGTGAAATACTCTAAGGCCGATGATATTGAGTTCTTTGAGAAAGTAGGTAGTCCCCACTTTTTTATTTTAGCGAAAAAGCTTATAATAAAAAAAGGATGAAACTCGATTGTAAAAGAAAAATTGCGATAATTTCTGTTTTAGCAGCTATTTTTTTCCTTGCTCTCAATTTGACCCCTTTCGATAAAAAGATTAAAAATTCCTTTTATTTAGTATCTTCGCCGATACAGAATATTTTTTGGGGGGCCGGGGTTAGGGCATCTGGTTTTTTTGAATTTATAATCGAAATGAAACATTTAAAAGAAGAAAATGAAGAGTTGAAATTGCAAGTTCAGAATCTTTTAGCCGAAAATGAAGTTCTTAAAGATTTTAAGGAAGAAAACAAGATGTTAAGAGAGGCTTTGGGAATAGGTCTGGAAAAAGAATTCCAGATGGCGTTAGCTCGGGTTCTTGGAAAAGACGTTGCCCAAGACTCTATTTTAATTAATAAAGGGGCTCAAGACGGTATTTCAGAGGGTCTGCCGGTTATTACTTCTCAAAAAGCTTTAATTGGTAGGATTGGCCAAGTTTATAGCAACTTTTCCAAGGTTCTTTTAATCTCCCATCCCCAAAGTTCATTCGATGGAAAAGTAACAGATAGCGAAGTCTTAGGGGTGGTAAAGGGAGAAGGGAATCTAAAAGTAGCATTTGATTTTATCCCTAGAGAAAAAGAAATTAAAGAGGGGGACGTGGTGATAACCAGCGCCTTGGGTGGAGAGCGTGCCTTGAGTGGAGTTTTCCCTTTCGGGTTGTTGGTTGGGAAGGTTAGACGGATTGAAAGAGCTGACCCTGAGCCTTTTTATTGGGCCGAACTCTCCCCATTTTTTAATATAGGAGAATTAGAGAAAGTATTCATAATCATAAATTACTAAAAGCGTAAGAAATTAAGCTCTCGCACCAATATTAATGAGAAATATTTTTATTTTAATCATTTTCTTTTATCTTGTGGCTTTGCTTCAAACTAGTTTTTTCCCTCACTTTCCTATGGGTCATTTGTCAAATTTTGTTTTAGTTCTGGTAATTGTGATTAATCTTTTTGAGGCGCAAGAAGGAAAGCTAGGCTTATTAGGTGCTTTCTTTGGCGGATTTTTTTTAGATATTTTTTCCGAAAATTTTTTGGGTTTTTGGGTTATAATTTTATTAACTACAGCCGTTTTTATCAAATTTGTTTTAAGAAAATATGTTCGGTTTCCTACCTTCGTACAAGTTTAAAAATCAAGAGAAGAACGGATCCCATATTGATATCGAACCGCACGAAATCCTCCTTGATAAATTGGCCAGGAAAAAGGACGAGGAGTTAGGCGTTTCAGAGAAAAAAATTGAGGTCCCTCTTTTAAAAATAATTCTTCAGGGATTATTAATTTTCAGTTTACTGCTTATTCTTTTGCTTTTTGCCAAAACTTTTCAACTTCAGATATTAGACCACGAAAATCTTTTAGTTTTGGCAGAAGGAAATAAATATGTTTTACGTCAAATTCAAGCTGAGAGGGGAGTAATTTACGACCGTGACCTAAAACAGCTGGTTTTAAATAAACCAAGCTTCGATTTAATTTTAGAGAAAAGCAAGCTTCCTTCGTCTGGCGAAGAAAGGACAAAAGTTTTAAAAGAGGTTTCTCAGATTTTAGAATTAGACTATAAAAATCTGGAGAAAAGAGTTGCCGAAAGCGAAAATCCTCAGGTTTTAATTTTTGAAAATTTAGACCATAAAACGTTAATAATTTTGGAGACAAAAATTGCCGAAGAACTCCCTGGATTTCAAATTGTTAACAATCCCATCCGAGAATATCAAGAAGGTAAAAATTTTAGCCACTTACTTGGTTATACGGGAAGAATTCAGTCGGAAGAAGTTAAAGAAGAACCCCAATTCTATTTAATCACCGATTATGTCGGCAGACTCGGCGTTGAAAGTTCTTACGAAGAGACTTTAAGAAAAAACCCAGGACAAATAAGAATTGAAAAAGATGCTTTGGGAAATATAATTTCACAGGAGGTGATTCAATTGCCCGAATCCGGCCAGAGTATAGTCTTGTGGCTCGATTCTGATTTACAAAAGAAAACGAAAGAACTTTTAGAGAGGCAATGCGAGGAGCTCGGTATAAATGGGGCAGCGGCTATAGCCCTTGATCCGAACACCGGCGGAGTCCTATCCTTGGTTTCTTTGCCCGACTTTGATAATAACTTATTTCAAAAAGGAGCTGACCAAGAGGAACTTCAACAGCTCTTAGATGATCCTTTTCAATTGAACCCTCTTTTTAACCGAGCAATTGCCGGTCGGGGATATCTTACCGGTTCTGTGATTAAACCTTTTATTGCTTCGGCCGCCTTAGAAGAAAAAATAATTTCACCGGAAAAAGAAATTTATGCTGGAGGCTTCATTGAGATTCCTGACCAATATAACCCAGAAAAGACCTATATTTATCGTGACTGGAAACTTCATGGCTGGACTAATTTAAGAAAGGCTATTGCCAATTCAGTCAATGTTTATTTTTATTCCATTGGCGGAGGTTATGAAGGACAGGCTGGCCTGGGCCCGACTAAGATTAGAGAATATTTGGAACTTTTTAATTGGGGAAAGAAAACCGGGATTGATTTGCCTAACGAAGGGACAGGCTTGGTTCCTGATCCGGAATGGAAAAAATCTTATTTCACAGAAAAAGAAGACCAGATTTGGTATGACGGCAATACTTATTATCTTTCCATCGGACAGGAATATGTTTCTGCTACGCCCCTTCAGGTTGCTGTTTCCTCTGTCGCGATTGCCAATGGAGGGAAATTATTCCAGCCTCAGGTAGTGAAAGGCACAGTTAATACTTCGATGAGCTCATTTCGTATTATTGAAGAGCTTGAGCCCAAAATTATTCGGGAGAATTTTATTGAGTCAGAAAACCTTCAAGTGGTTAGAGAGGGGATGCGTCAGACGGTGATTTCGGGTACAGCCACTGGTTGGTTAAATTTATTACCGGTCTCATCGGCTGCCAAGACGGGCAGTGCCCAGACGGGAAAATTTGACGAGGATGGCAATGAGTTGCTTCACAACTGGATAACCGTTTTCGCTCCTTATGAGAACCCCGAGATTGTTTTAACGATTATGCTAGAGAACGTCCCTGCAACTATGGGTGGCCCACTACCTATAGCCAAAGAAATTTTAGAATGGTACTTTACCCCCGAATAAAAATAAATTAGAATAAAATATTATGCCCACAATAGAGGAATTGAGGAAAATTAGGTTGAAGAAATTGGAAGCAATAAGAAAAGCGGGGATTTTAGTTTACCCTGAAAAGACAAAAAGAACTAATAAAATCGAAGAGGTCTTAAAAGATTTTAATAATTTGGTCCGTTCAAAAAAAGAATTAGTTCTAGTTGGGAAAATTCGTTCTCTTAGAGAGCATGGTGGAGCAACCTTTTTGCACTTAGAAGATGGAACTGGAAAAATTCAGGCATATTTCAAAAAAAATAGGATAGGAGAAGCAGGATATAGATTCTTTCTGAATAATTTTGATATTGGCGATTTCATTGAAATCAGAGGAGTTTTGTTTAAAACGAAGAAGGGAGAGAAAACTATTGAAGCAGCTGATTTCAAAATATTAGCAAAAAGCCTGTTGCCTTTGCCCGAAAAGTGGCATGGGTTCAAAGATATTGAGGAAAGGTTTAGAAAAAGATATTTGGATTTAATTTTTAATCCGGAAGTAAAAAGGAAGCTTGAATTACGTTCAATGATTATCAAAGAAATTAGAGAATTTCTGGAAAAAGAAGGATTTGTTTCGGTAGAAACTCCGATTTTACAGGCAATCTATGGCGGAGCTAAAGCGAAACCTTTCAAAACTTATTTAAATGCTTTGGACCTGAATTTATATTTAAGAATTTCACCTGAGCTTTATTTAAAAAGGTTACTGGTTGGTGGTCTTGAAAAAGTTTATGAAATAGGCAAAGTTTTTAGAAATGAAGGAGTGGACAGAAGTCATAACCCAGATTTTACCGTCCTTGAGTTCTATTGGGCTTACGCCGATTACAAAGATATGATGAAATTGGCCGAAAGGATGTTTGAGAACCTGCTTAAAAAAATTTTCGGCAAAATGGAAATTGCCTATGAAGGAAAGAAAATTAATTTTAAAACTCCTTGGCCAAGAGTAGAATTTAATCAGTTAATTAAGAAACATACAAAAATAAATTTAGACGAGATTAACTTAAAAGCTCTTAAAAAAGAGGCAACAAGATTAGGAATTAAAGTAAAAACTGGGGCCAGAAAGGCTGAAATTGCTGATGAGATTTACAAAAAAATTTGTCTGCCAAAAATTTGGCAACCAACTTTTTTAATCCACCACCCTTTAGGAACCTTTCCTCTGGCCAAGCAATTAACTGAAGATTCAAAAAAGACGGCTTCTTTCCAGTTGATTACCGGTGGTTGCTGGGAGTTAGTTTTGGGCTTTTCAGAATTAAATGATCCGATTGAGCAAAGAAAAAGATTCGAGGAACAAGAAAAATTTTTCAAAGAAGGACTTGAAGAAGCCCAAAGAATGGATGAGGATTTTTTGGAGGCTCTGGAATACGGTATGCCCCCGGCTGCCGGCTTCGGGATGGGAATAGACAGATTAGTAGCCTTATTAACCGATTCGCACTCTTTGCGAGAAGTTATACTGTTCCCAACAATGAAACCAAAATGAGATGCCACTTACTCCTTTACATCCAGGTTCGGCATTAATTTTAGGGGTTTTATTTCCGAAATTTTTTAACCTCTGGGCTTTATTTTTAGGAAGTACAGTCATGGATGTTGAACCGGTAGTTGGAATAATTCTTACCGGCTATTCCTACCATGGCTTTCTTCATACGATTTTAGGTGCTATTTCCGGCAGTCTCTTGGTAGCGGTAATTTTGTGGCAGTTTCGAAGGGAGTTAAATAATATTTCTTTAAAACTTAAGCTCAGACAATTTTTTTCTTTCCCAGCTTTATTTTTCAGCGCTTTGGTCGCCTGGTTAATACATATTTTCTTTGACAGCTTGAGTCATGCCGATGTTTTGCCTTTCTGGCCCTCGGAACGCAACCCGATTTTGATTGGCCACACCGCTTATTGGCCTTCAAGCTTAATTTTACTAACCCTATTAATTGCTGCTTTAATTATAATTATTAAAAAACGTCAATCCTATGCTTGATATAAAATTTATAAGAGAAAACCCGAAGAAAGTAAAAGAGGGTTGCCAAAAAAAACAGGTTAAAGTTAATATAGATCGGCTTTTAGAAGTGGATAGAAAACGTCGAGAAGTATTACGGGCTTTAGAAAATATGAAAGCTCAGAAAAATAAAGCCACGATTGAAATTAGCGGAACTAAAAAGGAGAACGAAAAGAGAAAGATAATTATGAAGATGAAAGAATTAGATAAAAAAAGCGACAGGCTAACTAAAACCACAAAAGAGCTGGATAAAGAGTTTAATAAATTAATACTCCAAATTCCCAATTTACCTCAAGAGGATGTTCCGGTTGGAAAAGATGAAAGAGATAATAAGATTTTAAAGGAGGTGGGGGAGATACCGGAATTTGATTTTGAACCACGAGATTATATGGAGATTGCTGAGAGATTAGATTTAATTGACGTTAAGAGAGCAGCCAAAATCTCCGGAAGTCGCTTTGGTTTTTTAAGGAATGAAGCAGTGTTAATCGAGGTCAGTTTAATTAATCTTGCCTTGGACAGTCTGACAGAAGAAGGATTCGTTCCAATCATCCCTTCGGTGATGCTGAAATCAGAAGTAACCAGAGGCATGGGTTACCTAGAACAAGCAGATAAAGAAGACGCCTATTATTTACCAAAAGATGACTTGTATTTAGTTGGTACTTCTGAACAATCAATGGGAGCAATGCATGCTGACGAAATTTTTCAGGAGAAAGAACTACCAAAAAGATATGTTGGCTTTTCTACCTGTTTCCGTCGGGAAGCGGGAGCCTATGGCAGAGATACTAGGGGTATTTTAAGGGTTCACCAATTCGATAAAGTAGAGATGTTTAGTTTTTGTCATCCCAATAAATCCAGAGATGAGCATCACTTTTTATTATCGATGGAAGAAAAATTAATGAGACTTCTAGGAATTCCTTATCGAGTAGTTCAAATGTGTACTACTGATATTGCTTTTCCCCAGGCAGCTAAGTTTGACATCGAAGCTTGGATGCCCGGTCAAGGTAAATATCGTGAAACCCATTCTACCTCGACTTGTACCGATTTTCAGGCCCGAAGATTAAATATTCGCTATAAGAAAAAAGATGGAGGCTTAGATTTTGTTCACACTTTGAATGGTACCGCCTTTGCTATCGGCAGAATGCTAATTACTATTATCGAAAACTATCAGCAGAAGGACGGAACCGTAAAGATACCCGATGTCTTACAAAAGTATACGAAATTTAAACAAATATCTAGAGGTTCAGCCTCTTAATATATTAGGAAATGTCCAATATTGTCATTCTTCATGGTTGGGGTTCAAATTCTCTGCGCTGGCAGAGGGTAAAAGAATTATTAGAAGGAAAAGGGATAGAGGTATTAATTCTTGACCTTCCCGGCTTTGGTATTACCCCTTCTCCTAACAGGCCATGGAGTAGGGATGACTATATCGGCTGGGTCTTCCAAAAGGTAAAAGAAAAAAACTGGCATAAATTTAATCTTTTGGGTCATTCTTTTGGCGGAGGCCTTTCCTTGAAAATAACTACTAATTTTCCAGAAAAGATAGAGAGATTAATTTTGTGCGCCCCAGCTATTATTAGAAGAAAAAGTCTCAAAACCTATCTTTTTTATTGGCTGGCTTATCTGGGTAGAAAAATATTTTCTTTGCCTGGTTTAAAATCTCTTCGACCCTACGCTCAGAAATTAATTTATAAATTAGCCGGAAGTAGAGATTACTATGTAGCTGACGGGATAATGAAAGAAACTATGAAAAAGCTATACGAAGAGAGACTAGAAGATCTTTTGGAAAAACTTAAAACCCCAACTTTGATTATCTGGGGAGAAAAAGATGATGTCTTGCCAGTGAGTGATGCTTATGAAATAAAAGAAAAAATTAAGAACTCAGAGTTAAAAATTATTCCCCAAGCCAAGCACAGTCCTCACCGGGAAGTCCCTGATGAATTAGCTGAAATTGTCATTAATTTTCTTCAATGGAAATGATTGTTATCATCTGGTTTTTAATTTTTACCAAACTATTACTTTTTTGGTTGTGGCTTTGGCAACTGAAAGAATACCGTTTAGACAGATTTCAGGCTCACTTTGAATCCCAGGGCCTCAGAAAAATTATTTCTAGTTTTTGGCGATTAAAATACCCAAAATTTACTAAAAAAATTATCCTTATTTTTCTAAGCTGTCTAGCGACAGAAATTTTACTTATTTTTTATTTTTCTCTTCCCTGGGTCGTTTTTTTAACCATCTTGTTTGGACCATTGCTTATTTTGTTTTTTCAAATCCCTACTTTTATTTGGCAAAGAAATATTATCAAGAGGGCTACTCAGAAACGGGCTGAATTTGGAAACTTGCTGGTTATCGGTATCACCGGAAGTTATGGTAAGACCTCGGTTAAAGAATTCTTGACTACTATTTTGTCTTCTAAATTTAAAGTTCTTTCCACTCCAGCTCACCAGAATACCGATATTGCTATTGCTCAACTCATCTTAAGAAAATTAAGTCAGGATATTGAGATTTTTATTGTGGAAATGGCAGCCTATAAAAAAGGAGAGATTACTTCACCTTGCCAGATTATTAGCCCCAAAATTGGTATCGTTACGGGCGTTAATGAACAGCATCTGTCTACTTTTAGAACCATGGAAAATCTTCTTTCAGCTGAAGGGGGCAAAGAGTTAGCTGAAAGTTTGCCCGAAGATGGGATGATATTTTTAAATGCTAAAAACAAGTATTGTCAGGAGTTATATCAAAAGACAAAAATAAAAAAATTTCTTTATGGAGAAAATGCCCCCCTTTTAATGGAGAATTTAGAAGGAGCAAAATTGGTAGCTAAAGAACTAGGTATATCAGATGAAGAAATTGAGAGAGTTTGCCAAAAAATAAAAAATAAGCTTCCAGGAATAGAAATCAAAAAGGGGATTAATGAAATAACTATTATTGACGCCACTTATTCGGCTAACCCGGATGGCGTTATTTCACATCTAGAGTATTTAAGAATCTGGCCCGGCAAAAAAGTAATTGTCATGCCGTGTTTGATTGAATTGGGTAAGGCTTCAAAAAAAATTCATAAGGAAATCGGAAGAAAGATTGGGGAAGTTTGCGACCTATGTATAATCACTAGTCGAGAAAGATTCCAAGAAATAGGCGAAGGAGCCAGAGAAAAAGGAATGAAAGGTAAAAATATTTTATTTACTGATAGACCAAAAGAGATTTTCGAAAAAATAAAAACTTTTTGCCGGTCAGCCGTTGAAAGTCCGGCTCGCTCGATAGACGATGTAGTGCTTTTAGAGAGTAGAGTGCCCCATCAGTTAATTAGCTTATTAGTGATTGGTGATCAGTATGTTTAAGTCAATTTCTATTTCTTTATCGCCAAACACTGAAAAAGACGATATTCTCTTGGCTTTGAGCTTGCTTTTTCAACCACAGCGTTGGAAAGTAAGAGAGAATAATTCTTTATTGATTGAAGCAAAGTTTAAAGAATATTTACGGATAAAGCATGCCTCTTCCTTTAACAGTGGACGGTCGGCCTTGATGGCAATTTTGAATTCACTTAGATTAGAAGATAATGATGAGGTTTTGCTTCAGGCCTTTACCTGTAATGCAGCGGTCAACCCCATAATTTGGACAGGGCTAAAACCGGTTTTTGTTGACGTAGACGATACTTTGAATCTAGATTCAGAAGATTTAAAGAGAAAAATCACTCCGCGTTCAAAGGCGGTAATAGTCCAGCATAATTTTGGTTGGCCGGCAAAAATAGAAGAAATTTCTAAGACTGCTAAAAAAAATAATTTATTCCTGATTGAAGATTGTGCTCATTCTTTGGGAGCTAGATTCAAAAACAGGTTTTGCGGGACTTTTGGGGAGGCAGCCTTTTTTAGTTTTGGCAGAGATAAAATAATTTCTTCTATTTTCGGAGGCATGGCAGCTAGTAATAATGAAGAGATAGGGGAGAGGGTAAAGGAATTTCAGAGAAAATTAGATTATCCTTCCAACTTCTGGATTTCTCAGCAGCTCTTACATCCGATTTTGATGAATTGGAAGATTATACCGTCTTATGCCATCCACTCTTTTTTAGGAAGAATAACCCTGGGAGCTTTCCACCAATTATCAATTCTTTCTAAAGCGGTTTATAAAAAAGAAAAAAAAGGGAAAATTCCTCCACAGTTTCCGAAACGATTTCCAAATGCCTTGGCCATTTTGGCTTTAAATCAGTTCAGAAAGCTGGAGAAGTTTAACGCCCATCGAAGAGAAATCGCCGATTTTTACAAAAAGGAGCTAAAAGAATTTAATTTACCCTTAGCTAGATTTCAAGGCGGTATTGAGCCGACTTTTATGCGCTACCCGATTTTAGTCAAGAAAGAAACAAGCGAGATTTTAAGAGAAGCTAGGAAAAGGAAAATTTACTTAGACGATGGTTGGCGGAAGAGCGTCGTAGTTCCGCCAGACACCGATATTAGAAAAATGGGTTACATTTTTGGTAGTTGCCCTCGGGCAGAGGAAATTGCCAAGTCAATTTTAAACCTGCCAACCCATATTAATATTTCCTTAGAAGAGGCTAAAAAAATCGTAGAATTTATTAAAAAATATGGAGACCAGAGAAATTCAAGATAAAAATATCTGGGAAAGTTTTCTTTCAGAATGTAAAGATAAAACATTTCTGGGGTCTTGGAATTGGGGAGAATTTCAAAAAATGATGGGAAATAAAATCTGGCGACTGGGAGTTTATGATAAAGAAGAATTGCTTTCCGTTTGCTTGATTACCCTGATTAAGGCAAAGAGAGGGAGGTTTTTATTAATACAGCATGGTCCTAATATCAAAGAACAAAAGGCGGAGAGCAAAGAAGAAATTTTAAAAACATTATTAGATGAATTAAAAAAGAAAAGACGAAAGGAGGCGGTAGATTTTGTTAGAATAGCCCCATTATTACAGAGAAATGAAGAAAATAATAAGATTTTTAGAAATTTGAGATTTAAGGAGTCTCCTATGCACGCTTCGGCCTACGAAGCGACCTGGAAATTAGATATTACTTCTTCGGAAGAAGAGCTTTTGAAAAATATGCGAAAGACCACTCGTTATCTAGTACGACAGGCCCAGAAGGAGACTGATATTGAAATCTTCCGACGATGGAGTATAAACGACATTGATATTTTTTATCAGATTCACCAGGAGGTGGTAAAGATTCAGAAATTTACCCCTTTTTCTTTGGAATACCTAAGGGGTGAATTTTCTGCCTTTCTGCCCGATAACCAGGTCTCTCTTTTTTTCGGAGAATATAAGGGCCAAATTATCGCTGCCGCCTTTGTGGTTTTTTGGTCCAACGTCGGTTTTTATCACCACGCAGCCTTATTGCCAAAATACCATAAAATTCCTATTGCCTATTTGCTTCAGTGGGAGGCGATTAAAGAAGCAAAAAGAAGAAACTGTATCTTATATGATTTTTGGGGATACATTAACCCAAAAGAAAACCCTGAACATCCTTGGGCTGGCCCGACGCTTTTTAAAATGGGCTTTGGCGGTAGACCTTACCAATATCTAAAAACCCAAGACTTGCCTCTTTCAAAAAAATACTGGCTAATTTATTTTTTTGAAAAATTAAGGAAAACTAAAAGAGGTTTATAGAATTATAAATTACAGATTATAAAATGAGAAATTATCGGAAGCCGTACAAGGCTAGGAGAAAAAGATCAATTTTTAAAAATCGATTTTTCTGGCTAGCTATTTTGATTTTGATAGTTTTTAGCGGCGGTTTTTATTTGATTTGCTTTCATTCTTTTTTCCAAATAAAAAATATTGAAATTTCCGGTAACGAAAAAGTTTCAAGCGAAAATTTAGAAAATTTATTAAATGAAAAAATTAGCCAAAAATTCTTCTTTCTCCCTTCCCAAAGCATTTTTTTAGTAAATTTCGCAGGAATTAAAAAAGAGATTCTAAAAAGCTTCCCCCAGGTTAGCGAAACGGGCCTAAAAAGAAAACTGCCCCATACCTTACTTTTACAGATCAGAGAAAGAAAAGCGATAGCTGTTTTTTGCCAGGCGGACAAAATGTTCTTTATTGACGAGAATGGTATTATCTTTGAATCTCTCGATCTCAATACAGCTAACCAACATTTCATTAGGCTCAAAAGAGACGTAAAAGAAGAGGTAGATTTAGGAAAGAAAATTGTTGAGAAAGAACAACTTACTAAGATTCTAGAAGTTGAATCAAGGCTAAGAAACCAGCTCAAAATATTAACCGAGGAAGGAGAATCCTCTTCTTCAAGCCTTGCCGACACACTGGCAATAGAAGAAATTCTCGTGGTTTCCGATGTAAGATTTGATATTAAAACTTCAGAGGGATTCAAGATCTATTTTAATTTCAACGAGGATTTAGATTGGCAATTAACAAAACTGATAGCACTTCTAGAAAAAGAAATTCCACCAGAAAGGAGAAAAGATTTGGAATACATCGACGTGAGGTTTGGCAAATTTGCGCTCCCCGTATACCGCAATTAGTTAGTCGATGAAGAAAAATTCAATTATTTCGCAAGAAGAAATAATTATTTATTCGATCTTGTATATAAAGATAGAGTGACCAATAGTTGTTATAGGCATGTATTCATCGAGCCAACGGTAGCAACCAGAGGCCTGGGAAAGTGCAGGTATAGCCTCGCCCCGGCCGCCCTGCAGGAGTGTTCCAGAGACCGCCAGATAGCTTCCCTCGGGAAGTTCTTCCGGGGATCTCCCGCCCCACCAAGGGGCGTATTTTTCTTTGAGAACATATTCAGGGCTGCTTCCTCCGAAGTAATCAATATAGATTTTATCAATATTATTTTCCTTGAGCCAAGTCTCCAGTCTTTTTAAATCTTGGCCCCAGTCTAGATTGGAATCCACTACATATTTGTAACCGTTAGCTGGACCCCCGGCCAATTCATTAAAATAAGTCAAAAAGTGAGGGTAAACTGTTAATACTGAACTCGCCTGCCATAAAAGCAACAGGGCTAAAATCACATATTTTTTTATCTTTATATGAGAAGGTCGCAATATATGTATGAGGGCAATACTGACGAGACAAATCGTGAAAGGAAAAACCGGCAATAAATGTCTGACGCCAATGTTCAGGTTTCCTTTGATACTTACTGCCCAGTAAATCAAGATAAAAATAAGCATTGCCATTTCAGAGAAATGCTGCTTTATCCAGTTGCCGAGTGCTTTCTTTTTTTCTTTTATTCTCCAAAATCTTCTGAATGAACAAAGAATATAAATTAAAGCAAAAAGGGTTATGATATGAAAAGCCAGAGGAGCTTTTATTAGATAAACCACGGGGAAATAACTTCGCCAGCCAACATTGGAAACTTCTCCCAGGAAATAAGTAGTATTGCCTCCGGTCACTCTATGGAATACCATTGAGAGACCTGTAAAATAATGAGCATAGGCCCTCAGAAATGGTTTGTCTGCTGCCCAGAGAATCGATTTTTTAGCAAATTCATTAGTATCTCTAAGATAAACCTGAGTATCTGCTACCTGTTTTTCCGGTGGATAATTCCAAACATGAAACTGATAGACCGGCCAGACTAAGGCAAACCCGATAACAAAAACCAAAACTAAAATTTTTAATGTCTGAATTAGGGTTCCTGATTTTATAAACCACCAGATTAGAGCTAGGAGACCGAAGAAAGGAACCAGGAGAATTACCGAGAACTTTAAAAGTTGAGCTATTCCAAAGACGAGACCAGCGATAATGATATTCTTCTTTGTGGGATTCTGCAGAGATTTAATAAAATAATAGGTAGCTATGAATATACCGGCCGCTGCCCCAACGTCAGTAGTTACCAATCTCCCGTGAGCTAAAAGGGTTGGAGAAAAGGTAAACAAGAATAAAGACAATAAAGCACCCTTGTTGCCAATTAATTTTCTGGTCCATTTAAAAACATAGAAACCAAGCACAATTAAAAGAAGAACCATCGGGATCCTTCCCCAAAAGATCATTTTTTCTGCTGGATTTCCGGAATTATAAAAGAAAATTGTCCCAAAATCCCACTGGCTGTTTACTTCATCTTTCCAGGCGCTAATTTCTGAAGGGAAATTGATATCGCCTATAAAGAGAAGAGGAATGGCGGCTAAATCTTTCAACAAAGGAGGATGTTCTGGGTTCAACCGCATATCTTTTTGAGTTAAATAAGAGTAACCTGCTGACAGATGGGGTCTTTCATCCATTGTTAAAGAATCCCCCCTCACACTGAAAAAAGCTAGCAGGAACATTATTAGAAGTAGGATTCCGGCGATTATATTGGTAATACGATTAGCCATAGTTAGATTATTTTACCATAATCAGAAACTATTAGAATAATAGATTATCACTCTTGACAGGGGAGTGCTAATTTCTTATGATAAATAATATGTATATAACCGAGAGACAAAAAACAATACTGAGTAGTATAGTAGATGAATATATTAATTCTGCTCAGCCGGTCAGTTCCAAATTCTTGGAAAAGAAATATGATTTTGGTATTTGTCCCGCCTCCATTAGAATTGAAATGCAGAAACTGACAGACGCTGGCTTTCTTTTACAGCCTCATACTTCGGCTGGCAGAATTCCTAGCGATAAGGGTTATCGATTTTTCGTGGATGAGTTATTAAAAAAGGAAATGGAGGGCCTAGAACTGGAAGATTGGTTTACGGGGGAGATAGACGGCACTATTAAATTCATCCAGTTATTAACTAAAAATTTGGCCTTAGCTTCTCAGTCTTTAGCTTTGAGCTATTTTGAAAAAGAGAAGATTTTTTGGAAAGAGGGCTGGGAGGAAATTTTACGAAAACCGGAATTTAAGGAAGAAGATTATATTATTAACTTTACTGAACTTTTAGCAAGTTTCGAAAAAAATATTGAAGATTTAAAGCTTAATTCTGAAATTAAGGTTTATATCGGTAGGGAAAACCCTTTTAAAAAGACAAAGGATTTTAGTATAATATCTTCTAAGTGCTGCTTACCCGGTGATTGTCAAACAATAATTTCTCTCTTAGGACCCAAAAGAATGGATTATGATAGAAACATCGGCTTAATTAATTCTTTAACAAGATTATTGTCTAATACGTAATAACAATGCCAAAGGAAAAAGAAGAACAAAAAACTGAGGAATTAAAAAATAAATTGGAAGAATGTGAAAAACTAAAAAACGAGTATTTGGCGAGTTGGCAGAGAGAAAGAGCAGACTTCCTGAACTATAAGAAAGGAGAGTTGACAAGAATTGGCGAATTAATAAAGTATGCCGATGTCGGAATAATTCTGAAATTTTTGCCAATTCTGGATAACTTTGAAGTGATTGAAAAGAATTTGCCAGATGATTTAAAAAATAATGAAAGCGTAAAAGGAATTTTGCAAATTAAAAACCAAATTCAAGATTTTTTAAGAAATCAAGGCGTGGAAGAGGTAAAATCTTTAGGTCAAAAATTTGACCCCAATTTTCACGAAGTCGTAGAAGAAGTTAAGACAAAAGACAGAGAAAAAGGAATCGTAATCGAGGAAGTCCAAAAAGGATATGAGTCAAACGGCAGACTATTAAGGCCCGCAAAAGTCAAGGTTACAAAGTAGCAAGAAAAAATTAAAAAAGGTCGCGAAACTGTTTAATATCAAAAATGATTAAATAAAAATTATGGAAGGACAGAAGCAAATTAGATTTAAGACAAAAGAAGACGATTTAAAAGGGGTTTATTCAAACCTGACACAAATTCTCCACACTAAAGAAGAGTTTATTTTAGACTTTTTTTTAGCGGCGCCCCCCGAAGGAATCCTTATTTCAAGAGTAATTATGAGTCCCGGGCATATAAAAAGATTGATTAAAGCGCTACAAGAAAATATCAGTAAATATGAAACAAAATTCGGTAAAATTGAAGAGGCTAAAACACTAGAAATACCAGAAGGAGGAATGGGATTTAAAGTAGAGAAATAATTTCTAAATTTTAAAAGGTCGTAAAAATAAATTTAATTTGTAACAATATTATGCCACTAGTTCCATGGAGACCATTTTGGGACTTAGATAGGTGGTTTGAAGAAATGGAACCAGAGGAATGGTTTAGAAGGCCAGGACTGGGAAGAATGTGGCCTGCGATGAAGACCCCCCGGATGGATATTTATGAAGAAGGAAACAATGTAGTTGCGAAAGTTGAATTGCCGGGCGTTGATCCGAAAAATATTGATGCCGAAGTAAAAGACAACGTTTTAAAGGTAGAGGCAAAAACGGAAGAGAAAAAAGAAGAGAAGGGAAAGGGTTATTATCGAAAGGAGATTAGCGCCGGTTACTTTAAGAGAGCAGTCCCTTTACCCGTTGAGGTGATTGGCGAGAAGGCCGACGCTAAATATGAAGAGGGAATTCTCAAGGTGGTTATTCCCAAAAAACAAGTTAAAAAAGGCAAGAAAAAAGGAACAAAAATAAAGGTTAAAAAATAACAATCTCGCTAGTAATAAGCTAATATTAAGCGAATATGAAGCAGGTCCATTGGTTTATTATTCGCTTTTAATTCGCTTATAATTCGCGAGTAACAATAATTTTATGTCAAAAATATTAGGCATTGATTTGGGTACATCAATTTCCAAGATGGCTACCATTTTGCATGGTGAGCCAAAATGTTTAGAATCGCGAGAGGGCTCAATTCTGGTCCCCTCGGTAGTTGCTTCAGGAAAAAGTGGAGAAAGGATGGTAGGGATTTTAGCCGAGAGACAGTCGGTGACCAATCCCAAAAATACAATTCATTCGGTCAAGAGGTTTATTGGCAGAAGATATTCTGACCCTGAAGTTCAGAAAGAGCTGAAACTTCTATCTTATGAAACAAGGGAAAGACAGGATGGTGGAGTAGAGGTGAAAATGGGTGACAAGTGGTACACCGCCATTGAAATTTCAGCTATGATTTTACAGAAATTAAAATTGGATGCTGAAGAAAAATTGGGCGAGAAAATAGAGCCAGTAGTCATTACCTGCCCGGCCAATTTTGATGACTCTCAAAGAAAAGCCACCAAGGCAGCAGGCGAGATTGCCGGCTTTAAAGTTTATCAGATTATAAACGAACCGACAGCTGCCGCCTTGGCCTATGGTTTCGGTAGAAGAGAAGCTGAGAAAGTAGTTGTTTATGATTTTGGCGGCGGCACTTTTGACGTGACCTGCTTGAATATCGCCCCGGATACTGTTGAGGTACTAGCCACTGGCGGTGAAGCTCATTTAGGGGGTCGGGATTTTGACCAAAAAATTATCAATTGGGTGTTGGAGGAGTTTAAAAAAGAACAGGGAATCGATCTTTCAAAAGATCCCTTAGCTCTTCAAAGACTAAAGGAAACCTGCGAGAAGGCCAAGATTGAACTGTCTTCTGTTATGGAAACGGAGATTAATCTTCCCTTTATTACTTCCGATGCTTCGGGCCCCAAGCACCTTCTTTATAAATTATCACGGGCTCAGTTTGAAAATATGAGCCGGGACCTGATTGAGACGTCAATTGAGAGAATTAAAAAGACCTTAGCAGAAGCCAAATTAAATAAATCAGAACTTAATGAGGTTATTCTAGTTGGTGGAACAACTTTGATTCCGGCTGTCAGGCAGGCAGTCAAAGATTTCTTCGACAAAGAGCCCAATAAATCGATTAATCCCGAAGAGGTGGTGGCTATGGGAGCAGCCATCAATGCAGAAATCTGGCGGGCGAAAGAGGAAGGGAGGGCGCCGGAAGGAGATATAAAAAGCGTTTTGCTTTTGGATGTGTTACCACTATCTCTTGGTATCGAAACCTTGGGAGGAATAAACACCCAAATGATTACCAAGAATACTACTATCCCGACTGCCAAAACTCAGATATTTTCCACGGCTGCTGATAACCAACCATCAGTGGAAGTTAATGTTTTACAAGGAGAAAGACCAATGGCTGCTGACAACCGGTCGATCGGTAAGTTCATTTTAGACGGCATTCCGCCGGCTCCTCGGGGACTCCCTCAGATTGAAGTAACTTTTGACGTTGATGTTAACGGGATTTTAACCGTTACGGCTAAAGACAAAGCCACGGGAAAATCGCAGTCAATCAAGATTGAAGGTTCAATCGGTATTTCTAAAGAGGAAATAGAAAAAATGAAAAAGGAAGCCGAATTACATGCTCAAGAAGATAAAAAGAAACAGGAATTGATTGAAGCTAGAAATCTGGCTGACAATTTGGTTTATACTACCGAAAAAACTCTGAGAGAAGCTGGAGGTAAAATTTCTTCCGAAACAAAAAAAGAAATTGAAGAAAAAATTAGTGAATTGAAAAAAGTAAAAGACAGTGATAATGTGGAAGAAATAAAACAAAAAACCCAAGAGGCATCGCAGGTTATTCAGAAAATTGGCGCTGAAATGTACAAAGCGGCCGGCGGTCAAAATCCGCCAACTGGCGGACCGCCAGGGAAAGAAAAGGGACCGAAAGAGGGAGAAGGGCCAAAAGCAGATGAAGGAGAGTATAAAGAAAAGAAATAATTTTAAATTGAAAATTTAGCAATGAAGGATTACTATGAAATTTTAGGCGTTTCGAAAACGGCCTCGGTAGAAGATATCAAAAAGGCCTATTATAAGCTGGCTCATAAATATCATCCGAGCAGAAAAGACGGCGATGAGAAAAAGTTTAAGGAAATAAGCGAGGCCTATCGTGTTCTTTCTGATAAGGAAAGAAGAAGTCAATATGATAGATTTGGCCAGGTTTTTGAAGGCGGAGCACCAGGAACGGAACCAGGGTTTGATTTTCAATGGGCCTGGGGAAAGCCGGGAATGGATTTTGAAGAGATTTTTAGGGGTGACTTCGGTGATTTAGGAGAAATGATGGAGGAAATGTTCGGGTTTGGCGCGCCAAGAAGAAGAAAGAATTTTAGGAGAGGCCGAGATATTGAAGTTGATATGGAAATTTCTTTGGAAGACACTATAGAAAGAAAGGAAAAAACAATTAGCCTGTATAAATATATCACTTGTTCAAGGTGTCAGGGAAGCGGAGCAGAACCCGGAACTAAAGTTAATGAATGTTTCTCTTGTCGGGGTACAGGCCAAGTCCAGCAGATTAAAAAAACCTTTTTTGGGTCTTTTACTAAATACGCAGTTTGCCCTGAGTGCGGTGGAGAAGGATATCGACCGGAGAAGTCCTGTAATGTTTGTCGGGGCGAAGGCCGGGTTAAGAGCGAAGAAACTATTAAAATTTTTATTCCTGCCGGAGTTGATACTAATCAAGTAATAAAAGTCGAAGGAAAAGGTGAGGCGGGGAAAAAGGGCGGAAGACCAGGCAATCTATATATCAGAATTTTTGTCAGAAAACACCCTATTTTTACCAGAAGAGGAGATGATTTATATGTTTCCGTACCGATTTCATTTTCTCAGGCAAGCCTCGGAGATGAGATTGAGATTCCGACATTAGAAGGGTCAAAAATTTTCCTGACCGTACCTTCTGGCACCGAATCAGGAAAGATATTAAGAATTTCCGGAAAAGGTGTTCCTCGTTTTTCAAGCCACGGAAAGGGAAATTTGTACGTTCAATTAGAGATTAAAACTCCTAAAAAAATCAACAAGAAACAAAAAGAATTGCTGGAAAAGCTTAAAGAAGAAGGGCTGTAATCACAGGTTGCATAATTGTGATTGTGAATTTAAAACAAAAATTCCGCTGTTTTGCAGTGGCATGCCCCCGTAGCTTAGTGGTAAAGCAGTAGCCTTTTAAGCTTCTGATGAGGGTTCGATTCCTTCCGGGGGCACATTTTTTTTGGTGTAATTAATGAAAAACTAATTTTTTATAGGACAGAGGATCAGACAGAGACAAATCATCTATTTTTCTGATAAAATATAGATATTCAAAAATTTTTGTATAATTGTATATTAAATTTAGGCTTGGCAAAAGGATAAAAATTTGTTAGTATACTTCAATATGACACTTAAAAAAGTCTTACTTGTATTGTGCTTACTTGTCGCGATTTTTGCCAGTCTTGGGCTGGGTTTTAGACTAGGACAGGCTTCAAGAGGATCTTCAAATTCTAATTTAGGGCAGTTTTCTTTGGAGCCATTTCCGTCATTTTTAAATTCGATTTTTGGGCAAGGAAATTTTATTTTTGGAGAAGAGAAACCTCAATTAACAGTAGGTCCACCCGAGGGCATTGATTTTTCTCTTTTTTGGGAGGCTTGGCACGCTTTAGAAGAAAATTTTGTGGACCCTGAAAAAATTGATTATCAGAAAATGATTTACGGTGCTATTTCTGGAATGACAGAGTCCTTAGGAGATAATTACACTGTTTTTATGGCGCCAGAAGACCTTAAAATTTTTCAAGAAGATGTTGCCGGAGAGTTTGAGGGAGTAGGTATGGAAATCGGTATAAGAGAAGACCAGCTTACCATAATAGCTCCTTTAGAGGGAACGCCAGCTGAGAAAGCAGGCTTGCGAGCAGGAGATAAAATTATTAAGATTGACGATAAGGAGACTCGTGATCTTCCCCTTGATATAGCAGTAAAATATATTCGCGGTCCTAAAGGAACAGAAGTGGTCTTGACTATTATGCGAGAGGGCTGGTCAGAAACTAAAGAATTTATTATTATCAGAGATATCATTGAGATTCCTTCTTTAAAATGGGAGTTACTTGATGGAAATGTTGCCTACATTAAACTCTATCAGTTTACTCAGGCAGCCCATGCGGATTTTAATGCCGCGGCGCTTGAAATCTTAAATAGTCCTGCTGAAAAAATAATCTTGGATTTGAGAAATAATGGTGGCGGTTTCCTTCAAGTAGCTCAAGATATTGCCGGCTGGTTTTTGGAAGAAGGGGAGGTGGTAACGATTGAAGATACTGGCTCAAAAGAAGAGCAAGAATTTTATAGAGCTGAAGGACCATCCAGGCTTCTTCCTTATCCGACTGTAGTTTTAATTAATGGAGGCTCTGCTTCGGCTTCAGAAATTTTAGCTGGTGCTTTACGAGATAATCGTGGTATAGAATTAATTGGTCAAGATTCATTCGGCAAAGGGTCTATTCAAGAATTAGAAGAATTGAGCGAAGGCGGATTAAAGGTAACTATCGCTAGATGGCTGACCCCAAAAGGAGAATTAATTGCTGGCAGAGGGTTAGAACCAGATATCAAAATAGAAATGACTGACGAGGATTATGAGCAAGAGAGGGATCCGCAATTAGATAAGGCAATTGAAGTAATAAAAGAAATGAGATAAAATATTACCATGAGAGTTATCTTATTAGAAGACGTTGAAAGGCTGGGGAAAAAGCATGATGTCAAAGAAGTGAAGGACGGCTACGCCAGGAATTTTTTGATTGCCAAGGGCTTAGCAAAGCCAGCCACTAAGAAGGCGTTGGAATGGCTGGAGTTGCAAAAAGATATTGAGACAAAAAAAGCCGAAGAGGAACTAAAAAAAGCCCAAGAAATAGCTTCGGCTATCGAGGGGCAGGAAGTTATTATACCAGTTAAGATCGGCGAGGAAGACCAGTTTTTTGAATCCATTACCGCTCAAAAAATTTCGGAAAAATTAAAAGAACTTGGTTTTGACATCAAGAAAGGACAAATTACTTTGGCAGAGCCGATTAGAGAATTAGGAGAATTTCCGATCAAAATTAAATTTGAACACAACCTTGAAGCAGAGATAAAAATAATTATTACAGAGGAAAAGTAAAGCGGACAATCTGCTCTAGTTTATCTCAACTTTATCTCTATAATCTCTCATTAATAGATATAAATTGAGATAAGATAGAGACAGGGTTGTTTTTGTATGGTAAGATATATCTTCGTGGCAGGTGGCGTAATGTCGGGTATCGGCAAAGGAGTAGCTACCGCCTCAATCGGTAGGATTTTAAAATCAAAAGGATTTAAAGTTACTGCTGTTAAAATTGATCCTTATATTAATGTTGACGCTGGAACGATGAACCCCATCGAGCACGGGGAAGTCTTTGTGACCGATGACGGAACCGAATGTGATCAGGATGTCGGGAATTATGAGAGATTTCTAGATGAAGATTTGACTACGGTCAACTATATGACCACCGGTCGAGTTTACGAGTCGGTAATTCGCAAAGAAAGGAATTTAGAATACGGAGGCCGCTGCGTTGAGGTAGTACCGGATATTCCGAATGAAGTTATTTTCAGGATTAAAAAAGCAGCCCAAAAAACTAAAGCCGATTTTGTCTTAATTGAAATTGGCGGAACAGTAGGGGAGTATCAAAATCTTTTATTTTTGGAGGCAGTCAGAATGATGCGACTACAGAACCCCAAGGGAGTTCTTTTTATTTTAATCAGTTATTTACCTATTCCCGAAATGATTGGTGAGATGAAGACGAAGCCAACCCAAACCGCGGTTAGGTTGCTGAATGAAGCCGGTATTCAGCCAGATATTATTTTGGGCCGGGCTCGCTTGGCCTTGGATGAGCCGAGAAAGAGAAAAATTTCTATCTTTTGTAACGTAGCCAAAGAAGATGTTATTTCGGCTCCAGATATTGAATCGATTTACGAAATCCCTCTTAATTTTGAAAGAGAAAATTTAGCGGAGAGAATTTTAAAAAAAGTTGGCTTACGACCTAAAAAACGAAATTTAAGAGACTGGCAAACATTTGTGAAAAGAATAAAAAGTTCTAAAAAAGTGGTAAAGATCGGTATGGCCGGAAAGTATTTTGAAACCGGAAAGTTTACTTTAAAAGACTCTTATATTTCAATTATTGAGGCGGTAAAACAAGCCAGCTGGTTTCATAGAAGAAAACCGGAGATCCATTGGTTATCAGCTGAGAAGTATGAAAAGAATCCTCGGACATTAAGAGAACTAAAAAATTATGATGGAATTATTGTGCCGGGCGGTTTCGGCATCAGAGGGGTGGAAGGCAAGATAAAAGCAATTGAATTCTGCCGAAAAAATAAAATCCCGTTTCTGGGACTTTGTTTGGGAATGCAAATGGCGGTGGTAGAATTTGCTAGGAATGTTTGTGGTTTGAAGCACGCCAATTCTACCGAGGTCGCGCCAAATTGTTCTCAACCAGTTATAGATCTTCTTCCGGAACAAAAGACACTTCTAAAAAATAAAAAATATGGCGGGACAATGAGGTTAGGAAAGTACAAGTGTATTATTAAACCAAAAACTCTTGCTTTCCGAGCCTACAGGCGTTTAGAGGCCTTTGAACGTCATCGCCACCGCTACGAGTTAAATAATGATTTTAGAAAGGTTTTAGAGGCTAAAGGAATGGTTATGGCTGGTATAAACCCCGAGAAAGATTTGGTAGAAATTATTGAACTTCCCAAGCATCCCTTTTTCCTGGCTACTCAATTTCATCCCGAATTTAAGTCCAGACCGTTGAAGATCCATCCCTTATTTAGAGAATTTATTAAAGCAGCTAGTCGCCCCGTTAAATAATCCCGTCCTTTTACGAAGAGAATGGATGAGCGCGGAGCGCTATTTAACGGGGTCAACGTTGACAATTTTAATGATTCTTTGAGATTTATCGAAAGACCTTTTTCTTTTTGTAACAAAACTGACCTTACCTTCTTTAAGGGCGTAAAGAGTATCATCGCCTCCGCGACCTACATTTTTCCCGGGGAAAAATCTTGTTCCTCGTTGGCGAACTAAAATTTGGCCCGCCTTGGCTCTCTGGCCTCCAGATAATTTTACACCAAGATATTTCGGCAAAGAATCTCGTCCTAATTTTGTGGCCCCGGTGGCCTTAGTTTTCGCCATATAATATGACATTACAAGAAATAAAAAAAATTGTCAAAACGTATCAAGCTAATATTGTATTGTTAATCGGCGTTATTTTAATTTCTCTACTTTCTTTCGCTATGAGGTATATTGTCGCCAGAAGTTACTACGGGCCACCGCTTGAACTTGAAACATTTGAAATTATAGAGAACAAAGAATTATGAAAGTTGCTATTATTGGAGCCGGAATAACCGGGTTATATTTGGCTTGGAAATTGGCAGAAAAAGGAAATGAAGTAACGGTTTTTGAAAAAAGAAGAAAAATCGGAAAGGAAGTTTGCTCCGGTCTATTTAGTAAAGAAATCTTAGAGTTTATACCGGAAAGTAAAAACTTGATCCAAAACGAAATAAAATCTGTTCTGATTCACTTTCCCCAGAGAACCTTAAGGGTCAATTTCTCAAAAAAATTTCTGGTGATGGACCATTCTAAATTAGATAATCTGGCAGCGAATTTATCCCGAAAATACGGGGCCCAAATTCTGCTAGAAAATAATGTAACGAGCCAGGGTCTCGTTACATTACAAAATACTTTTGACAGGATTATTGGCTGTGACGGAGCCTTATCTGAAATAAGAAAAAATTTAGGGCTTAGAAATTCCCAATTTCGTTTAGGGATTCAAGGATTTATTAAAGAAAATAACTCCCAAGATTCAGTTGAGGCCTGGCCGGTAAAAAAAGGCTTTATTTGGAGAATTCCTCGAGGTAAAATGATCGAATATGGGGTAATTTCAGATCCTATTGAAGCTAGAAAACTTTTTGACGACTTCTGCCAGAAAAACAAGCTTCGGTTTCAAGACATAAAGTCGGCTTTAATACCTCGAGGATTAATACTTCCCAAGACTAGGGAAATCACTCTTTGTGGAGATGCTGCCGGCCTTACCAAGCCCTGGAGCGGGGGAGGGGTAATTTGGGGACTGATGGCCGCTGGCCTTCTCTTGAAAAATTTCCCAGATTTTCTAGAATATAAGAAGGCAGTGGAAAACTTTTTTTCAAGAAAAATCCTTTTTTCAAAAACGATGACTCGCTTAGTTTATTTTCTGGGTTTTAAAATGCCTTGGTTGCTGCCACGAGAATCTAAAATAGAAGGTGATTTTTTAATATGAATAGGATTCCAAATCATTTAGGTATTATTTTAGATGGTAATCGAAGATGGGCAAAGGAAAGAGGTTTGCCGGTTTTTGAGGGTCACCGGAGAGGCTTAGAGACGGTAAAAAAAATAATAAACTATTGCAAAGAAAAAGGGATAAAAATTCTGACTCTTTTTGTTTTTTCAACTGAAAACTGGAAAAGAGGAAGGGAAGAAGTTAACTCTTTAATGAAGCTAGCCAGAAGAACTATTGACAGCTATTTAAAACATCTTCATAAAAGCAAAATTAGAGTAAAAGTGATCGGTCAAAGAGAAAAATTATCAAAGGCGCTGCAGAAAGAAATAACTAAGATTGAGAAGATAACCAGAGACAATACAGAAATGACAGTAAATTTCGCCTTAAGTTACGGCGGTCGGGCCGAGATTGTTGCCGCTGTCAAAAAAATTATTAAGCATAAAATCCCGCTCCGAGAGGTAAACGAAAATACGATTAAAGAGAATCTTTGGACTTCTGACGTTGATTTAATTATCAGAACTGGCCGAGAGCAAAGAATCTCCAATTTTCTCATCTGGCAGGCCGCTTATTCTGAACTTTATTTCTACCCCAAATACTGGCCTGATTTCAGTGAAGAAGATTTAGATAAGGCCGTCGCCGAGTATTCCCGGCGTCAGCGTCGCTTCGGTCACTAATACCACGACATTTTCAGCCGCTGTTTAGGCGGTTTTATATATTGACAAATTAAGTTAATTGTTTTATGATATCATATTAGGCTTTTTGTAATAAAGAAGCAAAATGCTTTGCAAATAGCCATACTGGTCATGCATAAAAAAGGAGGTAATATGCAGACAAGATAGTAGTACCTTAAGTATTGAATAGAGAAATTTAATGAAAGAAAGGAGAAGAACAGCCCATGCCAGAAATCGAAGAAGAGATACTCCAACTGCCCAAGATAGTTTATCCAGAGAAGCCGCTAAAAATCTGGAATACCAACATACGGAAAGGGGACCGCATCAAGATTGTCAACGAGGAGGATTTTCCCAGAAATCAGATTCTCGCAAGCCTGAATATAAAGGATTCTCCCTTGGCGGCTAGCTTCGGCATTACCGATGCCGAGGAAATCAAAAACCGCTGGAGAATAATGCGCTTTCTAAAGGAAAACCCAGGAATTATTAACTGGTTAAGGAAGCAGCGAGAGTTCTCGCTCCTGCCAACGGACGAGGATAGCTTCCTTACTTACTTCGCACCAGAAAGAGAGCACACTCCTTTCTGGGAGATTGTCCATGGCTTGATCGCATTACTCGACAAACATGATCATCTCCCTCCAAGGCTTCAAACTCTATGCCGAGTCCTTAAACAGAATCTTCCTCTAGAGGAGGGAGAAAGGCAGATCGGTAGAATAGTCAGCGAGCAAATTCAAAGCATCGCCTCTATTGAAGGCTTGCTTACCTTCTATGTTGACGGTATGAAGGCGCACCTAAAGAAGAAAGAGAGCTCGGTCCACGGCTACCAGGAATACTCTGGTCAGCTCAATATGGCTGACAGGCAGTATCCGGAATGGGCTACCAGAGAAAAGCCCTCTTTCCTCTACTGGTTAGCAGAACCAATCCGGTGGTTGGTAGATATCCGGAACAAGATCGCCCGATGGCAAGCTCTGCGCGAGATGGTAATATCAGAAGCCACCCCAGGGCTAACCAACGATATCGAGGAATTTTTGGAAGGCTGGCTAAAAAATTTGTCAGCACATGCTTTGCCGGCATCTCTCCAGGGAAGTGAGATTAAGGTTTACTTTGTCTATTCGGCAAAGGGACTGAAGATAAAGGTTATTTCCTGGAGACCATATCGGGACACCTATTCCCAGAAGCCTTTTACTCTTAGGAAGTTCTCAGGGTATTCTCGGGAAAAGCGACTCATGATCAAGGTGGCCGAGATTCAACTCGAGATGAAGGTCCAAGAGCAACAGGAGCTTCTGGACATGGCGGGATTTATGGCTGCTATTCAGGAACGGATACCCGAAGCGTTTAGCGAAATAAGCATCCCGTCACAGCGGACCGACATCGAACATCGATGGTTCGCCCTCAGTAACCTTTATGAGGTTTTATTTTCCACCAACTACCAAATCTTGCGTAGTTACCGGAGCTTCTTTTTCAGTCACCTGGGAACACTGAAAGATATCGCCAAGCTAGTAGAAGCTTTCTCCGAAAAAGCCAAAGAACTGAATTCTCCGTTGTGTTGGCCGGAGCTTACAATGGACGGTGAGCATCTCCTGTCTTTTAAGAAGATATTCCCGGTCCATCTTCTCAGAGACTTGGAGAGGGGAGAAATCGTCCCTATCAGGAATCTCCCTGTTCTAAATGGCAATATGATAGGCCTGACCGGGGTCCACGAGGGCGGCAAGACGGTGACCTCTGTGACTGTCCCGACGATAATTTACCTTGCCCAGAGCGGCCTTCCTGTTTTTGGTGAAGATTTCCGCTTTAACATTAAAAGTGTTCTGGGTTTGGTATTTTTGACCCGGGGAGAGGGCTCTACGGCAAGGCTACTGGTGGATAAAATGGTCAGGGTGTTGAAAGCGATCCGTGAGGAAGATCCTTCAAAGGTAGTGCTGATTTTCGACGAGCTCGGAGGCGGAACCCAGGAAGTTTCCGGATTCAACTTTGGTCGTGATGTACTTGCTACCCTCAGAGAGGAGGGGGTGAGTGTTATATTCAACACCCAGATAACCGATTTAGCCAAGGTTGCCGAGGAAGAGCTAGGCGCTCAGTGCGTGCAGTTAAACAAGCGGCACGAGATCAAGTCCGGGATCGGAACCGGAGATATGGAAGGGTTGCTGGAAAGATCTGGAATAAAGAAATTTCTCAAGAAATAAGGCGAGATAAGCTTGCCCGATCCCTGGAAGTCATTGTCTCCAAAAGACATATCTGACTTCCAGGGATCTTAAATTACAAGAGGTTTGCCGGAACAGTGATTTTTTGATGGGAAAAGATCCGTTGACAATTTACTTTTTTGTTTTATAATAGTAAGAAGAGGCACCTTTTCCTCATTTTAAAGCACAGAGAGAAAGGAGGGAACATTGGACAAAAACACTATTCTAAATAGAGAGACAGATCTTAGTCGGGAGCAATTGATTGCTTTCCTAAAGGATGGTGGTGGGGGGCATCCGCCCTGTCTCTATGTCAATGAGCTTGTTGTACTGTTTTGGCAGGGAGACGCAGAAGCGGGTAAATTCCTTTGCAGCCTTCTTCAGGATCCTCAAATAGGTATAGAGGAGCAGTATCCAGTATACGCAGGGTTATCTGCCGCACCTAAGCCGGGTAAAGAGATCCGGCAACTCCTGGAGAAATTTCGTTCAAAACCAGAAAACCAGATGATGGTAAAAGGTGCCCAGCCGGCTATCCAAGAGGCAAAGGAGATTCTGGCCCAAATACTTACCCGGTAGAGCGGAAAGAAAATAATAAGAAAAGGAGGTGACGAATAAAAATGGGATACATAGTATTTGATCGTTCTGGGAAAGTAGTCCCTCACGCAAAGGAGGTATCTACAGGAGGGGATACGGGAAATCTTCGTAGAGAGGAAAAGATTACGCCCAGAAGACGGGTGCCTCACAGATAGAGATAGATAGAGTCCTAGGCTATAGCTCTTCGAAAGACCGTGTCTGGTAGTCCAGTTGTTATGCTACCGCACGGTCTTTCTTATTTTTGAGTTAAATTTTCCCAAAAACGGCGCTATTCGCACAATACATCTTGTTCGCACAACAGAGCTTGTGGGACGTAAAAAGATAAAACCCACCTACTACTTACTACTGCTTTCATAAGTGGGTTCTTACGAGCAGGGTGACTCTTCAGATTAAGAAGGAGAAGAAGAAAAAAATAACAGTAAGGTCATTTCCGTCCTGGTGCTTGAGCTGGGAGTAATATTTGTCGCGGTTTGGAAGTGAAGCTTCTGCCTTGCATCCCGCGTTTCCAGATGATCAATGATATATTCGATAAGTCTTAGCTCCCAGGTATCGTCTTCCCTACCCATTCTTCCAGCCCCGTATCCTAAAACTTGTAATGCAGAGACGATATCAATAGTTTTTTCTCCTGGGGAAGATATCCAGGCCTTACCAAAGTCTTGTCCCTCTGCTGCATGGTCGACCCTTTCCGTCTTGAGCTTGAAAACAGAATACGTCATTCTAACCTCCTTTCTTATAATTACAAGCTCGTTTCCTAATTTAAATTATGTCACACAAAACATTAATTTGTCAATGTTAGCTCCTCATTGATGCGTTATCCGAAATATCGCACAACACATCATAATTGCCAAGAAGGCCGTTTTTTGGTAGAGTTAAATATTATGGAGGATAAAATCAGAAAAATAGATTTAGTTTTGCTTGTACTGCTGATAATAAGCATCGGAACAGCAGGATATCTCGGGTATGAATATTATTATCTGGAAAAAGAAAAAATGAATCTTGAAAATGATTTTTCGCAAACGGTGGAGAACCTTCAAGATAACATTGATTCTCTTCAGCGGGCCCTTGCTACGACGACAGCCGAGAGAAATGACTTTGAGCAGAAATATATTGGAGAAAAAGATAGGATAGATTCTCTTTCTTCACAAATATCATCTATTCAAGGTGGCATTTCTGTCCTAGAAAGATTAAGTCAGACTGACCCAGAACTTCTGAAAAAATATTCCAAAGTTTATTTTCTCAACGAAAACTACGCCCCGAGATCATTTATTAAGATAGCGCCACAATTCACTTTTAATCCCCAGATAGATTATCTGTTTTATTATGACACTTGGCCGTTTCTAAAAGATCTGCTAGTGGCGGCATCAAGCTCCGATATCGATATCAAAGTTATTTCCGCTTACCGCTCTTTTGGTACGCAGGCCGATATTAAGGCGCGCCACCTTATGATTTACGGATCTGGTGCCAATTCTTTTTCCGCAGACCAGGGATACTCGGAACATCAGCTCGGTACAACAGTTGATTTAACGACTTCTGAAAACGTTTACGCTTACGCCAATTTTGATGAAACTCAAGCTTATCAGTGGCTTCTGGGGAATGCCTACAAGTATGGGTTTATCTTGTCGTATCCAGAGAATAACCAATATTATATTTTTGAACCATGGCACTGGCGGTTTGTGGGAAGAGCTTTGGCTGAAAGGCTGCATGAAGAAGGCAAAAACTTTTATGACCTCGATCAGCGCGAAATCGACCAGTATCTGATATCTTTTTTCGATTGACTTTATTTTACGTAGCCAAAAGTCATAAAAACAGTCGCTTAGGAAGCGATTTTTTGGCAGAATAGGCGTTTTTTCTTTACACTCCACCACACATCGGCTGGGAGTTATTGACAATTTTTTAAATTTGTTTTATTATAATAATAAGCACTTTTTTATTATTATTCGGAAAGATAATTAGGTAGAATTGGAGGCTACCGACTATCGATAGAAAAAATAACGAAAAGGAAAGGAGTTGTTAAAATGATAGGATGGATAATGTTTGCTTATTCAGTGTCAGTTCTCGCCGCTTATGTACTCCTCAGTGAACGGTGGCTGGAGCTTGAAGACCTATGGCTAAGGCTGATCTATGCAGTATTCTGGCCAATAACCGCTTTGGTTTGGCTGGCACGCCGGCCAATCCTGAAACCCATGTGGTTTCGTATAGCCTTACCCTTTGCCTACTTGGTCCTGCTACTCGCAATCTTGATTGGCCCTTTTTTAGATGAGCCAATAGACAAGCGGATCTCTGGCTTGTGGTCTCGTTGGCTAGACCGTTGGCCGAAGCCAAAAAGAAGGCTGATTCGCCTTTTCACTATGTTAGCCATCTCATATGCGCTTCTGGCGATTGCTCCTTGGGTCCTTGGTTACAGGATAGTTGCCATTGTTTATTGGAGTATAGCAGCGACAACCCTTGTCGTGATGTTGACCATTTGGTTGATAAGAAAACAGGTGAACTCGAGCTAAAGAAGCTTCAACTGCCTCCAACGAGTTTGCAGGGCCGGGCTCTAGTTAATATCTTCACCCGGCTCTTTAAATTGAGTAAGACTAAACCTTTCCGTCGCACTGCGCATCTTGTGGATCAAAAAACAATAGGGTTGACTTTTTACCAGAAGACGCTAAAATATAAAATCACGCAAAAGGAGGTATAAAAATAAGGTGAAAAGGGTTTTTATCGTAGCTGAAGGCCAGTGGGGGTCAGTAAGACCAGAGGAGTATCAGGGACAAATTAGACTTTATCAAGAGATTCTTAGTGAGGCAGAAGATAGTGAGGGGAAAAAAGCAGCGCTAGTCACTATTGTAGACACAATCCAAGAGGCTGAACGGAAGCTTAAAGAGGAAGGGGCGGACGTTGTAGTGTTCATTTCTAGAGGAGTTGAGAAAGACGCTGAAAGGATTGCTAGAGAGAATCCCAGGACGAGAGTAGTGGTTTTCACTGGTCTCATTCCCGAAGGGAAAGTCGTTTGGGTCAGCAAAGCCCATGCGGCGGATAGGAAAACAATCCAAAGCATCGTTCTTCACTACTAGCACTTTACGACATCTCATAGATGAAGTTACCAGGGTTTGGGACATCCAATTAAAGGCTTTCCGCGATTAGGAAACTAATCGTTTGGCTCTGTCCCTTACCCACCCAAAAACAATCGTCTCTAAAAGAGAGGTGAATATAGGAACTTAACAAATCTTTATAGATATTATATATTCAGGGAGTCAGGGAGTGCGCTGCGGCGCACTTGTTTTTTTGCCGCACAACGCATCAATGAAGAGCCGAGGCTTGATTTTTTCATTAAATTAATTTAAGCTTCAACTAAAGAGGGAAAGCTCTTTAATTTTATTAATAAGGAGGGTAATACTCTTGAGTAAGTATAAGAAATCTTGCCAGCCATCTTTTCCCCAACAAGAGGCTAAAAGGGCAAAGAAAGAAGCTGCGGAACTCGGTCATAAGCCCGGGAAATGGAACTGGAAAAATGGTTTTTGGTATTGTAGGTGTCAGAATAAGGGCTGCACTGCAGAGATTACCATAAACCAAAATGGACACTTCCGCTTAAATAGTCATAAAAGACAATGTCCCATAGGTGTCCATTCTGTTTGAGGAAGGGAAGATGTTAAAGAAAAAATAGGACCTTGATAATGAGGTTCGAAAGGAGGGAAACGCTGTGATAAAAAATGGGATTTGTCCGGCATGCAATCAAGGACCAAGAGATCTTAAATGTCGTCATCCAGAGACAAAGCAGTGGATTTGTCTAACTTGCTACCGAAAAGCCACGACAATGGGAACCTGTCCTGAATGCAAGAAAGAACAGAGGGTACTCTGCTACCTTCATCCAAAAACAAAGAAGCCTATCTGTCACAGTTGTTATGCCAGGATAAAACGCAGAGAAAGAGGTTTGCGGCGAGTACCAGGACTACCCAAAAAACCAACAGAACCAGTAGCTCTAAGAAAGTATAGAAAAAATCCCTATCCCACCAAAAAATCAGTAATTGAGGCCCTGAAGGCCAGAGCCAGAGATGGCAAGAAAAACAATGCTGCAGCTCTTTATTTAGAAGACGCGAGTTTATACAGAAAGGCGCGTAAGTTCGAAGTAGAGCTACCTGAAACTAAGCATACTAGAACTAAGTCTACTACTGAAAAGAGGGCAAAGAAGCCGGCAAGATTACATCGAGGGTATAGAATGCCAGCCGTTGTTCCATCGGCCGTGGCAGAAGAAGACGTAGAGGAACTAGAGAGAAAGGCAAAATATCCCACTAAGGAAGCGGTAATAGCAGTTCTCGAGGGCAGAGAGATGCAGGGAAAAGAGAATTTTCCAAGCGTTCTCCAAATGGAAGATACCGCCTTGTATCGTTCAGTCCAAATGTTTGAAGTTGAATTGCCGATAAAAGAGAATCCTCCGGTCAGGTACTACCTTGGGGATTTGGTGATGAACCAAAACCCGAAAGATCCCGACATATATGGGAAGATCGGCAGGGTTGTCGAAAGCAGTGAAAAGGAGACGAGAGTAAATTTCAAAGAGAGAGGGAGGATAACAAGGGTCTATAGGAAGTGGGAAAACCTTAACAATATTACTCTACACATTCGTTGTTCCTCGATTATTATTACCTTGCTGGTGAAGACTGTCAAAAGAGAAGCACTACTAGTCTAAAGATGCCGCCTACCTAATATTGACCCCAAAGGCGGCTTTTTTCTTTTACGTTCCACAACGCATCACTGAGGAGCTAACGAATATTCCTTCAAGATAAGCACTCAGCTATTTTTTTATACCTATTACTTATTGTGACGGTTTGCTTACGAGACTATTTTACTTGACAATATATAAAATATGTTCTATGTTGTGTTCTAGAGAAAGGCTAAGTAAATAATTTTATAATGCTTAGCTACCAGAAAAAAGCACAGCTAAAGGAGGGCAAGAATGGGAACTGAGACAAAGGCAAGACCGGAGGCGAAGGTAAAGTACACCTCACTATCAGACACGGAGGAATTAGGGGCCATTATGGCGGTAAGTCCAAAAGAAGCTTGGGATACATCTCCTGATTGTCTAATCCTGCTCATCGAAGGCGCTACCGCCACAGCCATCGGCGCACAATCCGTTAAGAAAATGCCGAAAGGATTGGCCGGGGGAGACATAGTCGTCGGAGAAGACATAAAAGAAGGCGACGAATGTACAATCGTTCTCGGAGACCCTTATCGGATAGGTGGGGCCATATTCCGAGGAAAAGAAGAGGTATACGGTACATGGTTCGCTTTTGAAAAGGGAGGCATACCGTTCTATGTCGACCCGTGGGAAATGGTAATCACCTACATCAATGGCAAGAGGGTTGTGGGTGGTCTGAGGGAAGACTAACAAAGGTCTTCACTGTGTCTTAAACCATGTGTTTACTCTGGAGAAATAGGGCGCTCTTGATTAAGGGCGCCCATCATTTTATTTTATATTTAAAAATCAGGTTTTAATATTGTCCAGTCAAACCCTCCCTATCTAGGAGATTTTTTTATGTCGTGATATAAAAATACGAGGACCCAAAACCCCTTATTTACGTCGCACTACGCATCATTGACGTGACAATCTTGATTATCGTCATAAACGCGGATAAATGACGAACAACGCATCATTGACGTGACAATTTTGATTATCGTCATAAACGCGGATAAATGACGAACTACACATCATAATCGCCAAGGAGGCGGTTTTTTGACAGATACACACCATTGACAATCCGTTAATTTTGTGCTATATTAATGATAAGTACTTTTCTAATATTATTTGAGGAGATGATCAAGTAGAATTGGAGGCTACCGATTGTCGATAGGAGAAATAATAACTCTGCTTTAAGCAGAAAGGAGTATTGAAATGAATGGATGGATAGCGTTCGGAGTCACATTGCCGATCTTTATCGCCTATATAATCATAATCAAATCAGAATGGGGAATCGTAGATGCCTGGTATATATTGAAAGCAATATTCTGGCCAATAACATTGCTAGTTTGGCTAGCACGTCGGCCAATCCTGAAACCGATATGGACAAGACTCCTAGGAATAGTCCTGGGAATTGTATCCTTGATTGTATTCTTGTTTAGCCCTGTCGTAAAGCTAAGGTCTTGGTGGCTAGGCCGTTGGCCAGAGTCAAAAAGATCACGGATAGACCTGGTAACCCCACTAGCCGTTTGCTGGACGGCTGCGGCGATTTTGGCTTGGCGTTACGGTGATGTAGTATGGGCTATTATCTTTACGAGTGGGGGGGTAGCAGGCATTATTGTAATTCTTGTTACTTACTTCCGCCTCAGGCCAGAAGCAAAGAAGGCGAACTCGAGCTGAGATTTCTTCAGCTGTCTCCAACGAGTTTGCGTGGAGCCAGATGTGTGGCTAATACCCTCATCTGGCTCTTTAAATTGGCGTCCCATAACGCATCTTAGCCGCACAATCTATGTTGTACGACATTCTGACAGTTGGGTTGACTTTTTGGAATAAATTATTAAAATAATCTTAGTTTTAAAAACAAATAGGAGGTGTCTCGTGACAGAAAGAAAAGAATTAGAAAGAGAGGTTTCAGAGCATTGGCAGAAGATAAAAGAGCTGAGAAACGAAATTTTAGATTTACCAGCGCAACCGAAAGCCGACGTATATATTGGATTATACGCCGCGATATTAGACTTTGAGAAAGGGTTATTGTTGAAGCAACGGCCGGACGGCAAATATGCCGGGGAATGGGATCTGCCTGGAGGCGCTTTAACGATTATCGCAGCGTCAGCAGCGCAAGACGAAAGAATAGTCGGAGAAATTCTTCGAGATTACGTAAGAAAACAGACCGGACTAGATATAGAAGTAGACGCTATGCCGCCCATGTATCCAGCTGTTTTGGCCGGAGGCGCTGACTGGGCTTTTGTCGTTCTCATCAACAAATGGCGAGGAGAACCTATTGAAGGAACAATGTGGGTTCGTCCTCCTCAGTTTCGAGAACTGGCCGAAGGTCCGGAAGGAGCCAGGATACTTAGCGGTTTCGGCAAGAGAATGTCTCGGCTTTGTCTCCGTCCTCAAGTTTCTCGCGACAATCTGAACCAAGTTTCCCGCCAGGAAGCAATCGCCATGCTTCAGGAAATTCAGGCAAACTGGAAACAACTCTCATAGTTCCCTATGTCTTAGTAAGTGCCCGGTCGGCAAAACGATCGGGCACGTCACTTAACAGAGCTTATCTGACGGATAACGCATCATTGACGTGACAACCTTGATTACCGTCATAAACGCGGATAAATGACGAACTTGCATCCTAATCGCCAAGAAAGCGGTTTTTGGTAAAAAGCTTGCTTTTCCAAAAGAATGAATGTATAATTAAAGTAGAGGCTTTGAGGGTTTGGAACTACAAATAGTTTATCGATTATCATTAAGGAATATACTCAATAATACTATTTGCAACTCACCGTTATCAGGAGTTGTTTTTTTATATTCTATTTATGATACCGAGATTTAAAAAAGCTCAAAAAATTACAAGCCCACTCCTTAACAAAGAGCAGTTTTTAGAGGAACATAATAAGTTGTCTCCCGAAAGCCTAAAAGCCACGATTTCTTTACTTTCCCGTTT